>Ga0194041_10000084_pt1 | contig 33760 bp, 28 predicted proteins | sample JunL449m_MetaG_FD_160082 | JGI IMG/M metagenome (GOLD analysis project Ga0194041, IMG submission 160082) | Anoxic zone freshwater microbial communities from boreal shield lake in IISD Experimental Lakes Area, Ontario, Canada - Jun2016-L442-9m | ecosystem: Environmental > Aquatic > Freshwater >...
GTAATCAACAGGTACCGCCCGTGTTGCCGACTACATTTGCGAAGTGACCAAGGATAAGGCCGGAGCAGATCGCATCAAGGGGTTCGAGCGATTCGCCAGATTCCTGGTCCACTACCGCCGGTCGATCCTCGTGCTGGCCATCATGGCCATCGTCGCCTCTCTCTTCCTTGGGATCCGGCTCTTCTCGAGTGTGCAGACCGGCGGCTACAACGACAGTTCGAGTCAATCCGCTCAGGTGGACAAGCTTCTGCAGTCGAAGTTCGGAACGTTGTCCCCTTCTGCTGTCCTGACCGTCACCACTGCGTCCCCGGTCGACAGTCCCGAGGCGGCGAATCTGGCCGCAGGCGTGGTATCCCGCCTGCAGCGGGTCCCGAACGTCGCCAATGTGTTCTCCTACTGGAATTCCGGCCACCTGGTCGACCTGCAAGGCTCTGATCATCGGACCGGTGTGGTCATCGTCCTTCCTCGTAAGGGGATCTCGGACGCGCAGCGCGCTGCGCTCTCCGAATCCGTCCTGGCTGTGGCTGCCGTGCCGGTAAAGGGTGCCGTAGTTCGGTCGACCGGTGTCGACGTAGTCAATACCGTGATCAACCGCCAGGTCGAGAGCGACCTGTCCACAGCCGAAATGTTCTCGGTCCCGCTGACGGCCCTGCTGCTGCTCATCGTCTTCGGTGCACTGCTCTCCGCAGGGATGCCGTTCGTCGTGGCCATAGTCGCCGTGGTCGGTGCCTTTGCCGCCCTGTGGATCGCCAGCTTGTTCACTCCCGTTTCCAACTTTTCCGCCAACTTGGTCACCGGTCTCGGTCTCGGCCTGGGCATCGACTATGCGCTACTGATCGTCAATCGAATGCGCGATGAGTTAGCTGACGGCGCCGAGGTCGAGGATGCTGTGGTGCATACCGTGATCACCGCCGGTCGAACCGTCTTCTTCTCGGGCATCACTGTCTCTATCGTTCTGGCGTCACTGCTGCTCTTCCCGCAGTTCTTCCTTCGGTCGTTGGGGATCGCCGGGGTGGCCACCACCCTGCTGGCCATGCTCGGCGCCCTGGTGGTCCTGCCCGTCACTCTTGCCACCCTCGGTCCCCGATTGAACTCCTACCGGCTCTTCCATCCACGGCCCGAACCCGAAGGGGACGGCATGTGGGGCCGCATCGCCCGGGTTGTCATCACCCACCGCGTCGTGGCCGCCGTCGGTGCCACCGTGCTGCTCATCGTCCTGTCGATCCCGGCGTGGGGGGCGGTCTTCGCCCAACCCGACCTGCGGGTGCTACCGGCCACCGACAAGGTGGTGATGGCCACCGAGTTCCTCCAGTCAGTGGACCCGGCCAGCTCGCCGTCGTCGATCGACGTGATCATCGGGGGCCCCTCGGCCACTTCTCCGTCGCCAGCAGTCATCGGGGCTCGGCTGTCGAAACTCCCCCATGTGGACTCAGTCATCACCCCCAAGGCCATCTATGCCGACGGGGTAGCGACCGGTCCGAACAAGTACTTCGGCATCTGGACCCGAGGTTCCTCCGATCGTCTGCGGGTGGTGACCACCCTCCCCTTCGCCTCACCTCAGGCAGCCGCCCTAGTCGCCTCCATCCGGTCGGTCGTCTCCGAGGCGAACGGGGTAATCGGTGGACCGGCGGCCAATGCCGTCGACTCTCAACAGGCCCTGGCTACAAAGGGTATGTGGGCGCTGCTCTGGATCATCTTGGCCATCTTGATACTCATGTTCATCTTTACCGGCAGCGTCCTGATGCCCATCAAGGCACTATTCATGAACGTGCTCAGCATCGGTGCCTCGATCGGAATCTTGGTGTGGGTATTCCAAGGGGGGCACCTGCAGTGGCTCGTCGGGGACTTCACGGTCACGGGTACCGTCGACTCCTCGACGGTGATCCTCATCGCCATCGTGGCCTTCGCCCTCTCCACCGACTATGAGCTCTTCTTGGTCTCTCGGATCAAGGAGGAGTACGACATCACCGGCGATGTCGATGACTCGGTCGTCAAGGGGCTCGGTCGCTCAGGGCGGATCATCTCGCTGGCCGCCATCCTTCTGGCCCTGGCGCTGGCCGCTTTCGTGACCAGCAACGTGACCAGCGTCAAGGAGTTCGGCTTCGGGGTGGCGGTGGCCATCATCTTGGATGCCGCCGTGGTCCGCGGCATCCTTGTGCCGTCGCTGATGAGCCTGGCCGGCAAGTGGAACTGGTGGGCGCCATCACCCGCTCGGGCCCTCCACTCCGTGGTGGGGATCCGCCACCACCACCATCACCACCACCTGCGCAAGCACTGACGCGAGCCTGCGGACGGGCGGGTCCGCACAGGCACTGCTTTCCATTTCGGTCATGTGATGAAAGCGGGAAGCCGCTAACCTTTCCGTTCATGCCGGTGCCCCTGCCCCCTGAAGGTGACCTGCTTCCTCCACCGGACAAGGACGAGGTCATGATCACGTCTCGGGCCTGCGTGACCGCGGCGCGCGGACCGGACGGCCTCACCGACCTGCAGTACCACATTTGGGCCGCCCATATACCGTCCATGACCGGGATCCATGTGAATCCTGACTACCTCGAGCCCATGGGCCCCGAGGAGTTCGCCGAGGCCATGCGCTATCGCGACAAGGGCTTCCGGATCCGGATGGTCGAGGTGATGTTGCTGACCGCCTTCGTGCTCGACCCCGTGCCCTACGAGGTCATCGACCGGATCGGTGACTACGCACGCGAGCTGTCGGTCGACGTCGGCATGATCCAGATCGCCCGCGACCAATGCAAAGGCGCCCGCGTCCTGGTCGATATGGACTCGGCCCGAGCCGGTTATTCCGCCAGAAACGACCCTGCTGCTAGCAACGATCGCTCGAACCCGTCCCCGACACCTGCCCCGCCGACGCCGGCAGCCTCAACCGGTGCCGACGCCACTACCGACGCCACTACCGACGCCGTCATCGACCCCGTCATCGACCCTGCCTTGGCTGCCCGGTGGGAGTCCCTGGGTGATCTGGCACCTTCCACCCTGGGTCGCAAGGTCTGGGAGTTCTACCGCTCGCGCGGCTACCGGTTCCCTGGTACGGCGGGCAGCGCTTCCCCCTATCTGGCCCAACACGATTGGATCCACGTGCTGGCTGAGTACGGAACAACCGTCGAGTCCGAGGTCGAGGTCTTTGGCCTCATCTCCAGAGCCAACGACGACCCCGCTGGCTTCGCGCTCTTGGCCATGTCCATCAGCCTCTTTCAATCGGGGACCATCGGCGCCAACGACGTCTTCGGCCGCGAGCGCCTGGACCTCACGCGCAACTCACGCAAGATCGGGATCCGCCTGGCCGACGCTATGTACCGGGGCGCCATCGTGGCCGCCAACTTCGGCGGTCAGGACCTATTGGCTGTGGACTGGATGTCCATGGCCGACCGCGACATCGATGAGGTCAGAAGCCTGATGGGTCTCCCGGCCAAGTCGTTCGTCACTCTCGAGCATGGGTCCGTAGGGCCGTGGGACGAAGGCGGGATCACCAGCTTCCAACTGTCGGCGGGTCGCTCGTTGGCGGCCGAACTCGGCGAAGCGTACGACTCCTTCGGCGCCTCGGTAGCCGGACCAGAACGAGGCACCCGCAAGATCGTGGTGTCGATCAACCGCCAAGCCAGGGCCAGTGCATTCGACGAACTCGAGGAGTCAGGGCTGCTCAACTCGGTCCTGGCCCGGCGCAACCTACTGCGAGGAGCCGGGCCAAGCGAGGAGCCGGTGCGCTCGACCGGATGATCAGTGTTGCCCACCTGGGCTATCGCTGCCGGCCACCCCCTCGTGACCGACATTGCCATGGAGTTTGTAGTCCGTCCCGGCCACGGGATAGGTCACCTGATCCGTGGCCAAGATCCCCGCCGGTGCCACCGATCCGGTTAGCGGCCGCGGCTAGGACCAGAACCGCCCTCTGGTACGTTCGTCCCACCGGACGCGAATGGTCGAGGTCCGTACCCGTCGAAAGGCGCTGACCGTGTCTAATTTCGCCAGCCAGGACCAGGTCGAAGCTGTAGGCGCCGACTTCCGGCCAGACCTGCTCCTCGACGTGCGAGCCAGGACAAGGGCGGCCGTGTACGACATCGCCGCCCAGATCGTCCCGGGGATGACCGAACCGGAGGCCCGAGCGCTGGCCGCCGCCGTGTTACGAGATCGAGGCCTGCGCAAGGGCTGGCACAAGATCCTGGTGCGCTTCGGCCCCAACACGACGAAGAATTTCGAGGATCCGTCTGATCCGGGGGTGATCCTCGGTGCTGACGACATCTTCTTCGTCGACATCGGACCGATCTACCAGGGTTGTGAGGGGGACGCCGCTGTCACCTTCTCCACGGGTGACGATCCCGAGATGATCAAGGCGGTCACCGACGTGCGGGCCATCTGGGATGCCACCCGGCGCCGGTGGCTCGACGACGGCCTCACTGGTACGGCGTTGTACGAGTACGCCGCTGCCACCTCAGAGGCGCGGGGATGGAAGCTCGACCTGGAACTCACCGGTCACCGCCTGTCCGAGTTCCCCCACAGTGCCCACTTCGACGGCACACTGGACGGCACGGACTTCCGGCCGACCGATCTGCGGTGGATCCTCGAGATCCAGATCAGACATCCACGGCGGAATTTTGGTGCCTTCCACGAAGATCTGCTCATCGAGGACGACGAGGTGCAGTCAGCACGCCCATCGGGTGGCGACTGACTTCTGCAGCCTGGATCGGCACATTCGTCCAGCCCTACAGTGTCCTCCGAACTCAGCCCTACCCCTGAAGGATCAGACCTCGTCCTGCAAGGCCTGGGATGCGTCGGTGTGGTGGTGGACCATCTTCCACTCCCCGGATTCGAGCCGGAAGATGTTGGTGGCCCGGAAGGTGATGACTGCGCCGTCGTCGGAAATCCCGCTGACCGTCTCCACGCAGACGCTGAATCCCATGTCACCGGCGGTCACCACATGCACGCCGACCGGCACCACCTCGCCCCCGATGTCCATGGCGTCCTCCTTGGCGAACTGTCCAAGGACAGCGTCGTGGCCGACCAGGACCGGGCCGAACGGACCCAGGTCGGAGATGTCCGACTCCTGCGACCAGATGGCACGCATCGGCTCTGGATCTCCGTGGTTGTTGGCGTTGAGGGCGGCGTAGAAGCTGTGGTGGGCATCAAGGACGGTTGACATACGTTCTCCTGGTCTGTGGCGAACTGGGCACTCGACGATCGGAGTGTCGATGATCACGCTAGCTATCCTGGGCGGTGGCAGTATGCCAACCGACAGGTGCTTCACCACACGAGTCGGAGGATGAGCCTGATGGGCTATCGAGTGATCCAGTGGGCAACCGGGGGCGTGGGGCGTGCCGCCATCGAAGGGGTGCTCGATCACCCCGACCTCGAGCTGGTCGGGGCCTGGGTGCACAGTCCGGACAAAGAGGGGCTGGATCTCGGGACCCTGGTCGGTCGGGACCCCATCGGGGTCACGTCCACCGGCGATGTGGATGCGTTGCTGGCCATCGACGCCGACTGCGTGCTCTACAGCCCGTTCATGGCCGACCCGAAGGTGGTGGCCGCCATCCTCCGTTCCGGCAAGAATGTGGTGACCCCGCTCGGGTGGTTCTATCCGGCCACCGAAGAGCGGGAGCGGTTCGACTCCGTGGCTATCGAGGCTGGGGTCACCTTGCACGGCACCGGCATCCACCCCGGGGGCATCACCGAGCGCTTCCCGCTGATGGTGTCGGCCCTGTCGGGTTCGATCACGCACGTCCGGGCCGAGGAGTTCTCCGACATCCGCACCTATGGCGCCCCCGACGTGATTCGCGACTGGATGCTCTTCGGGGCCACCCCGGAAACGGCGCGGACCAGCATCATGGCCGATGCCCTGGGCGCCGGGTTCCGCCAGTCAGTGATGATGGTGGCCGACGAACTCGGCTTCGATATCGAGCCCGACCTGCGCACCACCCATGAGATGGCCGTAGCCACCGAGCCCATCGACTCACCCATCGGCCCCATCCAGCCCGGCATGGTGGCCGCCCAGCGCTTCAAGTGGGAGGCCCTGGTGGACGGAGAGCCTGTGGTGACCGCAGCGGTCAACTGGCTGATGGGAGACGAGCACCTCGATCCACCGTGGAAGTTCGGAGCCGAGGGAGAGCGCTTCGAGGTCGAGATCACCGGAGATCCAAACTGCCTGACCACCTTCCACAAGCTGCATCCCGAATCCATCGAGGCGGGTCTGGTCCGCAACCCAGGCATCGTGGCCACCGCTCTGCACTGCGTCAACGCCATCCCCTATGTGTGCGCCGCCCGCCCTGGCCTCCTCACCTACCTGGACCTGCCCCTGGTGGCCGGGCGGGCCGCTCTCGGGCTCAGCCGACGAGGAACCAGGAACGGCGGTGGGTCGGCCCGGTGACCCCCTACTGGTTCACCCTCGCAGGCCAAGTAGCCGTGGTCACCGGTGCTGGCCTCGGGATAGGCCGGGGCATCGCCATCGATCTGGTTGCTCCTGCCCTTCGGCCCCAGCGCACAGTCCCACAGGCGCGCTGACTACGGTTCTTGCCATGAACCTACGCGGAACCCTGTCGTCTGCCCTGCCCCTGCTCGTGGTGGCTGAGCCCGATGAGGCGCAGCACCTCGACACCGACCTGCCGATCCTGGTCACCGGTCCCGGAAAACTGGCCGCCGGACTTTCCGTCCTCGACCTGCTGGCCCCGTTGGCCCCAGGAATGCGTCCCTACGGCCTGGTAAGCCTCGGAACGGCGGGAGGACTGACGGACGGACTGAGCGGGACCCATGTCATCGGATCGACCTTTCAGCACGACCTCGACGGTCTGGCGCTCATGGCCCTCACGGGTATCGACCCGAACCCGCGCTTCGTGCTCGGGGATGGTCCAGTACTGGCCACCGGCGACCGGTTCATCAGTAGCGCGGAAGAGCGTGCTGCCCTAGCCAGCCGAGCTGACCTGGTGGACATGGGCGGCTACGCCGTGGTCCGGGTGGCTCAGATGCTCGGGCTTCCGATCGTCGTGGTCCGTGACGTCAGCGACGACGCCGGTGCCGGTGCGGAGCGGACCTGGAAAGAGTCTGTCGCCCACTCGTCGGCTCAGCTGGGTGCGTGGGTCGAGTCGTGTCACGGCACCTTTCCAACTGTTTCGGTGCGCCAGCTCATGGACTGACCTCCGGGAGCACGGCGCGTCCCTTGCCAGGAGGGTCGAGCTCAGGGAGCCTTGATGATCCTCGCCACCAGCACGACCAGGATGACCAGGGACAGGGCGGTCTGGAGCATCATGATCGCCTTGGTCGGCCGATTCCGTACGCCCTCGAGCGTGGGCCCAAACGTGGTATTGGTGAAGAAGGCCACGCAGAAGTAGTCGAACCAGCGGGGAGGGTCGTCCGGCTTGGACTCGTTGGGAGGAAAATCGAGGGCCCCGCCCTTCAGATGCGTGTCTGCCACCTGGTACCAGAGCGAGAAGATCAACGTGATGGAAAAGAACACAAGGCCAAGGTCGATCACCAGGGCGTTCTGACTTTCGCGGGCGATCTGGGGGGTGATCACCAACGTGGCTACGTTGATCAGCACGTTGGTGGTGGCCACCGTCAGGTAGGTGATCATGACGTAGACGGCGGCATGGGGCGTCGATTTGCGGGAGGCCACCAGTGTGACAAGAGACAGGACCAGCATGGAGGCGAACAGAACATTGCCCGAGATGCTGATGGTCTTGGCCACGTCACCAGCCGTCGAGTTCGGTGGGATAGCGAAGTGCAGGCGCTGCGTGAGCAGCAGGTCGAACACCTCGATCACCACCATCACCGATACAAAGGCGGTCAGGCTGATCGGATGGAGGTTTCGAGCTTCATCTGGAAGTTGCTCGGCCTGTGCGATCGCCTCGAACAACCCTCGACGGGCATGGGGCTCCATGGGCGGCTCGGCCTGCTGCTCGGCCTGTGCCTCAGTGGTGGGCTCGGTCATGGATTCGCTCCTGCTCGGGGGCGCTGCCCTGGGGACAGTGCGGGGCTCGCTGCGCACACCTGGCGCCAGCCAGTCGAATAGTACCTGGGCCAGTGGCAGATATGGGGTGAGCGTGATGTGGGGACGATCTCGAGCCGCTTCTCCATCTCCGGGGCGTGGCGACCCATCCAGTCAGCACCGTCGCACGTAGTGCGCCTCACACGGACCATCCACCCTGGCCACCCCGCCGATCTGTGCCGGTACCGGGGTGGGCCGCGCACTCCACCCTGGCCTGAGGTCATAGCTACCGAACAGCCGCTGTGCCGTCCGCACCATGGCCGCCAACGAAAACGGCTGGGCCGGACAGGTGTGGCTGCCGTGACCGAAGGCGGTCACCAGCTCTCTGGAGCCCAGATCCGACACGTCGGCGAGACGACGGCCTCGCCACCGATCCGGACGGAACTCTCCATGACCGGGAGCCTCGACGTTGGTGAGCGGCAGCAGAGTAGCAATCGTCACCCCGCGTCCCACCTCGTAGACGGCATCTCCGACATCCAGTGACAGCGGCTTGAGCACGTGGCGCGAGATGATCGACCGTTGCGCCAGTCGGATCGACTCGAGTGCCGCCCGTTCGGTAGCGCCTCTGCTTCCCTCGCCACGTCCACGCACCTCGGCCAGCAGTTCTGGATGATCGAGCAGATCGACCAGGAACCATCCGATGGCCGCTACCAGGTTGGACATCGAGGCGATATGGACCAGAGCCACATCGAGCGCTACCCCGCGGGCTGCCACCTCATCGGGCTGGTCCGACCAAGCAGCCACGATGGACCGGAAGATCGGGTGTCCGCTGGTGTCGGTACTGGTGTCGGTACTGGTGTCGGTACTGGGCAGCATCCCTATGCCCTCGGTGATCTCCGCCACCACGATCTCGAGCGCAGCACGTTCGGCCACCTTCCCTGACGCTTCGACGGCGGCCATGGCATCAGGGTGGACGAATGCATCGGATCCGTCCAAGACTTCGAAGGCGGCGGCGAGTCGTGCGAACCGTGGACCGGTGGCGGCCCCGGGCCCACCCCACGACGCCAGACCCACCCGTTGGCCTATTCGACGCCCGAGAGCGAAGAGGTCGACGTTGCCCTCGGGTCCGAGCTCCGCGATGGTGGCATCGAGGGCCCCGTCCAGATCGACCAGATACCTGAGGGTGCGGTCGCGGCTGAAGAGCTCGTGGGGCAGGGTCCGGCGGCCGACGAACATCTCATCGGGCAACTTGCGCCGGAGCATCAGGTAGTCAGCGACTCCCTTGGACGCGTCGCTCTCGGGCAGGCCGTAGAAGCTGGTGACACCCTGGGGCGAACAGAGGAAGAGGTAGGTGTCATCACCCGAGCGCACGGTGAAGGTATCGCCATACTGCATCCTGGCCGCAGCCAACACAGCGACGGCATCATCGACGGCCACGTCCCAGGGCAGGCCCACCCCTTCGGCGTGTGGTGGTGCGGGCTCGATCACGAGATGGCTCAGCCTGCCCGACCACATACCCCATCAGCCGTCACCGACTGATCAGGTGTTCTTGGCCAGATCCGAGAAGGGTGTATCTCGGTCGGGGCCGGGCTCACGGGGCAGGCCCAAGACCCGCTCACCGATAATGTTCCGCTGGATCTGATCGGTGCCGCCGTAGATGGCCGGTGCCTGGGCGTAGAGCGCAGTCATGGTGACCGACGCCAGCATCGGGTTGCCGGTGACCTCGTTCAGCACGGCCTGGTCGGCTGGCTGATACGCGTGGAGCATGCCCTGGGCGCCCACGATCTGCATGCCAACATCACGCGTCATCCGCATGATGTTGCTCATCGACAGCTTGGAGATGTTGGCCATGCCTGGCACGTCACCTCCCGCGGCCCGGACGGCCTTGAGTCGCTCGCCGTTGAACCGGCCCAGCTCGTTGACGGTATAGAGGCGCACGAGGTCCTGGCGGATCAGCGGATCCTGGTCCACCCCGGCCCGTCGGGCCTGGTCGATCAGCAGGTCGTGCATCCCCGCCCGGCGTGCCGGTCCACTGTCGACTGCACCTGCTGCTGCCTTGCGGGCCGGCTTCGGGGCCTGGACGAAGTCGCCCACCCGCTTGGCGAGGTTGCCGGCCACTGTGCCCGGAGTCAACAAGAGGCCGCGCGAGGCACCGCCCCCCGAGCCAAGGCTCGCCCGCTCGTGGCCGAGTGTGGTGTTGGCCACGGCCCAGCCGTTGTTCCGGTCACCGATGATGGCCGAGGAGGCCACACGGGCATCGGTCAGGAACGTCTCGTTGAACATGGCGTGACCGGTCATTTCGCGGAGCGGCCGAACCTCGACACCGGGTTGGTGCATGTCGATGGCGAAGTAGGTGATCCCCTTGTGCTTGGGTAGGTCTGGCGCCGTTCGAGCGATCAACATGCCCAGATCGGCGTCCTTGGCCAGCGAGGTCCACACCTTCTGGCCGTTGACAATCCATTCGTCACCGTCCTCTTCGGCCCGAGTCGACAGGCCGGCCAGGTCAGAACCGGCTCCCGGCTCACTGAACAGCTGACACCAGGCCCGCTGTCCGGTGACGATGTCGCGCACCAGTGTCTCGATCTGCTCCTGTGTCCCTTGGTCGGCGATGGTCGGGGCGGCCAGCATGACTCCTAGTCCGTCCGGGGCGCCGAGTGCACCGAACTCGTGGATCGTCCGGCCGACCTGCACGCCCACACTGCGGGCCACGCCGCGTCCGTAGGCACTGGTCGGAAGGGTCGGTGCGGCCCATCCCGAGGTGCCGAGCAACTCCCACCACTCGGCCACGGATAGGTCCGGGTCCCAGTTGCTTCCCAACCAAGTGCGGAGATCAGCCAAGATCTCCTCGCCATCGGTCGAGGCGTCGAGTCGATCGGTAACGCTCATATGGTCCTCCCTGAACCTTCCCAGTATGGATCGCGTAGCAGGCGCTTGTAGAGTTTGCCCGTCGGATGCCGGGGCAGCCGTTCTTCGAAGTCGATGGTCTTGGGTGCCTTGTACCCGGCCAGCGACTCCCGGACGAAGGCGATCAGCTCGGCAGCCAGATCGTCTGAGGCCGACAGGCCGTCCACCAGCTCCACGGCTGCCTTGACCTGCTCGCCCATCTCGTCGTCGGGAATCCCGAAGACGGCGGCGTCGGCCACGGCCGGATGGCCTACCAGTACCCCTTCGATCTCGGCCGGATAGATGTTCACCCCGCCGCTGATGATCATGTCGATCTTGCGGTCGCTCATGAACAGGTAGCCCTCGTCATCGAGGTACCCGATGTCACCGAGCGTGCCGACACCAGGTGCCCGGTGCGCCGCCTCGGTCTTCTCGGGCGCCTTGTGGTACTCGAAGTCGGCGCCCATGCGGCTGGCGAAGTAGATCTGCCCGGACTCCCCGACCCCACAGGGCACGCCGTCGTCGTCCACGATCAGCAGTTCGGTCATGGCGGTGGCCTTGCCGAGGCTGCCTGGTCGGGCCAGCCACTCCTCGCCGGTAATGATCGTCAGGAACCCGCCTTCGGTGCCGCCGTAGTACTCCATCACTACTGGGCCCCACCAGTCGAGCATCCGCTGCTTCACATCGATGGGGCACGGCGCCGCTCCATGGATCACGATGGCCAGTGAGCTGCCGTCGAACCTCGCCCGGACATCGTCGGGGAGCTTGAGCAGGCGGATGAACTGGGTAGGCACCAGGTGCATGTTGGTGACCTGGTAGCGGTCGACCAGATCGAGTAGTTCGGCTGGGTCGAAGCGGTGCCGCATCACTATGGTCGAGGCGGCACCCAGCAGCGGCAGGACCGAAAGACCCCACTGTGCCGAGTGGTAGGCCGGCCCTTCCAACAACGTGACCCCGTCGGTCGGTACTTGCAGCATGCCCATGGAGGCTTGGGCGACCAACTCGACTATGGCCAGATCGTTCCCGGTGGCGGTAAGGGCCGACCGCACCCCTTTCGGAAACCCGGTGGTGCCCGACGTATAGAACATCGGGCCGCCGCTGGTCTGGTCCTCGGGCTCACTCGGGTCCGAACGGGCCAGCACATCCTCGTACCCCTCGAAACCAACGGGCACGTGGTCGCCGATGACGATCCGGACAGGACAGCCCGCGGCCTGGGCATCAGCGCAGGCTTCGACAGCCACGTCGGCGTAACGATCCTCGACGATGAAGGCAACGGCATCAGAGTCTTCGATCACATAGGCCAGTTCTGCTCCCACCCAGTGCCAGTTAACAGGGACGATGATCATTCCGGCATGCATGGCCGCCACCGTCACCTCGAAGTACTCTCGGCGGTTCCCGCACATGAGAGCCAAGGTGTCGCCGCTGTTCAGGCCGGCGGCGCGCAGTCCATGGATCACCCGGTTGATCCGCTCGTCGAACGAGCACCAGTTCAGTTCACCGAACTCGTCGACCAGGGCCGGCACATCACCCTTGCGCTGCGCGATTGCTGCAGTCAGGCGAGCCATGTCGATCTCCTTGTCGGGGTTGATGATGGGACCATTCGGCTCACACGGGGAGCGCCACGGGCCTCATCAGCACCCATGGGCGCTGTCACTGGTCCTTTTTGGCCGAGGCTCCGAAGTCAATGACTTCACCTCGGTTGATACTGACCCAGTCCCGAGCCTCGAGATAAGGGCGAAACGTCTCGAGGATCAAGCCTTCGTCGGTCGCTGTCTTCGGTCGCTGTAACTCGTAGAGATGAGGGAACTCTGTCCACGCAACTACGGCGTCCCACAGGCGCACGGCGGCCTCGCCCGTTGGTGGGTCGAGGAGGACCGGTCCGAACAGACACTGCCCGTCGGCAAAGAACAGGGTGGGCACGCCATAGCCGCCGGCATCGATCACCCGTCGGTGGTCGGCATGTACCTCGTCGTGCGTGGTCTGGTCAGCGATAGCCTCGTCCACCAGCGACGGGTCGAGTCCTAACTGGTCCAGGAGTGCTCGAGCCACCACCGGATCGTGGGGCTTGTGGCCGTCGATGTGCAGCGCCCGTCCAGTAATGGCGTACCAGCGGTCCAGATCGTCCATGTCGTGGCGGCGCAGCAGTGCTCCTATCCGCATCATCGACCACCCATACGACCACTCCCGCTCCCACGGATGCTTCTTTCCTTCCACGCGGTTGACCTCTTCGAGGCTGAAGAACCGCCAGTTGATCTCGAGGCCGGTGCGGGCACGGACCTCGCGGATCCACAGAGAGGTCTGATAGGCGTAGGGGCACATCACGTCGAAGTGGAAGTCGACCGCGGTGGCAGTCGGGGTGGCAGTTGCAGTGGGGGTGGCAGTGGGGGTGGCTCGGGACATCGGCTCCTCGGTCATCACATAGTGAAGGCGAGATGGCGGGCGGCGTGCGCGGCCAGTGCCTCATCACCCGACCAGGTCACCCGACCATCGGCGATCGGTCCCTCGGGTTCGATCCGTCCGCACGCCAGCTGCATGAAGGTCAGCGAATCCATCGACAGCGTGATGGTCGGGTCGTCCAAGCTGTCGACGGCCGCAGCCCGACCGTCTACCCGGGCACACAGCGTGCGGGTCACGGGCCCGGTGAGGTCGATCTGGATACTGGCCCCATCGGCGAGGCCGATTTTCTTCCCCACGATGAAGCCGATCGATGACTGGACCTCGTCGAGGGACATCTCGGCAGCCGGACCACCGTCGTCCCCGGTAAGGCCGAGCGGCACCCGGATGTCGCGCTCGTGCACCCACACGTCGAACACCCGGATCCTCATGAACCCGGCGTAGGTGCCGGGGCCGACCGGGGTGATCGAGGGCTCTTCGAACTCCGCCTCGGTCATGGTGGCCAGATCCTCGATGCGAAGCGCAGTGATGTCCTGGTAGCGGGCCAGCAGTGCGGCGTCATCGAGTTGCGCCAACTCTTCGGCGATGGCCGGCATGGCGCTGAACGGGCTGTCGCTACCCGGCCGCCACCCCACGAGCGCGCTCTCGACGGTCGTCACATGATGGACGACTCCGCGCACCGTCCATGCCGGGCACAGCGACTGCACCTGCCACCCGTCCGCAGGGATGCGACCAACCACCTCGCCGAACGAGGCGAAAACAGTCCGGAGATTCTGCACGGTCTCACTTCGAGTGGCCATCTGATGTGCCTTTCCTAGCGGTGCGATACGGCGGCAAACGGACGCAAATTCAACTGCCGTTCGAGACGGACTCCTGGTAGCCTAAGTAGTGGCATATTTACTGTCAATACCTCCACTGTCTAGCCGCGGATCCATGCGGATCCATGCGGATCTCGAACAGGTACGGAGACCGATCATGGGGAGGCCGCACACATGGCATGGGATTTCTCGACGGAGCCAGAGTTCCAAGAGCAGCTCGACTGGGTGGCGCAGTTCTGCCGCGACGAGGTAGAGCCCCTCGAGATGGTCTTCCCCTACGCGGTGCGGATGCGCCGCCGCGACCCGAAGATGGCCGCCTTGGTCGATCCACTGCAGGATGAGATCAAAGCGCGCGGCCTGTGGGCCCTCTTCTTGGACGAAGACCTGGGTGGACCCGGGTTCGGCCAGCTCAAGTTGGCCCTCCTCAACGAAGTCCTGGGGCGGTACTCCAGTGCTCCGTCCCTCTTCGGCTGCCAAGCCCCCGATACCGGGAACATGGAGATCCTGGCGGCTTATGGGACCGAGGAGCAGAAGGAACGCTGGCTGGTCCCCATGATGAACCAGGAGATCTGGTCGGCCTACTCGATGACCGAGCCGGCCGGCGGATCCGACCCGAACCTGTTCACCACTACCGCTGTCCGAGACGGCGAGGAGTGGGTCATCAACGGAGAGAAGTGGTTCACCAGCGCCGGTCGCCATGCCGACATCATCTTCGTGATGTGCACCAACGGCATCTTCATCGTGCCCCGTGACACGCCGGGGGTCGAGATCATGGACCAGCCCCGGACGCACGACCACATCATCTACAACGAGGTGCGAATCCCCCTCGATCACCTGCTTGGTCCCGAAGATGGCGGCAAGGTCCTGGCCCAGCGCCGGCTCGGTGGGGGCCGCATCCACCACGCCATGCGGGCCATTGCCCAGTGCCGCCGGGCCTTTGACATGATGTGCGAGCGAGCCCTCAGCCGCCAATCCCACGGCAAGCTCATCGCTGATCACCAGATGGTCCAAGAAGCGGTGGCCGACTCCTATGCCGAAATCAACATGCTGCGGTTGCTGGTGCTGTGGACGGCATGGACCATCGACAACTCCTCTACGGCCGAGGCCCGGACCCAGATCGCTGCCTGCAAGTACACCGCGGCCAAGGTCTTGAAGGACGTCTCCTACCGGGCCATCCACATCTTCGGATCGCTAGGGGTCACCGACCTCACCCCGCTCCAAGCCATGTGGGCCAGTGCACCGACCATGAGCGTCATGGACGGTGTCGACGAGGTGCACAAGGTGACAGTGGCTCGCAATGTGCTCAAGGGATACGAACCCCATGAGGGCTACTGGCCCACTGACTACCTACCGGCCATGCGGGCACGGGCCCGGGAGAAGTTCGCCGACCAGTTCGCCGCCGACCCCGACCTCGTGCAGTATGCCGACTATATGGAGAAGCGCATGGGTAGGGGTCACTGAGCATGGACATCAACGGGCGCGTAGTGGTGGTGACCGGCGGGGCGGCAGGTATCGGCCGTGCACTGTGCCGGTCGTTCGCCGCGGCTGGGGCGCTCGGCGTCGTGGTGGCCGACGTCGATGGATCTGGTGCAGAGAAGGTAGCGACGGCGCTGGTGGCTGACGGACGTTCCGCCATCGCCGTCCGCTGCGATGTGGCGGACGAGTCCGATGTGATCGCGTTGGTAGCCGCGGCCGAAGAGGCCTACGGGCCGGTGGACATCTTCTGTGCCAACGCGGGCATCGTGGTGCCCGGCGGCGTCGAGGTGCTCGATCCTGAGTGGGACCGGATCTGGAAGATCAACGTCCAGAGCCACATCTACGCGGCTCGCGCTGTACTCCCCTCCATGCTGGCTCGGGGGGAGGGCTATCTGATCCACACGGCCTCAGCCGCCGGGCTGCTGACCCAGTTGGGCTCCGCTCCTTATGCCGTGACCAAGCACGCCACTGTGGCCTTGGCCGAGTGGCTCTCGATCACCCACGGTGACGCCGGGCTCAAGGTCTCGTGCCTGTGCCCCCAAGGTGTCTGGACGGCCATGACCGGCGCCGGCGACGACGAGGAGGATGCCGCGGGCGACAACCTCGGCCGCGACTTCGCCGTCTCCACGGCTGGTCGCGACGGCATGATGCTGCCGGCCGAGGTGGCGCAGATCGTTATGGAAGCCGTAGCCGATGAGCGCTTCTTGATTCTCCCCCATCCAGTGGTGGCCGAGTACGAGCAGCGCCGGGCTGGCGACCGCGAGCGGTGGCTCCGCGGCATGCGCAAGGTCCAAGGCCAGATCGTCGACTCGCTGGGCTGATCTGCCGCAAGGATGTCACACCTGTTTCGTAGGGTGCTGACAGATGATTACCTCCGCATCCAGCACGTTCTCCGGTTCGCCCGGTTCAGCGAACGACTCCGATCGGCAACCCGGCGCGCCCCTTGTCCAGTCCCCCTTGACAGGCCTCCCCGCTCTGTGTAGACTCCCTGTACATGGCCACCGGCAAGCACTCCGATCCGACGCCCGAAACGACACGGAACACCGATGCGTTCCTGGCTTGGCTCGAGGATGTTCCTGACCCCCAAGAGCGGTATCGGCGGGCTACAGAAGAGCTCGCCGAGCACCAGGTGGCCGTGGAGCGGCTGTCAGCAGTTCGGGCCCATGCGGCGGCCGATGCCTACGACCTCGGCACATCGGTGCGTGGTCTGGCCGAGCAGCTCGGTGTGAGCCCGTCCAGGGTGCACCAGTTGATCCAAGAAGCAAAGGCCCAACCCTCCAAGACGGAGGAAGGCAAGCGGCGGCGAGCGGGTCGCCAGAAGGGAAGTTCCTGATGAAGACAGCAACGACGAAGGGGAAGGCGGAACAGAAGGTGACGAAGAACGTGACGAAGAACGAAACGAAGAACGTGACGAAGAACCAGGAGGGGTCAGTGGACAAGTCCGTGCAGCAGCCGGTGAAGAAGACCGCCAAAAAGGTGGTCAAGAAGACCGTGAAAGCCGACGCCGCTGACCAGACGACTCTGGTGGTGCTGGTAGTCGACCGCAGCGGCTCCATGACGTCGATCAAGGAAGATATGGAGGGCGGCATCAAGACTCTGCTCGAGGAACAGAGCCAAGTGGCTGGCACCTGTCTGGTCACGCTGGCCCAGTTCGACAGTGAGTACGAGTTGGTGGCCGATGCCACACCCATCGCCGAGCTGGCCGACTACCTGCTCATCCCTCGGGGCAGCACCGCCCTCTTGGATGCCATCGGCCGCACCATCGGCCAAGTGGAGAGTCGACTCAAGGGGCTGGCGCCTGATGATCAGCCGGATCATGTGCTGTTCGCCGTCATCACCGACGGCATGGAGAACGCCAGCAGCGAGTGGACCCGTTCCAAGGTCATGAAGTCGGTCAAGGCCAAGGTGGCCGGTGGGTGGGACTTCATGTTCCTCGGGGCGAACCAGGACGCCATCGAAGAGGGTGCACACATGGGGTTCGCCGCAGAGACGGCGCTCACCTTCGAACCGTCATCCGAAGGAATCAAAGAGGCATGGTCTTCAGTGTCCATGTCCATGGGCAAGATGCGCCGAGGCGAGGCCAGCGCCCTCGAGTTCACCGAGGAAGATCGTAAGGCGGCATCGGGTCAGTGACCAGACGGTCACCGAGCTACAACGCGGCGTGTCCAACCACTTGATGCGAACCGTCGAGGCAGGGGTGACGGACCACAAGACCAGGTAGCGCAGACCTGGAGATCCGGACCCTCGGGCCGGGTCTCTTGGGCCCTCAGACCGATTCGGTGGCGACCAGCATCCACTCCTCGAACTTTTCGAAGCGGTCCTTCCCTCGATCCTTGGCTGTGTACATGGCCCGATCGGCATGGGACATCAGTTCGTCGAGCGTGATCCCCGGCTCCGAAAAAGAGAAGCCGATGCTCACCGTGGCCGACACTGTGGTTCTCCCGATGACCATGGGTTGGCGGCACTCGTCCAAGATGCGTTCGGCCAGAGCGAAGACTTCACCGGGATGGTCGAAGTCCTCGACGATCACCCCGAACTCGTCGCCACCGAGCCGAGCCGCGGTGTCTGCCTTGCGGATGTTGCCCACCAGCACCGCCCCCATCGACCGGAGCAAGGCATCGCCCACGGCGTGCCCGAAACGGTCGTTGGCTTCCTTCAGCCCATCCATGTCGAGGAACAGCGCAGCCAGTTGGTCACGCGACCGCTCCGTCCGTTCCAAGGCATGGGTCAGTCGGTTCTGAAAGAGGGCTCGGTTTCCAAGCCCGGTGAGCGAATCATGGAACGCCTGATACGACAGTTCTTCCTCGAGCCGCATCCGATCCGTGATGTCGTGGCCGGTTATGACGTAGCCCCCGACCGACGGATCATCGACCAGGTTCACGACGGCCAACTCGAAGGGGACTGATGCCGAGCCCATCTTGCGGCTGAGGTTGACGCATACCGTCACCGGAGCGATGGACCTCGACCCTTGGGCGCTTCGTGCAAGCGCCGTCTCCAGCGCATGTCGATCGCCATGTTCCACCAGGTGCGCCAGCGGCCGTCCTTCCACCAGTTCAGGATCGTGGCCGAGCAGGCGCGACAGCGCACCCGAGCAGGACATGACGGTGCCATCAGGTGCTACCAGCATGGTGACCACGGCTGCGTTCTGCACTACGGCCCGAAACCGTGCGTCCTGGTTGTGCGCCAACTCGAAGCGGCGCCGATCGGTCAAGTCACGGAGGCTCAGCAGCACACACCCGGTATCGAACCAGGTGATCGGGGACCCCTTCATCTCCACCAACCGCCAGCCGTCGGGTGTGCGCAGACGCACCTCGATCGGGGCCCCGACCTCCTTGTCTTGGATGCTGACCAACGACAAAAGGACGAAGTGGAGATCCTCGGGATGGACGAAGTCGAGGCCGGACATCCCTACCGATTCGCCAATAGAGCGACCGAACATCCGCTCGGTGCTGGCGTTCGCCCAGCGCACATCCCCAGTGGCATCGACCACCAGAACAGCATCGGGGAGATCGCGCAGCATCCTGGTCAGATCGTCGTCACCAACTGCTTCGACCTGGCGAATCCGTGGTCCGAGGACTGGTTCTCCCATAGTGGGTTCATCGGCCCCCCAGCGTGCACCTTGAGTAGCAGGATGCCCGAGCCAAGTACCGTTGGTCCATGACCACCGAACACCGAACCCTGGCCGGATCCGATGTCACGATCCCCTTGCTGGGCGTGGGCACCTGGGCCTGGGGCGACTCGTCGACCTGGGGCATGGGCAGCTATGACACCGATCTCACCCGGGACTCGATCCGTGAGGCCTGGGACGCATCGGTCGATTCCGGTGCCGCCTTCTTCGACTCGGCTGAGGTCTACGGAAGTGGGGAGAGCGAACGGATCATCGGAACGTTGCTGGCCGACGACCCCAAGCGTGCGACTGGCTCGGTAATCGCCACCAAGTTCATGCCGTCACCCTGGAAGCTCAACGTGCAACGCGCGCTCCTGGCATCGCTGCGGGCATCGCTGGGCCGGCTCGGGCTCGAGTCGGTCGACCTCTACCAGATCCATGGCCCCATCAGCCTGCGATCGCACGCCGCCCTGGCCGGTGCCCTGGCCGCCGCCCACGGTGAGGGATTGGTAAAAGCGGTCGGCGTGTCGAACTACTCCATCAAGGAGACCCGCTCAATGGCAGCCGCACTGCAGCAACATGGCATGCGCCTGGCCACCAACCAGATCGAATTTTCGTTACTGCGTCGCTCCCCCGAAACCAGCGGACTGTTGGCCGCTTGCGCTGAACTCGGCGTACTGCCTCTGGCGTACTCCCCTATCGGACAGGGCCGACTCACCGGCAAATATTCCGCCGCCAACCCTCCCCCGGGAAAGCGCAACTTCTCGAACCACCCGATGGAGGTGGTCGACGGCATCGTCGCCGAGCTCCGCAGCATCGGCGAGGCTCGGGGTGGCAAGCTCCCCAGTCAGGTCGCACTCAACTGGGTGATGGCCAAGGGCGCAGTGCCCATCCCCGGGGCCAAGAACCGGCACCAGGCGGAGGAAAATGCGGGAGCCCTCGGATGGACCCTGGACGGGGAGGAGCTCGACCGACTCGACCGAGCGGCCCTGCCCGGGCTGCGCAGCCTACAGAACCGGTTCTGGCAGCACGGCTGAAGGCAGCCGCCTGGCGGGTTTGATCGGCCCCGTCGCGCCTACCCCCTCGCCTCTACCCCCTCGCTCCGCATCGGCAGTCCTCCCCTGACCCGCGCCTCCCTGAACAGGGATCTTCCCCTCGGACTGGGTCCCTGAGTTCAAGTTCGTGCCTCATTGCGCCGAACGTAGAAGAGCCCCCGGCGCGCGGTGTGGCGCGACAAGGGGACGATGTCGGAACATGGCCAACGTCACACAGCCCGACCCTGACGATATGGTGCTCGGCCCGCCTCGGGTCGGCGCGCCTCGGGTCGGAGCGTCTCGTCTCCGCCTCGGCCCGACCAGCCTGGCCTACCTGATCGGTCCCGTGGCCTACCTGGCCATCTTGGCGCTCATGCAGTTCCACTACGTGTCTCGCCAGTCCTCCTTGGTGTGGCTCGGCATCTTCATCGCCATCCCTGTCAGCAACCTGATGGTCGACCGCGTCTATGCCACCCATCTCACCGTGGCCACGTTCCATCTCCGAGTAGCTACCCAGGTCGCCGCCGTCACCGCCGTCATCTACCTGTCGGGTTGGGGCCCGGTGCTGTGGGGCGCCTACGCCTTCATCGCCCTCGAGGACATCGCCGTGGGTGGTTCGTGGGCTTGGCGGCCGGTAGCCCTGTGGAGCCTCTTGGGTATGGCCGTCGGGGAGCTGTGTATTTCGCACGAATGGGTGCCCTCCATGCTCTCGTTCTCTCAATCGACCGCCCTGACTCTGATGGGTGTCATCGTCTTGTTCTTCGTGATCCGCATGGCCGGGGCCATCATCGAGCAGAAAGAGGCCGCCGAAGTTGCCGTCCGTCGAAGTGAGGACCGGTTCCGGTCCCTGATCCAGAACTCGTCCGACGTGACCATGATCGTGGATGCCGATGGGCTCTACCGCTACGTCTCTCCGGCGGCCAAGGAGCTCCTCGGCTACGAGCCTGCCGCCATGCTCGGGACCACGGCCACCGACTACGTGCACCCGTCGGACTGGGATCTGCTTCGCCGAGTGCTCGGACCTGCCTTCCAAGCCTCTTCGGACACGGCCATCATCGAGTTCCGGATGCTGCGCCAGGACGGGACCGTACGCGATGTCGAAGCCATCATCTCTAACCAGATCACCCGTCCATCGGTGGCTGGATACGTGACCAATGTGCGCGACGTCACCGAGCGCAAGAAGTTCGAGGAGCTGCTCTCCCATCGTGCCCTTCACGACCCGTTGACCGGCCTGGCCAACCGCCAACTCATCTTGGATCGTGCCGACCAGATGCTCGTGCGGGCTCGTCGCAAGGGCGAACCGGTGGCCGCTTTCTTCGTGGATCTCGACAACTTCAAGGATGCCAACGATTCGCTCGGCCATGCCGCCGGCGACCGCCTGCTCCAGGCCGTGGCCAGCCGGCTGGTCGGCCTGCTGCGCTCGAGCGATACCGTCGGTCGACTCGGAGGTGACGAGTTCGTCATCTTGGCTGAAGGGGTATCGCTGGCCGAGGGACCGGATTCGATCGCGGAACGCATACGTCAGGTTCTTCGACCTCCTTTCTTCGTAGAAGGGTTCGAGACTCTCCCCATCAACGTGTCAGCCAGCGTCGGGATCGCCTCGGGCGACCGCGTGTCGGCCCTCGACCTACTGCGCGACGCCGATATCGCTCTCTATCGGGCCAAGGCGGCCGGCCGGGACCAGGCCATCGAGTTCGAGGAGTCAATGCACCTGGCCGCCAGCGAGCGCCTCACCCTTAGAGCTGAACTCGACTCTGCCCTGGCCGCCGGGGAGTTCCGCCTGCTCTACCAGCCCATCTTCGATCTCGAACGCGCACAGCTGCGCGGGGTCGAGGCGCTGATCCGCTGGGAGCACCCGACCAAGGGCACGCTCGGCCCGGACCAGTTCGTCCCGGTGCTCGAGGACAGCGGCGACATCGTCGCTGTCGGCCGGTGGGTCCTCGGTGAGGCGTGCAGACAGCTGGCTCTCTGGCGAGCCGGTGGCTACGACCTGACCATGTCGGTCAACGTCTCCATGCGCCAACTCGAGTCCAACGAGTTCGTCGATGACGTGGGCCGGACGCTCTTGACCCATGGCCTCTCCCCTAGCTCGCTCATCATCGAGATCACCGAATCCGTCCTGATGAAGGACGCCAACGCCACCGTTGCTCGCCTCCACCGGTTGAAGGATCTTGGAGTTCTCCTTTCTATCGACGACTTCGGAACCGGCTACTCGTCGCTGGCCTATCTGCGACAGTTTCCGGTCGACATCTTGAAGATCGACCGGTCGTTCGTGTCGGAGATGACCATCTCGCCGGATGCTGCCGCATTGGTGCACACGCTGGTGGAACTCGGTCACACACTGGGCCTGACGACCCTGGCCGAGGGCATCGAGCACGCCGAGCAGTTCGAAGGTCTCCGCAATGAGCGATGTGACCACGGCCAGGGATACCTATTTTCGCGGCCCGTGCCCGCCTCAGGGATCGAGCATCTCATGGTGGAGACGCTTAGCCACGGACTACTGCTCCCCAACGGAGCCGCGCGCTCCTATTCCTTGTAGGAATGGGGACTCCGCTAGGTCGCCGAGGCTCGGGTCGTTAGGTCTCTGGGCGACTGATCCCGGCCTAGGGTGGCCTGTGGCCCTGGAACCTCCGACGCCGGCCGTGGACGCTGGCGACACTGTCGGTGGTGGCTGGGTACTCGGTCTGATTCGGGCCTGCCACTTCCAACCCACTCTGGCCGTGACGGCCATGACCACCGGTTTGGCCGTGCTGGCCGGCCGAGGAGCCCTCGGTTGCCTGGCCGTGGCCGTGGCTGTGCTGGCTGGCCAGCTCTCCACCGGATGGAGCAACGACTGGTTCGATGCCGGCCGTGACATCGCCACTGGGCGGATGGACAAGCCCATTGTGTCCGGCGCCGTCAGCATGGGCATGGTGCGGGCGGCTGCCTGCACGGCCCTGGTGGCGGCAGTTCCTTTGTCCCTGCTGTCCGGATGGCGGGCGGCCATCGTCCATCTGGTAGCGATCGCGTCAGCCTGGGCCTACAACCTCGGAATCAAGGCCACGGTGGCCAGCCCGCTCCCCTACGCCCTCTCCTTCGGGCTCCTCCCGGCCTTCGTCACCCTCGGGCTGCCCGGCCATCCTTGGCCTCGTCCGGCCATCATGCTTGCCACTGCGCTGCTCGGTATCGGCGCCCACTTCATCAACACCCTGGCTGACCGGGAGGACGATGCCCAGTCCGGTATCGCCGGCCTCCCCCAACGCATGACCGCGCGCGACGCGCTGCTCACTGGAGTGGTGCTGATGACATCGTGTGCTGTCGTGATCTGGATGCTGGGGGGCAGTGCCCGAGGGGTCCAGTCGGCGCTGCTTGCTGCATCCTTGGCGGCTGCCGCCATGGTCGTCTTCACCACCCTTCGGTCAAAACCCCGGGCTGCGTGGTCGTGGACGTTGGTGACCGTCGTCACCTGTCTGCTGATGTTCGCCGTGTCGCGCCCATCGCTGGTGGCTGGCTGATCCCGCCCATCGACTGGGCTCGTGCACATTCTGCAACCGAGTTAGCGTGTTGTCAGGACCTTCGCCTCTGCCGGCGGTGCCGTCCGATCCTTACCATGGGGAGTGAGGAATCCTTCCGGATTCCAATGGAGGCGCCCTTGCGATTACCCACCGGTTTCCCGTTCTGAGGGCGGGTGGCGAGGGATCGACGGGTGGTCACCCGTAGGCCCAGGTTCGTCGTGGACATGCAGCTCGAAGTCGGAGCGATGTCAAGACAGGAACGTCCCCAGTTCCCTGGTAGCCACTCCCCACCACTGCCTGCTCTCCGAAGTCATACAGAGTCGAGCGCCCGGTCCCATGGTTGTGGGGCGGGCGCTGGCTCGCGTCACGGGGAACTCGCGTAGACGGCGGCCGGCTCGGTTGGCTACCGTGCAGCCATGCCACCGGCTGTGTCACGGGAATCCACGTTGCGAGCACCGCTTCGGCTTCCGACCGCGTCGAGCTGTTTGTGATGTCGTCGTCGGTAGTTGCTTCCCTCGAAGGAAAGGTGGCGATCGTCACCGGTGCCGCCCGCGGGATCGGTGCCACCACCGCCGTGCACCTTGCCGCACTCGGAGCCAGGGTCGCAGTCACCGACCGCGACGCTGATGGTGCCCGAGCGGTGGCCGAGCAGATCAATGGTCAGGGCGACGAGGCCATCGGGCTGACCTGCGACGTGTCCGATGCCCCGTCCGTGGAAGCGATGGTCCGTGAGGTCCATACCCGCTTCGGGGGCGTCGATCTACTCGACCACAACGCTGCCTATACGGACTTCCGCACCGACCTAGGGGCCGAGGATGTCGACCTCGACACGTGGGACCGGGTCATGGCGACCAATACCACCGGTGGGCTGGTGCTGATCCGCCAGGTCATCCCCCTGATGCGGGCCAGGGGAGGGGGCTCTATCGTGCTGATCTCCTCGGGGTCGGCGTCCATCGGCGAGCACCGGCGAGTCGCCTATGGCGTGTCCAAGGCAGCCATCGAGCAGCTGGGCCGCCATGTGGCTGCCCGCTACGGCCGAGATGGGATCCGGTGCAACATGATCGCCCCCGGTTTCATCCTCACCGACACGGCGGCCCGGGGCGTCCCCGAAGCCGGCAGGGTTCGCCTCGCCGAGCAGAACCCACTCGGCCGACTGGGTACACCCGAAGATGTAGCGGCCGTCGTCGGCTTCCTCTTGTCCGACAGTGCTGGCTTCATCAACGGCCAAGTCGTGCGGGTAGACGGCGGGCTCACCATCAGCCCCCGACTGGCCGGCCTCGAATGACCCGTGCCTCCGATCGGGTTCCCGGTGACTCGGGCCGAGGCGCCCATCCGTTGCTGTTAGGGCCGGCTGAGGTCCGACGCTCAGCCGACGATGTGGACGCCGGCTGGCTGACCACGGTCCTGGGGTCCCAAGGACTCCTTCCCCGAGATGCCGCTGTCATCAGTTTCTCCCCCGAACCCGTCGGCACCGGACAGATGTCCGACACGGTCCGTTTCAATTTGCGCACGGAGCCAGCCGGTATCGGCCCAGCCAGCGTGGTGGGGAAGTTCGCGTCTCTGGACACCATGAGTCACGCCACCGGAAAGATCATGCGGGCCTACGAGGTCGAAGTGCGCTTCTACATCGAGGTGGCGCCACGGGTGGGGACCCGCCTGCCCCGGGTGCTGTTTGCCGCGCTCGATCCCGACGAGGCATGGTTCACCCTCCTGCTCGAGGACGTGCACAACGCCACCCAGGGCGACGAGATCGACGGATGCGATGCCACCGTCGCCGCTGCGGCGATCGGGCAGATGGCCGCCCTCCACGCCCCGTGCTGGGGAGACACTGACCTGGCACGGCGGGAGTGGATCAATCGGGCCACCCCGGCAGGCGAGGAGTTCACCGCGGCGATCGTTGCCGGGGTCTTACCGGGCTTCCTCAGTCGATACCGGGACCGGCTGGCGCCAGATCACATCGAAGTGCTCGAGTCCTTCATGCCCCACCTCAGCTCCTGGATGACGAGGGAGCGAGGTCCGCGGACGATCGTCCATGCCGACTTCCGCCTGGACAACCTCCTGTTCACCCCCGACCGTCCCGATCCGGTGGTGGTCGACTTCCAGACCATCAACTGGGGAATGGGCGCCTACGACCTGGCGTACTTCATCGGAGGCAGTCTGGAGCCCGAGGTGCGCAGGCCCGCACAGGACGAGCTCATCGCTGGCTATTACGAGGCACTTGTCGACCGGGGCGTCGAGGGCTACTCGCTCGAGTCGCTGGTGGCGGACTACCGCACGGAGTGCTTCGGCGGACTGATGATGGGAGTCGGGGCCTCGATGATGGTCAAGCAGACCGACCGGGGAGACCGGATGTTCCTGGCCAGCGTGTCCCGTCACGCCCAGCAGGCACTCGACCTCGATGCCCTAGCGGTGCTCGGGGACCTCTAGGGATTCGAATCAGGCTGGTAGGAGTGCGATGAGGCAGGGTCTCGAACCCAATCGGATCAGCTCTGGAACCAGCGTCGCTTCCGGACCGGTGCCTCGGCACTGCAGTTGCACCGGTCGGCGGGGGCCACATGGGCGAGGACCTGTTCTACATGGAGGCCGCAGCCCTTCCACGTCGGACGACCGCACTGGCGGCATGTCGCTGCTCTACACATACCCCTAAGGGTATCCTGGCACGGTGTCGACGTCAAGGGGTTGGCGTCCAAGTCCCCGAGTCGCCGGCTCGGCTGCGGTGACTGACCCGATACCCTAGAGGGTATAGTGAATGTACCCCTTACCCGTCTAGCGAGGACGTCCTCATGTCATCGAACTCCCAACCGCACCCGACCGACGACGCTGCCGCTGGCGGTGCCGCTTCTCCGCATCCCCTGCGGGTGCTGGTGGTCGGAGGTGTAGCGGGTGGGATGTCGGCGGCTACCCGCCTTCGTCGGCTCGACGAGAAGGCGGAGATCGTCGTTGTCGAGCGCTCGGGCCACGTGTCCTATGCAAACTGCGGTCTTCCGTACTTCGTTGGCGGGGTGATCGAGGACGAGGACGATCTGCTCCTCCAGACTCCCGAGCGACTGCTCGAACGATTCCGCCTCGACGTTCGGGTCGACACCGAGGTGGTGGGGATCGATGCCGAAGCCCACTTGGCCACCGTGCGCTCCACCCTGGACGGTACCGAAATGCAGTTCGGCTTCGACAAGTTGATCCTTAGCCCCGGTGCCCTCCCGGTCCGACCACCGATCACCGGATTCGATCGGGTTCGGACACTGCGCACCGTCGAAGATGCGGCCGGGCTCTTCCGCGATGTGTCGGCTGCACCCAGCGCGGCCGTGGTCATCGGCGCTGGCTTCATCGGCCTGGAGACGGCGGAGAATCTCCGTCGTTCGGGCATCGATGTCACCATCGTCGAGGCAGCAGGCCAGGTCCTCACTCCGCTCGACCCGGAGCTGGCTGTGCTCATCGAGGCCGAACTCTTGGCCAACGGCGTCCACGTCGAGACCGGTGTGGCCGTCACCGAAGTGACAGACACTGCTGTCGTCCTGGCCGACGGGCGTTCCCTGCCCGCGGACCTCGTGGTCGGATCCATCGGGGTGCGCCCGGATACCCGGCTGGCCGTCATGGCCGGCCTGGATATCGGCCCGAACGGAGGAATTGCCGTGACCGGTGTCGGGCTGACCAGCCACCCCGATATCTACGCCGTCGGTGATGCCGTCGAGAAGGTCGACTCCGTCGGGGGCGGAACCTCACTGATCGCACTGGCCAATGTGGCCAACCGGCAGGGCCGTCGGGTGGCCGACCACATCGCTGGTCTGGTCCGAGATGCTGCCCCGTCGATCGGTTCGGCCATCGTCAAGGTCTTTTCGCGCACCGCGGCCATGACCGGATGGAACGAGACACGTCTGGCCGCCGCCGGCCGGCCCTACCGTGCCATCCACTCCCACCCCATGAACCACGCCACCTACTACCCCGGGGCCGAGCAGATGTCCCTGAAGCTCCTGTTCGATCCGATCGACGGGACGATCCTGGGGGCCCAGGCCGTCGGAGGGGCCGGGGTGGACAAGCGGATCGACATCCTGGCCACCGCCATGACCGGCGGACTGACGGCTCCAGCCCTCGCTGATCTGGAGTTGGCCTACGCCCCCCCGTTCTCGTCAGCCAAGGACCCGGTCAACATGCTCGGCTACATGGCCGAGAACGTCCTGTCCGGCGAGTGCGACGTCATCGCTCCTGGCGAACTGGCTCGATTGGCCGACACCGGGTGGACCGTATTGGACGTGCGGACTCCGTCGGAGTTCGCGGCTGGATCGATCCCCGGGAGCATCAGTGCGCCCCTGGACTCGCTACGCGACGACCTGCCTGGACTGGGTGATGGCCCGTTCGCCATCTACTGCCAGGTCGGCCAACGAGGCCACACGGCCACCGAACTCCTCCACCAATTGGGCCGGGCGGCCCGGAACCTCGATGGCGGCTATCGGACCTGGCTCGATGCCGAGGCGGCTCGGACGGGCGATGCCAGCCAGCTGATTACGCCAGCTTCGTAAAGAGCCGCTGCACTTCGTCGAGCGGATAGCCCGAGGCCTCCGCCTCCTCTGGGTGCTGGATGCAGTAGGTGAGTCCGCTGGCGATCAGCCGGAAGCCGGTCTGCTCCAAGGCACTGATGGCTGCACTGAGTTGAGTGACGATGTCACGGCATTCGCGTCCCTCGGCCAACATCTTCTCGACGGCCTGGACCTGACCGCCTGCCCTGCGCAGACGCTTTCGCAGATCGTCGACGACATCATCAGGCAGTTCCACGGGGCTCCTCCGTCTTGGGTACCCCCAAGGGTACCTCTGAACATCAACGCAGGGGTACGCACCGCTCGCCGGCGCAGTGCCGCCAGCCAGGGCCGAATGGCCCTATCCGAGTGCCTGCCGGTTCCATAGCCTGCACCTGTGGAAGTCCGGCGGGGCGTACGGCATCGTCACCATGTCTGCGGGGTCAAGTGGAGTGCGGTGCGCGTCTCGTCCGCGCCATGACCGAGCCGTCCCTATGACCGAGCCGTCCCAATGACCGAAACCGTCACGCCGCCAACAGCCACCGACGAGCCCCGTCGAGTGAACTCTCGCATGCGTCGCCTGTGGTATCGCGACCTGGACCACTATCCGCCATCCAAGACCCGCTACCGACTGCTCGCCCTCGTGGTCCTCTGCAGCGTGGTGATGTACTACCAGCAGTATGTGGCCGGATCTGTCTCCACTTCGATCCTCGCTTACTACCAGATGTCGTTCCGGTTCTACCTGACAGTGGTGGTGGTCAGCAGCGTGGCCGGGGCCATAGCCTCCTTGGTCGCTTCTCTTGCCGACCGCATCGGCCGGGCCAACATCGTCGTCGTCGGTCTGCTCGTTGTGGGCCTGGTCACCTGTTTCGGAGTCCCGAACGCCAACACAAAGCTGAGTTATGCAATCGCCCTGTGTGCCGTCGGGTTCTTCGAGGGAATGGTCCTGGTCGCCACGCCCGCATTGGTACGCGACTTCTCTCCCCAGGAGCGCCGCGGGGCGGCAATGGGCTTTTGGACCCTCGGCCCGGTGCTCGGGAGCTTGATGGTCTCGCTGGTGGCGTCGACGACGCTGGATCATCTGCCCCGGTGGCAGGACCAGTTCCGGATCGCTGGGGCGGTAGGGCTGTCCGTGTTCGTGGTCGCTCTCTTCTGTCTGCGCGAACTGGCGCCGCGTATACGCGATCAGATCATGACGTCGTTGCGCGAGCGAGTACTGGCCGAAGTCAGAGCTCGGGGCATGCAGGTGGAGGAGGCACTGAAGCGCCCGTTCCGTCAGATGCTGGGGTTCAATACCATCATCCCGTCGTTGGGTGTCGGGCTCTACCTCCTCTTCTACCTCTCGGCGGTGGGCTTCTTCGTCATCTACTTCGTCTCCGTCTTCGGCTTCTCCCAAGCCCAGGCCAACGGACTCGGCAACTGGTTCTGGTCTGCCGATGCAGTGGCGGTGGTGGCGGTCGGAGTCATTTCGGACAAGCTCAGGGTCCGCAAGCCGTTCATGGTCCTCGGCGGGGTGTGTGCGGTGGCCATGGGCGTCGTCTTTGCCGGGCTGGCTACCCGCCCGCACACCTCGTACGCGACGTTCATCGTGGTCATCATGGTGATGTCGGCAGCACGTGGTGTCGCCTACGCGCCGTGGATGGCGGCCTATACCGAGACCCTCGAGAGCAGGAACCCGGCCCTGGTAGCTACCGGACTGGCCATCTGGGGGTGGACCCTGCGGCTGGTGGCCGCCGCCGCCTTCCTGATCGTCCCCTTCATCGTGCCTTCAGCCACTCCGGTGGCCGACTTCGGCGCACACGCCTCGAAACTCCAGGCCGAGTACCCGAGCCAGATCGCCACCCTGAAGCTGATCGACAAGGCCACGCTCACCCGGCTCCAGGCCAACGTGAGGGACCCGAAGGCCATTATGGCGGCCACCCAACAGATCGCCCTGGCTACCGGCGTAAGCCCTGGTGTTGCCGTGGCCGATCTGCTGGCCGCATCCAAGATCCCACCGGCCGACCGCAAGTTCCTGGCTGCCCATGGCCGAGAGGTCCTACAAGCCCGAGCAGTAGCCCCCAAGGAGTGGCAGCGGTGGTGGTATGTCTGCGTGGCTGGCGAGATCCTCTTCCTCCCGACCATCTTCCTCCTGGTGGGTCGGTGGAAGCGCTCGAGTGCCTTGCGCGACGAGCAAGAGCACGACGAGCGGGTGAACGCCGAGTTCGAGGGGCTCTCCTCGTCCGATCAGTACATCGAGGGTGTGCGGAACTGACCGTCAGTGCCGTGTGGTGGTCGAACCGTCGAGGAAGGTCCTGACAGCGACTGAGTCGGCTACCAGATCATGTCCCTGGCCGATCCGGCCCAGTCGACCGCCCTGATCTTCCCCACGACCCCATCGTCTATGGGCAGTGCCCATGTGTGTTGGAACCACACCATGGTCAGCTCCGAGAAGTCCCCACCCTCAGAGACCGGCTGCAGTGATTCGAAGCGCGCCCGGACGGCCATACGAGGTAGGAGCGAATATGCATCCTCTCCAGAGTCCGGCCCACCCGTGCCCGCCGGTCGTGTCTGTTCGGGCGCGATCAGGACCGCCCGCCGTCCTCCGACGGTCCCACTCGCCATGATGTGGTCGATCAGGCTGGCATTGAGCCGTTCGGTCGGCATCCCGTCGAGCAGGCCGTCGTAGACCAGCCATTGATCGATCTCCTTGAGCCAGATCGTATGCCCACTATCGAGCACCATGTCCATGTCGGTATCTCCCATATAGAGAAACCTACGAGGGGGGTGTGACACCCTATGGAGGGCCTTCTGGGCAGAGCAGAAGGCGGTGGTACAGCTAGCCGTGGAAACACGTGGTCCTTCCAGAATACCCAGTTCAGGGTGGTGCTATGGGGAACACACGTTCGTATGATGAACCCGCTGGTCTGCGTTCGATGTACTGGAATTCGGGGCGTCGGCAATAACTACATGCGTGTGATTCACCATTTCCTCATACGGGCACTGCGTCGCTCGTGTCCGGTGTGGGCCGCAATCCCGTGTCATTGAGGGGTCAACTCGCATCCGACCTCGCCCATACCCGGCACGACGAGAGGCACACGGCCCGCCGTCCGAGATCAGGGCACCGCTTCAGATGGGCTTCATCTGGTCCGGTGCCGCAGAATATTGCGGCGGCCTAGCCCTGATTCATGTTCGAGGATCAGCCACTCATCGCTGGGGAGAACCAAGGACTCGGGTGCCCCCTCTTCGATGCCCTTCCTCATCGCCACATCGTGGCCGGGGACAAGCACATCATCGAGCTCGACGTGCGTGACGACATGCGGGGACCGGATGAAGCCGTCCATGGGGTGTGTGATGTGCGCGTGTACGACAGGGGGAGGGACAATCGGCTCAGGGCGACCGCTACCGTCACGAGCAACTTCTTGGATGGTTCTGACTTCGCGCACAAGTCCGACCGATGGTCCGGTTCGACGCTGGTAGTTCTCGGATGGCGGGGCGCTATTGGCCTCACTCGAGTCGACCGGTGTCGACCTGAATCTTCACCTGGCCCTCTGGCCACTGCCACGGCGACGAATCTGCCGGCAGAGGCACACCTCCCAGTAGGCGTCACATCCCCCACCTACAATGGGGTCGTACCCGGGAACCGCCTGCACGGCGCCAGTGCCCCGGAACGCGGGCTGGTGGATCCGCTCGTGACGCACCGCTTCGGACCTGACTCGGGTCAGTTGCTCCGCTCGAGGATGTCACGCCTCGACCCTCTCTCGACCGACGATCACGAAAGGCAGGCCAGATGACGACGTACGACATCATCGGCGACATCCACGGATGCGCTCCCGAACTCGAGGGACTGCTGTCCAGACTCGGCTACGAGCAGACCGACGGCGCCTATCGCCGCGCCGGCCACCAGGTGATCTTCGTGGGCGACCTCATCGACCGTGGGGACTCACAGGTCGAGGTGGTCCGTATCGTCCGGGCCATGCACGAAGCCGGATCGGCGCAGGTCATCATGGGAAACCACGAGTTCAATGCCATCTCGTATGCCACACGTAACCCCGCCGACCCGGACGACTTCATGCGCACCCACCTAGGTCGCAAGGGTGGCCACAACACGCACCAGCACCGGCACTTCCTCGAACAGGTGACCGAAGACTCCCCCCTGCACCACGAGATCATCGCCTGGTTCCGGACACTTCCGCTCTACCTGGAACTTGGTGACCTCCGGATCGCCCACGCCTGCTGGCATCCGGACTCGCTCGCCGTGTTGGACTCCTGGGTGCCACCGGGCACACCGGTCAGCGATGCGTTCATCATCGAAGCCAACTCGGTGGGGACCCCCGCATTCAATGCGGTAGAAGTAGTGCTGAAGGGACCCGAGATGGAGTTGTCCGAGGAGCAGGCCTGGCGCGACCCAGAGGGTTCGCCGCGCCGTTCGGCCCGCATCAAGTGGTGGGACGACTCGGCCATCACGATGCGTCAGATTGCCATGATCCCCCAGAGCGCCTTGACTCCGGACGATGAGCCCCACCCTGGACTCCCCGATCTCCCCTATGAGGAGGCCGATGCCTACCGTTACCGGGATGCGGTTCCCGTCTTCTTCGGCCACTACTGGTTCAACGAGACCCCGACGGTGTCCGCTGTCAACGCGGTCTGTGTCGACTACAGCGCGGTCCGTCCGGGCGGCTCACTCGTCGCCTACCGGTGGACCGGACCGGGACCGCTGGACGACTCGGGCTTCATCGCCTTCCCGTCCACCTCTAGGGACGTGGACGACCACTTGGCTGCTGACCTACCCACCTGAGCCTGTGCGTCAGCGGCTCATCTCAGAGCGATGCCGACGTAGCCGCCACTAACGAGAGCTTGCCGGTGCGGCTCAGGCACACCCGTGCCGTCAACGGCATCCGACCAGGTCGTCTTACTCCTTGAGTCGATGGCCTGGTCAGTCCACCCGTCGAGGTGACGAGGTGGCGTCCAACATGCCGCCAGCCCCTACTACTAGTGCCCTGCAGCCGTCGTCGTCGAGCACGGACAGCAACTCGGCCATCTTGCGTTCGGTGGCCTGCTCGACCGCTTCCTTGGCCGCGATGACTTCAGGGGTCTCTTCCACCATGTCGCCATCACCGAACCCGTGCAGCCGGAAGTAGCCGTCACCCTGGTCGAACTGACAGGCCACCGCATTGGACATCCCAGCGGCCACCACCGCGTCACGGTGGACCCCGCCGCGCAGCTCGCGCAAGATGACCGCACTCATATAGGCAGCGGCGGCAGGTTCGACGCGTGCTCGTGCAGCCCGGTACCCGTCGGCCAACGCCCACGAGCCGGTCGGCAGTGCACTGATCACCGTGGCCGCCGCGGTCTGGAACTCGGGGAGGATGGATCCGCTCAGTCCTCCGAAGGTGGCGAGCGCGTAGTCGTCCGCCGAGGCCAAGTGGGCCGCCAGGATGGCGTCCGGGTCGGCCATGGTGCGGCCAGCCGTCACCACCCCGCTGATCATCCCGGTCTTGAAGAAGAAGAACTCGTCGTCCACCTCTTCTGGACTGAGCGCGCCAAGGACCCCGCCACGACCGGCGGCGTACAGGGTCACTACGTCGATCCCGATCTCCTCGGCCCGGGCGGAGGCCTCGGGAGAGAAGTAAAAGGCGGCGC
>Ga0194041_10000085_pt1 | contig 33652 bp, 27 predicted proteins | sample JunL449m_MetaG_FD_160082 | JGI IMG/M metagenome (GOLD analysis project Ga0194041, IMG submission 160082) | Anoxic zone freshwater microbial communities from boreal shield lake in IISD Experimental Lakes Area, Ontario, Canada - Jun2016-L442-9m | ecosystem: Environmental > Aquatic > Freshwater >...
GACCAGGGTGCTGACACACAGAATTGCTCATCTGATTGAGGAGCATCAGGTCTCGCCACATCAGATTCTGGCGATCACATTCACGAACAAAGCAGCCCAAGAGATGCGCGACCGCATTGGGCGACTCATCGGCCCAGTGGCGCAAAAAATGTGGATCTCAACATTCCATTCGGCTTGCGTGCGCATGCTTCGCCGAGATGCACAACTCTTGGGGTACCCCTCGGCCTTTACGATCTATGACCACGCAGATGCAGCTCGCCTGACGAGCTATGTCTTACGAGACCTCAACATTGACTCCAAGCGGTTTCCCCCGAGGGCAGTTCATGCGGCCATTTCAGCGGCCAAGAACGATGGCCACAACGTGGAGTCGTATACCGAGCAGGCCTCAGTTATCTACGACCGCAAAATTGCTGAAGTGTTCGCCGAGTACCAGCTTCGGCTGAGGCGTGCTGGTGCAATGGATTTTGATGACCTGCTGTGCGTAGCTGTTGAACTACTGCGAACACAGCCAGAGGTGTTGGCCGCGTATCAGCAACGCTTTCGACATGTGCTCGTCGATGAATATCAAGACACCAACAGCGTGCAGAACGAACTGGTCATGCTGCTTGGTCAAGAGCATCGGAACGTGTGCGTGGTGGGTGATACCGATCAGTCTGTCTACGGATTCCGTGGGGCTGATATGCGAAATCTGCTCGAGTTCGAAACTGCCTTTCCCGACTCCACCGTTGTGGTCCTGGAGCAGAATTACCGCTCAACTCAAAACATTCTCGATGCTGCAAATGCAGTGATCTCGCATAATTCGGCTCGCAAACCCAAGGACCTCTGGACCCAAACTGGTGCAGGAGACAAGATCACCAAATTCCAGGGCGAGGACGAGGTTGACGAAGCCCAGTGGCTCTGCCGTGAACTGACACGCCTGCATAGCGGCGGCGACCAGCGTTGGTCAGACATGGCGGTGTTCTATCGCACCAACGCTCAGAGTCGCGTTCTCGAGGAGCAGTTCTTGCGCGGCAGCATCCCGTATCGGGTTGTGGGCGGCACGCGGTTCTACGACCGACGTGAAGTCAAAGATGCAATGGCGTACTTGCGCGCAGTGGTCAATACCACTGATGAAGTCAACCTGAAGCGGGTGCTCAATGTTCCCAAGCGGGGCATTGGTGATCAAACAGTTGGCCGCCTAGATGCATATGCGCGGTCACATGGCTTGAGCTTTGTAGAGGCCTTGCGTAACTGGCACGCCGCCGGGGTCTCGCCCAGATCAGCTCGGGGCATTGAATCCTTTCTGACACTGCTCGATGACCTCAGCACAGAGCTGGCAGCCGGGCCTGCAGCATTGCTGGATTCCATACTCAGCCGATCTGGCTATTTGGCAGAGCTTGAGGCTGATCGCTCCGTCGAGAATGATTCGCGGATCGAGAACTTGGCTGAGCTTGTGGGAATGGCCCGTGAGTATCCAAGCGTGGATGCCTTCTTGGAGCAGGTCTCCTTGGTGGCAGACACCGATCAGCTTCCCGACCCAGATGACCCATCGGAGACTGGAGTCGTCATGATGACGCTTCATGCTGCAAAGGGGTTGGAGTTTCCGGTGGTGTTCATGGTTGGGGTCGAGGAGGGCGTGTTTCCCCATATGCGGGCATTGACTGACCCGGGCGAACTCGAAGAGGAACGGCGCCTTTGCTATGTGGGAATTACTCGTGCGCGGCAACAACTTTTCTTATCCCACGCCTGGTGCCGCACGCTCTATGGCAGCACGCAATACAACCCGCCAAGCAGATTTATCACCGAGATTCCGAGCGGACTCATCGAAGAATCCTCCTCGAGTCGAACCCGCCAGGAGCGAAGCAGCGGTGGCCGATCTAGTACCTGGGAGTCCACCTCTTGGTCAGATACCGGCTCGGGAGTTGGGCGCGGATCTGGCTTAGCTAAACCGAAACCACCCTCGCCTACAAAGGCCCACGAACTGAACTTCAAGGTGGGTGATGACGTGCGCCACAACGTGTGGGGCGACGGCGTCATCTTGATGGTTGAGGGTGCAGGGGATAAAGCCGAGGCAGTAGTTCACTTTGGCTCTGTTGGAGAAAAGCGGCTGCTCTTGTCTTGGGCACCATTGGAGAAAGCATGACCATTCCCCGTTCCTTCCTCGGCCGTGCCGATTTGGCGCTTCGGCGTTCGGCCACCCTTGCCGACCTGATGATGCGTCTTGCCGAGATGCACGGTGAGAAGTTGTTCGTGACCGAAGAGGACGAGACAGGTCTGTCTCGACGGATCACCTACGAACAAGCTTCCGAACAGGTAGCTGCTTGGACCAGAGCTATTCGAACGCTCAGCGAACCCGGCCGCCCCGTGGTGATTGCAACAGCCAATGGGATTGATCAGTTCATGTTGTGCCTAGCTGTCTCGGCTGCCGGTGGGCTGCCGGCGCCAGTGAACCCCCAGATGTCCGAAGCCGAGGTTGCACACGTCATTGCTGACTCAGGCGCCAGTTTAGTGATTCGTACTCCCGATGAACTGCCCGTGGTCGAGGGATCAACAGTGCTCGCAACTCCAAGTCCTGAAGATGTTGCAGCGCTCTTTTACACCTCTGGAACTACCGGTAAACCAAAGGGTGCAGAACTCACTCATCAGGCGTTAGTTGGGCAGGTCTCGCTCGCCGCTATGTGGCCGTTTACCCTGCGCCACGACGAACTCGTCTTGGCTCTGCCCGTAGCGCACATCATGGGGTTCGTTGCGCTTATGGGCCCGGCCGTGGCCGGGATTCCCATCTATTTCATGCAGCGTTTCTCGCCCAGTCGGACCCTGCAGATTATCGAGCACCGCCGATGCTCAGCGTTCATCGGGGTGCCAGCGATGTATCGGACCCTGTTCGAAGCAGGTGCTGCCGAGGCCGACCTGAGTTCGGTCCGGGTCTGGATAAGCGGCGCAGATGTCATGCCGGCTGACCTTGCTCTCAAGTTCAAGTCCTTTGGGGCTTCGGCAACGTTGCCGGGCCTTGGCCCTATCGGTGAGGCTGCCTTCATGGAGGGCTACGGCATGGTTGAGGTAGGCGGAAACGTGGCCACCAAACTCTCGCCGCCAATGTTGCCGATCGGTCTTGGCGATTCGCTTGGCCTGTCGATGCCGGGCTGGAAGTTCAAAGTGGCGGATCGCTCAGGTAGGGGAGTACTGCCCGGGCAAGTGGGCGAATTGCAGCTGAAGGGGCCCGGAGTGCTCAAGGGGTATTGGGGCGATGCTCAGGCCAGCAGCGAGGCCCTTACCGAGGACGGCTGGCTGCGTACGGGTGACCTTGTCCGGTCGGGCCCTTTTGGGACAGTGATGTTTCACGGCCGAGCCAAGGCCGTGATCAAGTCGGGCGGCTATTCGGTGTATCCCATAGAGGTAGAGGCCGATATTGAAGAACACCCAGATGTGCTCGAAGCGGCAGTGGTAGGAATCCCAGATCCCAAGCTCGGCGAGGTACCCGTTGCGGCAGTTCGACTACGACCCAAGGCCAAGGTGACTCCCCAAGAGTTGGTGGTGTGGGCCGGTGTTCGCATGGCTCAGTACAAAGCACCTCGCCGCATTCTGATCGTCGAGGAGCTTCCCCGAACCGGCACCCGTAAAATTCAGCGGGATCGCTTGCTGCCACTTTTTACTGAGTGATTTTCCTGCTCGGCGCTAGCACCAGCGCCGCTAGCCGCTAGCAAGGAGTGCAGCTAACAGCTAGCAGTGGCGCCGCTAGCCGCTAGCCGCCGGCGTTGGTCGAGATCTTGTCGTTTGGCCGCAGGTCAATCGTCAGACTCCCTGCCTTGTCGATTCTCCAGGAGTACTGATCCAGGCCTTGCCCGTTTGCGGGAAAGGTGATGTCTCTACAGATCTGCCCCTGCTCACGCTCAGCGCCACTCGCCGCTGATCGCTCCTCGAACACTTTGCGCTCAGCGGACCAAACCAGAAAGCAGTTTTCGGGTGCTCCAGGCGCTGCAGCATCGAAGGCCACCCACCGTATTGCTGGATCGGTACCAAAATGGTTGACCGCAATGGGCCGCTGCTGCCCTCGACCAGAAACATCGCTAAACAGAAGTGGCCCCTGCGTGTTAATTTGGGTCGAGAGTCGCACTGCATTGCCAGCATCGAAGACGTCATCGCCAAGGCGAAGTTGAGTGGCAGTTTCGTTCCCGCCGGCAAGGGCAAGCATGCCCCAAGCAATGCCAATAGCAATCACGACGGCTGCAACCCCAAGGCTGATTGCGATGAGTTGCTGTTTACCCGAACGGCGTTCTACTGGCATGAGTAACTCTCATTCTGCACTGTTCGAGCCCGAAATGCAGTTCGAGCCAAAATCTGATTTTGCTCTCGATATGAGATGCAGGCCCCGAGGCGTTTAGGATCCCCCGCCGGGTGCATGAGTACAGATTGTGCACCCTCGAGTAGCGCACCGGCGTTATTCGACGGGCCGATGGCCGAGCAGAAAGGCACACGAGGGTGGACCTCTTCGAGTACCAAGGAAAACAATTCTTTGCTTCTTTCGACATTCCAGTGTCAAAGGGAGAGGCAGTCACCACTGTGGAGGATGCAGTAGCTGCAGCCGGCCGCATTGGCGAGTACCCAGTGGTGATCAAGGCACAGGTGCAAGTAGGTGGCCGTGGCAAAGCTGGTGGCATCAAGCTGGCTAACACCGCCGAGGAGGTACGCGAGTACGCCTCAAACATTTTGGGAATGGACATCAAGGGCCATACCGTCAATGTGGTCTGGATCGAAGTGGCTTCTGATATTGCGGAGGAGTACTACGCAAGTTTCACTCTGGACCGTTCGGCCAAGAAGCATCTTGGGATGCTCTCTGCAGAGGGTGGCGTCGAGATCGAGGCAGTAGCCGAAGAGAACCCCGATGCAATCGCCAAGATCTGGATCGACCCAGTGGATGGCCTTGATGAGCCGACCGCACGAGCTTGGGTCAAGGCAGCCAATCTAAACCCAGCAGCCGAGGACGGCGCAGTAGACATCCTGTTGAAGCTGTATCGGGCCTATACCGAGGGCGATGCCGATCTCGCAGAGATCAACCCTCTTATTCTGAAGCCAACCGGCGAGGTTCATGCACTCGATGCCAAGGTGACCTTGGACGACAATGCAATGTACCGCCATGAGTGGGCAGAGTATGAAGCCACTCAAGAGCGCGACTCGCGTGAGCAGGCCGCACACGAAAAGGGCCTTCAGTACGTGGGCCTTGACGGGTCGGTGGGCATCATCGCAAACGGTGCTGGTCTAGCAATGAGCACCCTTGACGTGGTCAATCAGGCTGGCGGAAAGCCAGCAAACTTCTTAGATATCGGCGGCGGTGCAAATGCCGACGTGATGGCTGGAGCGCTTGAGGTCATCAACAATGACCCTGCAGTCAAGGCAATCTTCATCAACATCTTTGGCGGGATTACCCGCGGTGAAGAGGTTGCGAACGGCATTATCGAAGCGCTCGGAAGAGTCACCATTGAGTCACCCATCGTGATTCGCCTTGATGGCACCAACGCCGAAGAGGGCAGAGCAATTCTTGCCCCGCACCTGTCCGATCAACTGCAGATGCAGCCGACGATGCTTGAAGCAGCCCGCAAAGCTGTTGAGCTCGCCGCTAGCCGCTGACAACAGCCCACAAGAAAAAGGTCAGAATCAGATGAGCATCTTTGTAGATGAAAACACCAAGGTCCTGTATCAAGGACTTACTGGTAGCCAGGGCCGTTACTACGGCCTACTGAACCGTGAGTACGGCACGCAGGTTGTGGCTGGAACGAACCCGAAGAAGGCAGGTGAGGATGTTGATGGCATTCCGATCTTTGCCTCGGTTGCAGACGCAGTAGCCGAAACTGGAGCGACTGCTAGCTGCATCTTTATTCCCGCAGCCGGTGTACGCGCCGCCATTATGGAAGCAGCCGAGGGAGGCATTGAGTTCATCGTGTGCATCACCGAAGGTGTGCCCGCACAAGATGAGGCTTGGTTTTTCAACAAGATCAAGCGTGATTTCCCAGGCGTACAGCTGCTGGGGCCAAACTGCCCGGGCATCATTAGCCCCGGAAAATGCAATATCGGAATCACTGCTGGGCACATTGCAAAGAACCCTGAGCCGGGTGCCAAGAACGTTGGCATCGTGAGCCGTTCGGGAACGCTGACCTATCAGGCCCTCTATGAACTGCAGTCGCAGAACATTGGTGTGACTACTTGCGTTGGTATTGGTGGCGACCCGGTTCCGGGCACCAGCTTTATTGATTGCCTTGAGCGATTCCAAGCAGATGATGAGACCACTGCAGTGATGATGATTGGTGAGATCGGTGGCTCGGCCGAAGAAGAAGCCGCTGAATTTATCTCTTCAAATATGACCAAGCCTGTGGTTGGCTACATCGCAGGTCAGACTGCTCCTCCTGGAAAGAAGATGGGCCATGCGGGTGCCATCGTGTCGGGCGGCAAGGGCACTGCTGCGGCCAAGATGGATGCCATGAAGGCAGCCGGTGTGAGCGTTGGCGCAAACCCAACCGAAGCTGGCCTGCTGATGGTTGACGTGGTCAAGGGCCTATAAACCAAGATGATGAACTGCAGTCACTGACTGACGGATCTGCTAGCAGGCACTGAGTGTCTGCTAGCAGATCCCATAAAGTCATAGGGCTGATAGTTTCAGCGCATATGCGACTAGCCGTACTCGCCTCTGGAAGCGGGACCCTTCTTGATGCGATGGCCCGGGCGGGCTTGCCGATTGACCTTGTCATGGTGGATCGGCACTGCGCCGTTGAGCAGATCGCGGCCGATCATTCCCTTCGGTGCGTTCTTATTGAGCGCACAGATTTTTCACCGAACTTTGATCGCGAGCGTTACACGGACAAGGTGCTCGATCAGCTGAGCATGGAGCGAATCGATCTGGTTGCAATGGCGGGGTGGGGAACGATACTCACCTCGGCCGCTTTCAAGGCTTACCCCGATCGCATCCTGAACACGCACCCCTCGCTGCTTCCGGCCTTTCCTGGATGGAATGCAGTCGAGGCGACGCTGGCCTATGGGGCAAAGGTCACGGGTTGCACTGTGCACGTTGCAACCGAGCAAGTTGATGCAGGGCCGATCCTGGCGCAAGAAGCTGTTGTGGTACTCCCAGGTGACGACCAAACAACTCTGCATGAGCGCATCAAGGCAGTAGAGCGGCGACTCTATGTCGAGACGATTCAAACCATTCTTCAACGAGAGCGAGTGTCATGACTGAATCCACCAAACCTCGAGCGTTGCTGTCTGCCTATGACAAGACGGGAATGGTTGAATTTGGTCGAGCTCTTATCGACTTGGGATGGGAACTGGTCTCCTCGGGTGGAACTGCGCGGGTCTTAGCCGAGGCCGGCTTGCCCGTTATTCCCACCGAGGATGTCACCGGATTTCCAGAGATGCTGGGGCACCGTGTCGTCACGCTACACCCAGCAATTCATGGTGGAATTCTGGCCGATCGGACGGATCCCTCGCACGTGGCAGATATGGAGACGTACTCCGTGACTGCCATTGACCTAGTGGCTGTGAACCTGTACCCGTTTAGCTCCGACCCATCGATTGAACTCATTGATATTGGCGGGCCGGCAATGGTGCGTGGTGCGGCGAAGAACCACTCACAGGTCACCGTCTTGGTGAACCCAATCGATTACGAGGTGGTGTTGAGTGAGTTGCGAACAGGTGGTGCTGTCACCGAGGTCACCCGCCGCCGCCTGGCTCGAGATGCGTTTGCTCACACTGCCGCTTATGACGCAGCGATTGTTGCTTGGTTTGATGGCCAAGGGGCGGGTGAATTGCCCGAGACTGGCCCGTTGCCGAAAACGCTTCACCTATCGGCAACTCGAAGTCAAGAACTTCGATATGGCGAGAATCCACATCAGGTTGGAGCACGGTATTCCTTCCCCCGAGGAGGCTGCTGGGATCTTGCTGAGCAGCACGGAGGCAAGGAGATGTCGTACCTGAATATGTATGACGCTGACGCCGCCTGGAGGTTGGTGTGCTCCTTGGGTGAGCTTCCTGCGGCCGTTGTAATCAAACACGCGAACGCTTGCGGGGCGGCAGTAGATGCAGACATCACCTCGGCGTATATCCGAGCTCACGAAGGTGACCCCACCTCTGCATTTGGCGGCATTGTGGCGGTCAACCGCGTGGTGCCAGTGGCCCTAGCCGAAGCTTTGGCGCCGGTGTTTACCGAGGTGATTATTGCGCCGGGGTATGAGCCGGGAGCGCTCGAAGTATTACTGGCAAAAAAGAATCTTCGAGTTCTCACTGCGCCACCACTCGAGGTTCCAGAACTCGATATTCGTTCTATTTCCGGCGGTCTGCTTGTTCAGACTGCTGACGTAGTCTCTCTGGATCGAGGTGCCTGGACGGTTGTGACCAACCGCCAGCCCACAGAGTCTGAGTGGAATGACATGGAACTCGCGTGGAGGCTTGTGGCCCGTGTGACCTCGAACACCATCGTGCTAGTCAAAGATGGACAGGCAGTCGGCATTGGTGCGGGTCAACAAAACAGACGTGATGCTGGCCGGATTGCTGCGAGTAAGGCCGAGGGCCGAGCAGTGGGTGGAGCTTGCGCCTCGGATGCTTTCTTCCCCTTCCGCGATGGCCTTGATGCTGCAGCTGAAGCGGGCGCGACGGCAGTGATTCAACCCGGCGGCTCTATTCGTGACGAAGAAGTTATCGCCGCTGCAAATGAGGCCAACATGGCCATGGTGTTTACTGCGGAGCGCCACTTTAAGCACTGACAGCTTCGCCTCACCGCGAAGCGGATTTAGTCCGCGAAGCAGATTTAGTCCGTGAAGCGGCCTCAGTCAGAAGAACAAGTACTCCGACATTGCGATGCTTCGCAGCTTTGACATCTCAAAAACGGTGTCCACGCTGTCGAGCATGACGGACAGGTTCTCAAGGTCCCCGTTATGGAAGGCCTCAATATCCGAGACGATCTCCTCGGATTCCCAGCTCTCCACCACGATCCCATCAAGTGGAGGTGCGCCCGCAGTCACAGGGTGCACCACGGTGTTTCGGACGTAGCGAAGCCTTGGCTGGAGTTCTTCAGACATGGGGGACTGGTGGCCGTACCAAAACTCGCGAAAGGTTCGTTCGTCCAGCGCAGGGTTGCGATGTACGAGCGCAAGCGTGACCAAGCCCGGTGAGCGCTGGCCTGCGGGCCAATCACGTGCGGCGCCGCGACGTTGTCCAAACTCCGAGTAGACAGACTCCGTTACAAGGTATCCATCGCAACGCTCGCCGAGGCCACTGAGTATCTGCTGAACAGCCGGAGCATCGTCATGGTTTGGGATCCATAATGAGATCGCTGCGCGCATGGGAAGCTCAGAACCGGGACAGGGCATAGGGCCTGCAATCCCTACTAAATCATCGCTCAGATGCACCGAGATATCGCTCGCTCCAGCGGCGGACAGCTGCGGTACGAGTTGATCAAGAACTTGCTTGCGCAACTCGCCGCCATCTCGAGAAGCTCGTTCTCGGATCAGATAAATCAGCTTTTCCATGTGTTCCTCAGTTCGCTTCTTTGTTTGCGGCAAGTTCCTTGCGGAGTGCTATCCAAGCACCGACTACCTCACCGAACTTCTGGGGGTTATAGACGTCTTCTTCATAGGACCATTTTCCGTTCCCTGCATAATGCAGCACGGTGATGTTGTATTCCTGATGGATCGATCCGTCTCCTGGGTCTTCCAGTCGGTTCCAGACTTGGCAGATTACCCAGCCGCGTTGTTCATCAACTACGTACCACTCAATTGGGAATGAGGTAAAGGCGCTGTTTGGCCAGATAGTCATGGTGGATTGGATCCATTCATGGATCGCAGCGCGTCCCTCAAATCGGCCGTACAAATGCTCCACGTACACGGCGTCTTCGGTAAAGCAGTCCGACCAGCAGGACCAATCTTGGCTCTGGCCAGCTTGAAACGCTGCGCCTTGGTAGTGCTCGAAAGCCTCGATGATCTCTTGTCTGGAGAAGATTCCCATAACCTCCATCCTGTCACTCAGGGCCAGCGAACACCCGCCAGTCGAAGCAAACGGATACTGCTACGCAGAGGTAGGCCGATCACCGTGGTGGGGTCTCCTATAACTGATTCCACAAGGGCTGCTCCCATTGCCTGCAGAGCGTACGAACCGGCCTTATCCATCGGCTCCCCTGAGGATACGTACCAGTCCAATTCGCTGGTTTCTGCAGTTACCATCGTGACCTGAGCCTTCTCGAGACACGCATACCTAGGCCGCTCAGCCTCTGCAGAACTGAGGTCAAGGGCAGGTCCAAGAACAACGACAGCTGTCATCACACTATGAGTCTGGCCCGCTAACTCTTGCAGCATGGCTAGGGCTTGCTGAGGGGTTGCTGGCTTTCCGAAGATCTTGTCGCCGAGCACCACAGCTGTGTCTGCAGCTAGGACTGCTGAATCCAAAAAGCGCGGCGCGACGCAGAGGGCTTTGTCGAGTGCGACGCGAGCGACGTACTCCTCGGCCGGTTCCCCGGTGCGTTGGGATTCATCAACATCGGCTGGCGCCACAGTGGCCGGGATTCCTATTCGGCTGAGTAACTCCAAACGCCGCGGCGAGGCCGAGGCCAGAACTACCGGTACTGACTCAGCCACCGGAGACCAACTCCTCGGCCCCTCGCGGGAGTTGCACCGTGGCGTCAGGGTTATCCAGCCAACCCTCGGGAAGCGCCACACGTTTGAGTGCATTTGAATGGCTACGAACGATCCGCTCGGCACCCTCGGGTGCCTCAAGGCTGGGGTCAAGGCGATCAAGCAACGCGTGAATCTCTGCAGCCGTTCCAACTTGCCCCGCGGCAGCACGAACTGCGCTGCCCACTGCGTAGCCCTTCAAGTACCAAGCCAGATGCTTGCGGAAGTGCGCCAAGCGCTCCTCTCCGCCCTGCCAGTCAAGAATGAGCTCCAGGTGATGGCGAATCACATCTGCAACCTCGCCCAGCTTTGGTGGTGCAGGAATCTCCTCACCCGAGAATGCAGCCGCCAGATCACGAAACAGCCAAGGCCTTCCCAAACACCCGCGCCCAATCACCACACCATCGCAGCCAGTGCTGCTCATCATCTCTAAGGCATCCTGAGCCGAAAAAATATCGCCGTTTCCTAGGACCGGAATGCTCTTTGTTTGAGTCTTCAGTTCTGCAATGCAATCCCAATGCGCTGGGGGTGCGTAATGCTGCAGTGCAGTTCTAGCGTGCAAGGCAACTGCGGCTACGCCCTCTTCCTCGCCTATCCGAGCAGTCTCTAGGTATGTCAGGTGATCGTCATCTATGCCGAGTCGGAACTTGATCGTCACGGGCACTTTGCCACCCGACTCCGAAGCAGCAGCCTGCACCGCAGAGCGGATTACATCTCGAAGGAGTTTGCGCTTGTACGGGAGTGCGGCACCACCACCATTACGGGTGACCTTGGCTGCTGGGCAACCAAAATTCATGTCGATATGGTCGACTTTGCCTTCACCGACGAGCCGACGTACGGCCTCACCGAGGGTGACTGGATCAGTTCCGTACAGCTGCAGGGAGCGGAGCTTTTCCGAGGGATGAAACCTTGTGAGTTCCCAAGAGCTTGCGTGGCCTTCAAGCAGGGCCCGAGCAGTCACCATCTGATTTACAAACATGGCTCCACCGAATGAGGCACAGAGCACCCGAAACGGAGCGTCCGTTACTCCTGCCATTGGTGCAAGCACCACAGGAATATCAAGTGCGATAGGGCCAATGCAGAGCCCAGTGCCGGCAAGCGAGGGCGAATTGGTACTTTCTTGGGCTGAAGCGCCGAGGGTATTCACTGCCCTCTAGCATGACCCGGACAAGAGCCATGAGGACAACCGGGTGCAAGTCGGACAAGTTCACAAGGAGATCTACTGCAGATGCTGAACAGGGAACACCTAGCGGGATTACTCAATCAGGAGTCCGAGCTTTTCGTACAAACTCACCCCAAGTCGATGCTCTTGCACGAGCGGGCGTTAGGTCCGCTGATTGCTGGCGTTCCAATGAACTGGATGACACGTTGGCCAGGCAAAGTACCAATTTTTGCAGAGGAGGCGGCCGGGGCGCATCTGATTGATGTGGACGGCAACTCCTATGTTGACTTCTGCCTTGGCGATACGGGGGCAATGACTGGTCATTCCCCTGCCGTTACGGTTGCTGCGCTGACCAAGCAGGCCTCCCGCGGGATCACCACCATGCTTCCTACTGAGGATTCCATCTGGGCCGCCGAGGAACTGGTTCGAAGATTCGGTTTGCCCCACTGGCAGATCACCATGACTGCTACCGACGCCAATCGGTTTGTGATCCGCATGGCCCGTCATGTCACTGGTCGGCAGCGAATCCTGGTCATGAACTGGTGCTATCACGGAACGGTAGACGAGGCGCTGTGGGTCCTTGATGGGCAGGGTGGGATTGTTCCTCGACCAGGAAACGTTGGTCCCCTTGACGCAACGAGAGATGCAGTTGCAGTAGTTGAGTTCAACGACTTGGCTGCACTAGAGGCGGAGTTGGCTGTGGGCGATGTGGCAATGGTGCTTGCCGAACCAGCGCTGACAAACATTGGCATTGTGTTGCCCGATGAGGGATACCACACCGAGTTGCGAAGACTCACTCGACAATACGGAACCCTGCTGTGCATCGACGAAACCCACACCATTTGTGTGGGTCCCGGTGGGGCCACTGCTGCTTGGGGCCTCGAGCCAGATTTCTTTACGATCGGTAAGCCTCTTGCAGGCGGGGTGCCAGTCGGCGCATTCGCCATGACCACAGAGCTCGCTGCGCGCCTAGCCGAACCTGTGTTTGGCGAACTTTCGGATGTGTCTGGAATCGGTGGCACGTTGTCAGGGAACGCGCTCTCGATTGCAGCACTGCGCGCCACCATGGCAACGCGGCTGCTACCCGAAGACTTTGATCGCATGATTCCACTTGCTGAGCGCTGGACAGACGGGGTTGCTGACGCAATCGCAGAAGCGGGCCTGGATTGGCATGTGCAGCAGTTGGGATGTCGCGCCGAGTACTGGTTCTGCCCACCTCCTCGAAACGGTGGTCAGGCATCGGCCGCACTTGATGGAGACCTCGAGGCCTATCTGCACCTCTATGCCCTCAATCGTGGGGTGCTGCTAGCGCCGTTCCACAACATGGCGCTGATGTCTCCCGATACCACCGAAGCGGATGTCGATACGCACACAGCAGTGTTTTCTGAATCCGTAGCAAAGCTGGTTCAGCTCTGAAAGCACTCAGGTCTGCAGTTTCCCCTTCTGGTCCCCTGACCGTGTTGGTCAACTGTGGGTTCGATCGTGGCTGTTTCTTGGCTCAGCCCGGCTAGCGCGTTGCTCAGCAGTGATCGGCGCGGTAGAATGAGGACATGTTGATCTTCACCTCACTGGTTTCCTCAACACTCCTTCTCCTCAACTAGGCGAGCCCGACTCTCTGGCTCGCCGAACCTCCTGCGCCTACGCAGGAGGTTCTTCGGTTTTCAGGAGAGACTTCCCAACAAGCAGTACCCAATGAGCAGTACCCAATTTGCACTGAATAGGACCAAGCCATGTCACTCGAACTCGTGCCAACAAAGAAAATGCCTTTCGAGAAGTACCGGCCATTCCTTCCGCTCGAAGATGTGGCAAGGGTCTCAGCTCCGCGAGCTTGGCCCGATCAGCGCATCGAGGCAGCGCCGGTCTGGTGTTCCGTTGATCTGCGCGACGGCAATCAAGCCCTTATTGATCCCATGGATCCCGTCCGCAAGTTGCGGATGTTCCAGACCCTTGTAGATATGGGCTTTACCGAGATCGAGGTGGGTTTCCCATCGGCCTCGCAGACTGATTTTGATTTTGTGCGTCAACTGATCGAGCAGGACCTGATTCCTGACGGTGTCACCATTCAGGTTCTGGTGCAGTGTCGTGAAGAACTCATTGAGCGCACCTATGAGTCCATTGCGGGTGCCAAGAGCGCCATTGTGCACTTCTATAACTCCACTTCGATTTTGCAGCGCCGCGTGGTGTTTGGTCTTGACTGTGATGGAATCATCGAGATTGCTACCAACGCTGCACGTATCTCGCGCAAGCTCGAAGCAAGTATTCCTGGTACGGCAGTTCGCTATGAATATTCGCCCGAATCTTTCACCGGTACCGAGCCTGATTTTGCAATCCAGATTTGTGCAGCCGTCATGGATGCACTCGAGTTGGGGCCAGAAGAAAAGCTGATCCTGAACCTGCCCGCAACAGTCGAGATGTACACGCCCAACGTGTACGCAGATGTCATTGAGTATCTGCACCGCAATCTGCCCAATCGCGACCAAGTCGTGCTGTCGTTGCACCCACACAATGATCGTGGCACAGCCGTGGCCGCCGCCGAGTTGGCGCTGATGGCGGGCGCTGATCGAATCGAAGGAACGCTGTTTGGCAATGGCGAGCGCACTGGCAACGTCGACATCATCACCTTGGCCATGAACCTGTTCACCCAGGGTGTTGACCCAATGTTGGACCTCTCCGATATTGATGGACTTCGTAGGACTGCCGAGTATTGCAACCGCTTACCTGTGCACGAGCGTCACCCCTATGTCGGTGACCTTGTCTACACCGCCTTCTCGGGCTCGCATCAAGATGCAATCAAGAAGGGACTCGACGCTCTTGATCCGTCAATTGCGGCCACTGCAGCGCAGGGGGCTAAGGAGTATGAAAGCTGGGAGGTTCCCTACCTGCCAATTGATCCCGCACATGTGGGGCGCAACTACGAGGCCGTCATTAGGGTCAACAGTCAGTCAGGCAAGGGTGGCGTGGCCTATGTGATGAAGGCCGAGTACGGACTCGATCTTCCTCGCAGATTGCAGATTGAGTTCTCTCGAAGGATTCAGCATGTGGCCGAGGATTCAGGGACAGAGATCAGCCCCGACGTGATGTGGTCAGAGTTTGAATCCGCCTACCTGTTGCCAAGTTCACAGGGCGTCGAACTGCGCTCCGCAGAAGTCATCACGACTGATGAGGGAGCAAAAATTGTTGCGCAACTAGTAGTGGACGGCCAAGCGCGCACTGTGTCCGGTGCTGGAGGCGGCCCAATTGCTGCCTTTATGCATGCACTTGCTGATGACGAGGTCATCGGGGCGGTGGCAGTTGGCCTCGACGTGGTGGACTACGCCGAGCACGCTGTTGCAGTAGGTGGAATTTCTGCTGGATCGAATGCGACCGCTGTTGCGTTCGTAGAGACCAAGGCCGCTGACGGAACAGTGCATTGGGGTGTTGGCTTACACGAGAGCATCCTGACTGCCTCGCTACGCGCCGTGATCTCGGCGCTCAATCAATTTTCATCTGTGAGTGGTAGCTAGGTTCAGCAGTTCAGCAGTTCAGCGCTTCATCCGCTGGGTTAGCTAGCGACCAGTAGAGATGTATGCCTGCAGTTGACGTGTTTCGTCTTCTAGTTCGGTGAGTCGCCATTTTACGATGTCCCCAATGCTCACAATCCCAGATAACGAGCCATGAACGATCACCGGCACGTGCCGGATGCGGCGGTTCGTCATCCTGCGCATGATCTCCTCAACCGAATCCTCGGGGGCGCAGGTCACAACATCCGAGGTCATCAACTCGGTCACGGACTCATGCAGGATGTGGCCACCGCGTTCGGCTAGAGCGCGAACAAGATCACGCTCTGAAATCACGCCCAGAATGGTCACTCCATCGGCTGAAACAACCAGCGCTCCCACCCCGTGCAGGCGAAGTTTGTCTGCTGCCTCGGCCGCTGTGGCCAACGGTGAGATGGTTGCCACGGTAGCGCCCTTAGCTGCAAGGATTCCGGAGACTCTCATGACGGACCTCCTGTTGTTGAGGAGAAATTCTGCGTCTAGTGAGTCTCGCGCGACTGTAAGGTTTTGGGTAGGGAAAATAATTTCAGGTGAATTCTGAGGATTTCTCTTGAAGCGGCGTTGGAAACCGATTCTCAGAGGCGAGAATGACTAGGTGGATCAGACTCCCCAAACACAGGCCTCTCAAACAAAGGCGCAGTTGTCCGCTCCGCAGGGCAGCGCGGTAGGGCCAACGAGTTCGTTCTCGGATCATGTTGTTGAATACATCGACCATCATCACCCTCGGTTGGGGTCCTTTCTACTGAATCTGCGTTTTGGCGGGCTTCGAACTATTGAGCCAACCCCTGTTCTCGGTGCTGCAGTAGTGAGCGCTGGTACTGGTGCCGGCCTCGGCCTGAGTCGGGCTTTGGGTCGCGGTCGCAACGGTAGGTTGCGGGTCCCGCTTTCGCTCGCGGCGCCAGGTGGAACGCTGGCACTGTGGGTTGCCGTCTGGCGTTGGGATGCCGCTCGCTGGCGGCGACGTCATGTTTCGATGGTGCTTGATCTCACGCCTGAGCGGCTCACCGATCTAGTAGAGAAACTGCGCTCCGAAGGATTCTCGGTAGACCGATGGGTAGGTCAGCGATCGGCCGGCGGGGCTCGATTCGGGATCTCCTGCCGAGCTCGAGATCTGCGAAAGGTCAATGCTGCAATCGGTCAGCTTGGTCAGGAAGCCTTTGCCGCTGCCCCTCCGCGGCTTGCATAGACTCTTGTACGGTCTGGTCTGGCATTGCAGTTCGGGCCAAGTCCGCCGGCACACAAGATGACCGCCCCCAACCTAGAACGGTAATCAGACATGGCACTTTTCAAAGTTGGAATTCAGCTGCAGCCGCAGGCAACCACCATGAGTTCCCTGCTCGACACTGCACGCGCAGTCGAAGAAATCGGGGTCGACTCCGTGTGGACCTGGGACCATTTCTACCCGCTTTACGGAGACCCAGATGCAGCCCACTTCGAGGGCTACTCAGTGCTTGCCGCCATGGCAGCTCAAACATCTCGGGTGCAGCTCGGTGCGCTAGTGAGTTGTAACTCGTATCGAAACCCAAACCTGCATGCAGATATCGCCCGGACGATTGATCACATCTCGGGTGGGCGATTTGTGCTCGGAATCGGATCAGGCTGGTTCGAGCGCGACTACGAAGAATTCGGCTTTGAGTTCGGCACCGCCGCTTCGCGACTTGCCAATCTTGGCCGTGACTTACCCATCATCGTTGAGCGCGTTGCTCGGCTGAACCCGCCACCGATTGGCTCGCTACCAATCATGATCGGGGGGAGTGGGCGCAAGGTCACCCTGCGCCTGGTTGCGCAGTACGCAGACATGTGGAACAGCTTTGGCCCGCCGGAGAACTTTGCCGAACTCAACGCTGTACTCAATACATGGTGCGAGAAGGTTGATCGGGACCCAGCGAGCATCGAACGCACCGTTGCCATCAATGCCTCCGAGGTGGACAACTGGCAGGCTTTCGTGGAAGCCGGTGCGCAGCATCTGATTCTGATGAGTTCCGATCCGTTCGCAGTAGATGCCGCAGCCACTCTGGTTGAGTACGCCCGCAGCTAGCTCAAAGGAGCTAGTTGCCACTCCTGGTGCTCGTGCTGCTCGTGGTGCTCGCTGAACCCGAAACTGGAGCTGAGGTGGTAGACGCCGGGACGATGCTTGACAAATTGGCAGCTAGATCTGGGCAGCTTCCTGTGATTCCTTTCGTGGCGAGAACTCTGCGAACAGAGGCCAGAACCTGTTCCTTGTTGAGGCGTCCTGAGCGGATGGCTTCTAAAATTTGTGCGTGTACTTGTGGAACTGAGTCTGCACCGGAAACAAGAGCAATGTCTGCCCCTGCGCTCAGCGCGAGTTCGGCTGCTTGGGCTTGAGTTCCAGCGCTCGCGACAGCTTTCATGCCGAGTTCGTCCGTAATGATGAGCCCATCGAAGCCTTCCTGCTCACGTAGTTCAGTGGTGAGTGCAGCACGAGAGAGTGAGGCAGGCTCGCCGGGAGCAGTGAGCCCAGGAATCTGCACATGACCCACCATGATTGCGGGAACTCGGCTAGCGATAGCCGAAGAAAAGGGAATCAAGTCCTTTGCCTTGAGCGCATCGAGAGCTGCAACCTTTCCTAGCATCACATGCGGGTCGGCCGAACCGCCGCCCATTCCCGGCCAGTGTTTGACCACTGGAATGAGTCCACCAGCAATCTCTGCATTGATGATTGCGTCAGTAAAACCGGTGACGATGGAAGGGTCTTTTCCGAACACTCGGGTGCCGAGTCCAGATCCGCTACCGACGTCTGCAACGGGTCCAAAAATCATGTTGAACCCAAGTTTGCGCATTCTGCTTGCGTAATCCGCCATAACGGTGCCGGCATCCGTGGTCGTGCCTTTGCCCACTGACTCCGCTGAGGGCAAAACGCCAAGAGCTGAACTCAGCCGCTGCACCGTTCCGCCTTCTTCATCGCTGGCCACAAACGCAGCAATGGGTGCCTGAGCAGTAGCAGCGGCCACTTCTTTGGCAATGTCTTTCGACTGCTTGCCCTTGAGACCGAATCCGCCTGCGGTCCCGGTAGTGAGCACTTCGGTCGCGATCTGGGGGGATGTCACCATCGCCATGATCATCTGTCCCGCCTGAGCGCTCGGTGGAAGCATCTCTGCACAATCGGGGGGCAAGGTGGTGGTCGTTGACACGACTGCTTTTTCCGCCTGCTTCTGGCCGAGATCACCGCTTGAGGTTCCCGTGCAGCTCGCGACAAGCAGGCCAAGAACCAACCCGGTAATGCACGGGTTGCACCTGAGGGGAGTACTAGGTCGGCGCCAGTGCATCGGTGCGAGAATAGTGTCTGAGTCCTCGGTGGATGCGGCTTCTTTGGTTCAGCTCGGCAAGACTGAACTTGTAGCCCGCTCATTCCCGTTGCTCGCTTGGAGGCCAGCATGCCAACGACTGCTCAGAAGTTTCGCACCCGCTTCTCCGATCCCTATGCAGATCCGGCTGAGGATCGCTCTCGCTTGCGCTTCGCCGGCGGACTATTCGCCATGGGGGTGCTGCACTTTGTCATCCCGAAACAATTTGAAAAAGTTGTGCCGACCTGGTTTCCCAATCCAAAAGCCGCTGTTCTCTGGTCGGGCGTTGCGGAACTCGGCTCGGGGGCACTGCTCGCGCTGCCAAAGACTCGAAAAATAGGCGGCTGGCTAGCTACGGCCACGCTCGTTTCGGTTTACCCCGCCAATATCCAAATGGCCGTAGACGCAACTCGGGAGGGGTCAAAGCTCGCTGCCGCTGCAGCTTGGCTCCGTCTGCCCATGCAGTTTCCCATGATTGCGAAGGCGTATCGGTACACACGCTAGCTTTCCGAGATGGGTCTTTGATCGGCCATTAGGATGGAATCTTGCCGGAGAATCTTGAACAACCGCACTCGACAGCAGCCTTAACGAGCAGCTTTTCTGCACCGCTCCTCGAGCTTCTTGGGGCTACAGGAGATGTCGTTATTCTTCTGAATGATGACTTCAGTCCGAGGTGGGTCAGCGACACAGTCGAAAAATTCTCCGGTTGGACGCCCGATCAAGCAGTCGCAATGGAGTCAAGCACCCTTATTCACCCCCAAGACTTCAAGAATGCATTTGCGAATCTCAGCCGGCTACTTGACGGCGCTTCGCCAGAGACTTGCCGAACCAAGGTGCGTTTGCGTAGTGCTACGGGTGAGTGGGTCTGGACCGAGGTGACCGGCTTAGATCTGCGGCAGTTGACGGGAGTAAATGGAATTGTGCTGGTGGTCCGCGACGCGTCTGTTCAAGCGGATCGCGAGCGGGAACTCGCTGACCAGGCAAGTCGATTTGAGGCGCTCGTCAGAAACAGCAACGACTGCATCATCGTGTGTACGAAAGAACTCATCGTCACCTATGCGAGTCCCGCAATGTTTCGAATTCTGGGTTTCGAACCTAGCTTGGCAATCGGTCTGGAACTGGGTTCCTCTGTTCGCGAGCCCGATCTGAGCCGGCTTCGAGAGGCTTGCGCCAAAGTGATTGCTCACCCCGCGGAGATCCAGCGGGTTGAGGTAGAGGTTTCTCACGCTGATGGCAGGATTCGGCGCATCGAGAACGTGCTGATGAATTGTCTTGATGATCCGCTTGTGCGGGGAATCGTGACGAACTTTCGTGATGTCACGGACCAACGTCTTGCAATTGAAGTACTGGGGGAACGAGCAACCCAGGTGGAGGCCGCTGAGCAAGAAAGTCATCGGTTACTCGAAATTTTTGATGTCACCCCTGACCTCACCGTGTTGTCTGATGCTGAAGGTGCTGTGATTTATCTCAATAGGGCGGCCCGAACATTCTTTGGCGTTCCTCAAGCTGGGCTAGACCTCATGAATCGCAAGGAACTCGAAAAATTGGCCCGGTGGTTTGGCCCGATAACCGATGAGATGCTGCAGTCGCTTGCTACCGAGAAGAACTGGGCCGGCGAGATCGAGATTCGAAACCAAGACGGGCTTCTCGTGCCGATGCTGGTGCAGATGTTTGCTCACCTGAAGCCGAACTCGACGGAGGTTGATTTTTATTCCGGCATGGCGCGAGATATTCGTGAACGCAAGGAACTTCAGGCCTCCTTACAGACCCAAGCAACCCATGATCAACTAACAGGACTTCCGAACCGTCTGCTTCTGTTCGAGAAAATGCAGCGAGTGATGCATGGGATGAACCAGTCACCCGTGCCTTCGCGATCGGCGCTGCTCTTTATCGACATTGACCACTTCAAGAAATTCAACGACACACTCGGTCACGCAAAGGGCGACCGAGTTCTCCAGGAGGTGGCTAGTCGGTTGAGCGGGGCTGTTCGGCCAGGAGACACCGTGGCTCGTTTTGGCGGGGATGAGTTCATCGTGCTGTGCGAGCGACTTGATGCCGCGAGCGACGCAGTAGTAATCGCACACCGAATCAATGCCGCATGTGAAGAACAGATCGAAATCGATGGATCCGCGGTGACGGTCGGGGTGTCGATTGGGATCGCCGAGGTAGATCCCTCAGATCCCGATCCCTTGGCCGTCATTCGCGATGCCGATGCTGCGATGTATGAAGCAAAAGCTGGTGGGCGAGGCAGGTGGGTGATCTTCGACGGCAAGATGGCCGCTCGAGCCACCCGACGTCGTCGTATTGCATCCTGGATGCGAGAAACCCTCGAGGGCGAGGAGTTTGCTGTTCACTACCAGCCGGTGGTCTCGCTTGCCACGGGCGAATTGGTGGGGGTTGAGGCGCTGCTGCGTTGGGCGCATGATGGTCTCAGCATTGCTCCCGACGAATTCGTCCCGATCGCCGAGGAAAACGGGCTGATCATTCCGATTGGTGCCTGGGTCATGAACACAGCCTGCGCTCAGGTGGCTGCATGGCAGCAGCGCCCTAGATGGGCGGGACTGCGTCTTGCGGTCAACGTCTCTGGCCGCCAACTGCAAGACCCAGGCTTTAATATTTTTGCCGCAGATGTGGTCAGTAAGTTTGGATTAACCCCCGGCACGCTCTCGGTTGAGATCACGGAATCCGTTCTGCTCGATGATGCGGCTGCTTGGGGTGAGCGCCTTGAGCCGCTCAAGGATCTGGGCATCGAGATTTCGCTCGACGACTTTGGAACCGGCCATTCCTCGCTTACGTATTTGCGCAGATTTCCAGCCGACACGGTCAAGCTTGATCAATCCTTTGTGAACGGCATTGAGAACAACCTCGAGGACCAGGCAATTATCGCAGCGGTCATCAATCTCTGTTCTACGCTCGGATTGAACTGTGTGGCTGAGGGGGTGGAAACTTTTTCGCAGCTGGAATTGCTGAAGAATTTTGGCTGCGCCCTGGGTCAAGGTCATCTCTTTGCGCCCGCCTTAGACCCGCAGGAGTTCGAGGCCCAATTCCTGACCGAACCTGCCCCGAGTAGTGCTGCGAACTGAACCTCTCCGGGTTCTCTACGATGCAGGTTGTGACCACGACTGCATCAAATCCTTCCGAGAACACTTCGGCTACGCGTCAAGCGGGTAGCTCCGCATCGTCGAGCGGGCAATCGCCTGCTAGATCCACTGATGCAGAGAAGCTCGCTCCCTATGCGGGCTTTGGTGGCTCCGTTGGCGCCGTGTTTGCTACCTCGGAATCTTGGTGGCCACCCAAGGCAGCTGCCTCTGTCGGCTCACCAAACATCGTGGTCATGATGTGTGATGACTTGGGCTTTGCAGATCTTGGTTGCTACGGGTCCGAGATTCCCACTCCCAACATCGATCAGTTATCTGCCGAAGGGTTGCGCTACACCGACTATCACTCCACTCCGATGTGCTCACCGACCCGAGCCTCGCTGCTGACTGGTTTGGAACCGCACCGTGCTGGCATGGGCCATGTTGCGCATTCCGATCCGGGGTTCCCCGGCTACGCCATGGAACTCACACCGTTGGCGCCGACCATGGCAGAACTGCTGCGCTCGGGGGGATACCAAACGTTGATGGTTGGTAAGTGGCACCTGACAAAGGACAGCGAACAAAACGACGCTGGAGATCGATCCTCTTGGCCACTGCAGCGCGGTTTCGACCGCTACTACGGATTCTTGGACGGGTTCACCAATCTGCATCACCCGCACCGGTTAATTGAAGACAATCATGCCATTCGTGTTGATCAGTATCCGGAGGGATATTTTCTGACGGATGATCTCACTGATCGCGCCATCTCGATGATTCGTGAGTCAAAGGCCTCCGCTCCAGACAAGCCCTTCTTTTTGTATCACGCGCAAGGCGCCGTTCACGCCCCGCTGCATGCGAAACCAGAAGATATCGCTCGCCATGATGGGCGCTACGCGCAGGGCTGGGACGTGATTCGTCAGCAGCGCTATGAGCGTCAGATCGAGCTTGGAGTCATTGCACCAAACACGGAACTAGCTCCGCGCAATGACGAGTCTGGCGATGAAGTCGTTGCTTGGGACTCGCTCACTCCCGACCGGCAGGCGCTATTTGCCAAGTACATGTCGGTGTATGCGGCCATGGTGGACAACATCGATCAGAACGTCGGCCGCCTGCGAACAGCGCTCGAAGAGATGGGCGAATGGGAGAACACGCTGTTTGTGTTTACCTCGGACAATGGCGGATCGAGAGAAGGCGAGAGCGAGGGAACGAGTGCGTATCTCCGCTCGCTGCATTTTGGCCGCAGCGGCATCGAGGAGCCTTTCGAAGAGGACCTCGCCCGGATTGATCAGATGGGCGGTCCAACCACCTTGCCGCACTATCCGCGGGGCTGGGCGATGGTCTCGAACACGCCATTTCGCCTGTACAAAATCAACGCACACCGTGGGGGTCACTCGGTGCCGTTTGTGGTTTCCTGGCCAGAGGGTGGAATCCCCGAAGGTGAGCTTCGCGATCAGTTCGTCCATGTGTCGGATTTGCTGCCAACCATTTTGGAACTCACGGGAATCGAGCGACCGGCGACTTGGCTTGGCGAGCCGGTGCTTTCCCTAGACGGTGAAGACCTGAGCGCAACCCTATTCAACTCCCAAGCCCCAGGTCGCCAAGCCGATCTGATCATAGAGAATGAGGGCCATCGAGCCTTTCGCAGAGATGGTTGGGAAGCAGTCACTCGGCATGCCCCTCGCACCCCCTACTCCCAAGAGCTATGGGAACTCTTTGATATGGCAGCCGATCCCTCACAGGTGCACGACCTTGCTGCCGAGCACCCTGAGTTGTTGGCAGAACTGAAAGCTGCTTGGGATGAAGCTGCTTGGGCAAATCAGATCTTTCCCCTTGATGAGGGCACGGGTTACCGCTACTTGCTCAGGCCGCCGTGGACGCAGCGCTACGACACTGATGTGGTGATCTACCCCAACACGCCATCGCTTGACCGCTGGCGATCACAGCGCTTGATTCTCTGGCGTGATGTTGTGATCTCGGCATCAGTCACCATTCAGCCGGGCGATGCCGGGATGTTGGTGTCCCATGGGGATCAGGGTGGCGGATATTGCATGTTTATCGATGACACCGGTGAACTCGTTGCGGTGCATAACGGCTATGGCGTTGAGCGGGAGTTGCGGGGTCCGATTGTGGAGCCCGGGGCACATCAGCTCGAGTTGCGAATCACCTGCCCCGGCGACAATTTCTGGAACCTTGGCCTTGCCATAGACGGCACCGAGGTGGCCTCGGGTGAGGGCTATCGCCTGCTTATGGCAATGGCTCCGTTCCAAGGGATTGATATTGGGATCGATCGTCGCTCACCCGTGAGTTGGCCGTTGTTTCAACGCCACGGAGGGTTTGCCTTTACAGGGCAACTTCATCAGGTTGCGTATGCGCCTGGGCAGCAAGCCCCCGATAGCCCCGAGAACTATTTGGACATGCTTCGCGAATGGGGGCGGTCCTTCGAGTGACAGCTCCGAACGAATGCCTACGGCCAGGCCTAGTCAGCCGCCTGATTCAATCGCCGTTCGAACTTCCCGAGTGGGGCGTTCGATCAGGCGGGTACGTGGAATCTCTCCGAGGGATCGCCACGGTCCTGCACCAACGCGCCAGCGGGCGAGCCAGACAACGGTGACCGTCCCGAGCCAAGCCGAGGGCACGCTCATATCGGGTGAGGCCTCTTGGAGAGCGGCTGATCGCTGCGTGGCTCTGTCGTATCGGAGGATGCAAGAGTTGTTCGCAGCAGCTTGTTGTGCGGGCGTGCGCGCAGAACTTGGGTCGTAACGAGCGCCTTGGCCACCGCAGGTTTGAATCCGAGCACCGGGTTCACCGCTGAAGATGCGAAGTGAGATTGGCTCGGCCTGCACGTCGACGGTGATGCCATTTAAGCTGAGTGTGGACTGTACCGGTTGCCAGTCAGCAGTTGGAATCGAGACAAACACCGGTTCTTGCACGGGAACTACTACCCCTTCGGGTGGACTCTGCACGGGGTTTGGCGGGGGTAGCCGGGTGATCATCTGACGGTTGAGAAGCGTCTGCAGATCTAGGTTGGCGCTGCGCGGAATGGCTCGAAACGCCACATTTCGACCATCGCAAATCTGGCCTTGTAGGTTGAGATTTGCGAGTTCTGCCGTGCCAAGAAACCCTTGTAGTGAGTCCAGTAACGGACGAACGCTTGGGTCGCTGCGGTTGGGCGCCATGATGGCTATGAGGAACTCAATCTGAGCATCGGTGAACGTAATCCATCGGCATCTTGGTGCAGGGGTGTTACGTGAGGTGCCGGTGCCGCGTCGAGGTCGGCCCGTTGATCCGATCTGAGAGAGGATCGAGGTGACGATGTCTCCGCGTCCAATCAGTCGAGAACTTGCCGACCCTTGGCTCTCTGCCTGCGCAGGCAGACTCGTGCTCATGCCGAAACTGCAGAGCAGTGAACTCCCGAGCACGACAAGCATGACTGCGCGCTTTTTCTGTGGAGGTTGAGGTTTCATCAGGGTGACTCCGGATGGGTAGATGGTGGGCACGGGTCGGGCGATCCAGCGGGCAATACAACGAGATCAAGATGATCGAGTGAGTCCACAACCCACGAAGCACCGACTTCGCGAATGGATCCCGTGCCGTGCATCTCAGCAACGGCCTCGTCGACTACCTCCCCAGAGGAGTCAGCGACACGTATTCCGGGCGAGTATCCGCACCAAGAAAAACTGATGAGTCCCTGAGCTTGAGGTGCGACGGTAACCGCCCGGTAGCTGTAGCTCAGCCCCGTTGCGTTCGGGATGACCCGAGTGTGGTCGGTAGCAGGAATCACCACCAGCTGATTGAGAACGTCAACGGAGAGGGGGCTCAATGCAGGCACGAGTGCATCCCACTGTGCACGCAGGGGCGACTGTGGATCTGAGGCGGTATCTGGGTGAGCGGCGATGTCGGTGACGAGCTTGCTGTACTTCTGGAGCGCATTCGCCACGAGTAACCGTTCGGCCAGAGGTTCCGCGCTGGAGTGCCTAGTCGTGCCACTGCTTGCGCCAAAGCCGTCTGTGGTGGTGTTGTGAGCCGGCGTGTGCACTTCCGTTGCTGATTTTGCGGCAGTCTGAGTAGTTGAGGTGGGCGAATTGGGATCGATCCGATGGTTTGCCCTGAGCTGAACTGGCCGAGTTGGCAGGGTGGTGATTGCTTGAACTGCAACTGGTTCGCGGGCATTGCTGGAGTTGGTGCAACCAGTAAGCAGCGAAGCAATGAGCCCGGCGGTCAACAGAACCAGCAGAGAGCCTTGGAAATGTACATGTTTCTCTAGAACGGCGAAGTCTTCGCTCGGTTGCGCTCCCTTCGAGTTGGCTGGGTGGGTCATGGATGTGCTCCTGATCTGCGGCTCATCGGATCTTGTTGCGGGCAGGCCTGAGGCCAGTGCTGCGATTGTGTGAGAGTTATTCTTTCATCATCATATGTACTGAAACAACTTAATATGTAATAAAAAAGCAAAACTCGGCTTGTTTCGCTGACCACCGCTAGGGTTCGTGGCTGTTCTGCAGTCTGAAGGCAGGGGTTCTAAGGGGAGCTATGAGCGAATATGTCCTGACAATTGATCTGGGTACCTCGGGTCCAAAGACCGCCGTGTTTACCCTGGAGGGTGATTACCTCGATGGCGAGTTCGAACCCGTTGAGTTGAACCTCTCAGAACACGGTGGAGCAGAGCAGCGTCCCGCAGACTGGTGGGCAGGAGTCGTGGCTGGAATGAAGCGCCTACGTGAGCGAGGCGCTGTTCCAGAGCAAGGCCTTGCGGCGATCTCGGTGACTTCGCAATGGTCCGGCACCGTGGCAATCGATGCGCAAGGTGAGCCAGTCTGCGATTCGGTCATTTGGATGGATTCTCGTGGTGCGCCAGATATTGCCAAGCTTGCCGGCGGGCCAATCAGGGTGCAGGGCTATGACCCTCGCAAGCTTCGCCGTTGGATCAGCCTGACTGGTGGCGCGCCATCGCTCTCGGGTAAGGATCCGATTGCTCATATTCACTGGCTTCGGCGAACGAAGCCTGAACTGAATGAGCGCACAGCGATGTATCTGGAGCCGAAGGACTGGCTCAACTTGAAGCTCACCGGAGTGCGCGCTGCAACGTATGACTCCATCGTGATGACGTGGGTAACGGATAATCGAGACCTTGCAAACGTCACGTACAGCCCGGAGTTGTTGGCGTTAGCGGGCCTCAAGCGGGAGTGGATGCCAGACCTCGTCCCAGCAACCGCGGTACTTGGATTCTTAACTGAGGCTGCTGCCGAGGAACTTGGTGTGGCCGCTGGTGTGCCGGTGATTGGCGGCACACCCGATGTGCAGTCCGCCGCTGTAGGTTCCGGAGCAGTTCAAGACTATGAGGGGCATCTCTACTTGGGCACCTCTTCTTGGCTGTCATGTCACGTGCCCTTCAAGAAGACCGATGTGCTGCGGGGCGTGGCATCGCTGCCAAGTCCACTTCCGGGGCGATATTTCGTAGCGGATGAGCAAGAGACTGCTGGGGCATGTTTGAACTGGCTACGTGATCAGGTGCTCTTTCCTCAAGATGAACTCTCTGCCGAGATCGCCCCCGAGGACGTCTTTGCACGAATCGACCGCCTAGCGGCATCAACCGTGCCTGGCTCAAACGGTGTGATCTTTACGCCTTGGTTGAATGGCGAGCGCACCCCCGTTGACGATCACACCATCCGCGGAGGCTGGCACAACTTGTCGTTGCGAAACGACCGCGCCGATATGGTGCGCGCCGTGCTCGAGGGTGTGGCATTTAATTCGCGATGGCTGCTCGAAGCAGTAGAAAAGTTTACTGACCGGCCATTCCCATGGATCAACGTGGTGGGCGGCGGCGGCGTGTCACCCATTTGGGCTCAGATCCATGCTGATGTGATGAACCGGCCAATTCGCAGAGTTGAGCACCCGATTCGAGCCAACGCTCGTGGAGCGGCGCTGCTGGCCGGGGTAGCGCTCGGGGCAGTCGAGGTTGCCGATCTTGGGGCCAAGGTCAAAGTGATTGAGGTGCACTCTCCAAACCCAGCAAATCGAAAAGAGTACGACCGCCTCTATAAGGCGTTCCGCTCGATGTACAAGCAGAATCGCTCAATCCACCGCAAGCTGAACGCGCACTAGCGGGTGCTCTCCGGCGAGTCCTTATTCACGCGTTCGCCCGGATCAGTGCTCGCTAACGAATGCGCGGGGTGATGCGCTGACCTGATGAGAACATCCGTTGCCCCTCGGCAATGGACTCGTCATCGTTACCAAGGCCGATGAATGCCCAGCCTTGGGCCAGCGCCTGGCTGCGGGTGAGTTCAAGGCCTGCCCATAACGAGCGGAGCGTGCCTTGCACCGCCCGTTGCGGGGCCGAGGCGATAACGGTAGCAAGTGCCTGGGCCGTGCTCAGCAGTTCTTCTTGAGGAACCACCTCGGAGACCAATCCGATGCGTTCGGCGTGGGCTGCAGAAATACGTTCGTGGCTCCCCACAAGCGACATGCGAACGAGTTCGCCAAAGGGCATCTTGTGTAACAGGTGCAGCGGCTCAAACGTGGCAGTCATTCCGAAGGTCACGTGAGGGTCAAAGAATGTTGCGTGCTCGGCAGCGAGCAGAATGTCGCATTCGCCAAGCATGTAGAAAGCTCCGCCGCAGGCCATGCCGTTGACGGCGGCGATGACAGGCTTCCACAAGTCGTTTGTCTTCGGACCAAGTAACTCGCCAGGGTCATCAAAGTGAAATGGTGTAGATCCAAAACCGGCAATCCGGTCCTCTTCGTGATCCGCTACGGAGCGGGCACCGCCTTGGCCATCATCGATTTGTTCGGTGCGGTCAATGCCCGTGCAAAATGCGCGATCTCCAGCACCGGTGAGAACAATGCAACGAACCTCGTCGCGATGACGCAGGCTTCGCCAAAGGTGATGCAGTTCATGCACCATCTGCGCATTGAACGAGTTCAGAACTTCGGGGCGATTGAGCGTGACCGTAGCAACGCCTTGTTCGCTAAGTTCGACTGTGATGGTCTGTTCTCGTGAGCTGGTCTCATGTTCTGACATCACCTAGTTGTAGACCACTGACCGAGTCCATGTCACTTGGGCCGTCCTTTGAGCCGCTATTTGGACTGTGCCTTGCGCTGCCCATGAGAAGAGATTCACAAGCCAACTTCTTGACCTTTGAGCATTCAAGGAGCAAGGTAGCAGGGTAGTGAAATCGACCGCTTGAACTTGTTGGAGCGCGAACGACGGATGAGCATTCAGATGGACTCCACTGAGAGGTGGGAGACCAGAGTACGCCACCGGGTTCGACCGCAAACGCAACCAGGACAGGCGGTCGGTCTCGCGCTGAGAGGCGGAGCTGAGGCCAGTGAACACTGCTGCCAGGCTGCTACCAGCCCTTGAACTCAGTTGGTCGTTGCTCACGAAATGCAGTGAGTCCCTCGGCAAAGTCAGCCGAGGCGGTGAGCAAGTCCTGAGCCATGGCTTCTTCTTCAAACGCTGTCTGTCGGCTGGATTCAAAAGATCGGTTGATCAGCCACTTTGTTAAGCCGAGAGCCTTTGTTGGTGACGCAACAAGCCGGTCAGTGAGTGTGGTGACCTCTTCGTGTAGGTCTGCTGCGGGCACGACGCGATTAGCGATTCCCAATTGCGCACACCGCTCGGCTGGGACGTTCTCGGCTAGGAACATAAGTTCCTTGGCGATCTGTGGCCCAACGATGCGGGGAAGCAGGTAAGCCCCACCAGCATCAGGAAGGATGCCGCGCTTAACAAAGACTTCAACCAGCTTGGCGGTATCTGCCATGACGACTAAATCAGCGGCAAGCACAAGGTGCGCACCTCCGCCTGCAGCGGTTCCATTCACTGCAGCAACCACGGGCTTTTCGCAGTCCAGGATTGAGGCGACTAAACGTTGCCAGCCTCGCTTAATCATTCGCGAGGCGTCACCCATGGCGCGGTCCGGTGCCCCCTCCGGCCGAGGTGGAGTTGGCTTTTGTGCCCCACCCAGATGCGCCCCGGTACAGAAGTGGCGATCGCCAGCTGCGGTCAGGACCACCGCACGCACCCCAAGGTCGGCAGAGGCCCACTCAAACCAATCAGTGAGTTGGTCACGCATATATGCGGTGAGCGAATTTGCTTTGTCCGGAGCATTGATGGTGATGGTGGCAACCCCTGCCTCAGAGGTGTACAGCACGAGGTCGTCGGTGGGATTCTCGCCACTGGGGCTATCGGCAGTGGGATTGCTCATAAGTGGCTCCAGTTGGTTGTGCGCAGCTGCGCGAAGAAAGCGTGGTCAGAATAGTGCCGTGGCGCAGTTGAGTGCGCGTACCTTCTGTATCAGGGCGCTACAAGCGTTGCATCAGCGTTGCATCAGCGTTGCATCAGGATGCGTGGTTGAGTGCCGCTGCGTAAGCCGCCGCTGCCCGCGCAGGGCTCGAGGGGTCGGTGCTCAGAAAGTATGAGGGCTCGGTCATTTCGAGTTCAAGCAACAGTGGCTGGCCTTGAGGATCTTTCAGAACATCAACGCGTGCGTAGAGAACCGTGCTGCTGTTGAAACGGTCCGCGGTGATCCGAAGCACCTGCTCGGCAAGTTCACGTTCCGCTTGCGAGGGTTCCCGGGGGGCGATCTCCTCAACGGCGAACAGCCCGTCAACGTTGGCTTGGCCCTGTCTGAGCAAAGCGGACTTTCGGAACCCATGGCTGAACTCACCTGAGAAGAACACCATGCCGGTTTCGCCAAGTTGATCAACGGAGTCAATGTACGGCTGCACGATCACCTCTTGGCCTGCATCAAGGAGTCTCTCAACGTGCGCCGTGGCCGCGCGGCGCTGGGTTTGGGTGTAGCGAGCGGTGTTGCGCGACCCAGCGCCGATCGTGGGCTTGACTACAAAGCAGCCATCAATCGGAAAATCGTTGTCTTGTAGGGAGTTCCGAGCTGAAATAAACGTAGTCGGCACCACGGGCACGCCCGCCTGAGCAAGGTCAGCTAGGTAGTGCTTGTCGATGTTCCACCTGATTACCTCAATGGGGTTCAGTACTGCAGTGGCGAGCTGAATCCGTTCCAGAGTTGCCAAGAACTGTTCAGGCCGATCGCTGTAATCCCACGGGGAGCGGAGGATTGCGGCGCTGTACTGAGCCCAATCAACCTTCAGGGAATCCCAGATGGCGGGCTCGGCCTCGATGCCTTCTGACGCGAGTGCCTCGACGAGTACTTCAGCATCTTCATCGGTCTGCCAAGCGCCAGTTGAGGTAAGCAGCGCAATGCGCGTTCTCGGCACCAGCTAGTGCCCGGTCATGCGGGCAACCAGAGGTGCAAACTCCTTGGCAGAGGCCCCAGGAATCACGTGATACGAGTACCCCCAGCGCTCCCGACGAGCTTCAACCTGCTCGGCGAGTTGGTCAATGGTGCCCAACATCACCATCGGGGAGTCCAAGAGCGCAACGGGGTCGGCCTCGAACGCTGGAGCGAGTAGCTCTGCAGTCCCGGCAGCATCATCGGTCACGTTTGCAACAGCGAGCCAAGCGTTGAGTTCAAGATCTTCGAAGCGATCACCGGCACCTTGTTGAACCCATTTCACCTTCTGGTCAATGCGGTCAACCTGAGCGTCCCGCGCTGCGGCTGAATCGATTTCTCCAGAGTGTATCGACGGGTTGATACCCACGATGTCTGCGGTGGCACCTGCGTAGCGCAGCATGCGAGCAGCTCCCGCGCCAATGAGTAATGGGGGGCCCTCCGGGCGGTAAGGCTTGGGCGAGCCGTCGAGTTCGGTTATGGTGAAGTGCTCGCCGCTGAATGAAAATGCGCCGGGCGCAAACAGGCCTTTCAGGATCGTGATGACCTCGATCATGCGGTCCACGCGCACCTTGGGCGGGTCCATGGCAATACCAGAGGAGTTGTAGTCCGAGGCCATCCACCCGGCACCAAGTCCAAGTTCGAGTCTGCCCTCCGAAATCTGGTCGATGGAGGCGAGTTCGCGAGCGAGGACTACCGGATGCCGGTAATCGGCAGCGAGCACGAGCGGGCCGACTAGAAGTTCTGTTGTGACTGCAGCGGCTGAGGCCATCGCTGCAATGGGGCCAAACCCCTCCGTGAAATGATCAGGCACGAACAAGGTGCAGTAGCCTGCATCCTCAAGCCAGCGCACTGAGTCCGTCCAAGTCATGCCATCGAGCGGTCCATGAAGTTCTGCAGCGAAACGAAATGTACGAGGGTGAGCCATAAGCGGCAGGGTACCAACACTCGGTGTCTTCCTAAGAGTCGGGCGGGGAATTACTGCTACTCACAATTTCATTTTGCTGGACATTCTGCCGAGCCAGGCTGCTGTCAGCGTTCAATCTTTAGGCGAGGTTTCGGTTGGTAGTGAAACTCTCAAGGTTAGAATTGGGAGGATGATTCATTTGAGGTCACAGTTTCGCTTCCTACAACTCGATATCGCTGAAATGACCAAGGGAAAAACGGCCAGACTGCTCCCAGTGCTGTGCAGCGAGAGCGCTGCGATACTGGCCTGGTATCGGTTGAACCGTGGGCTATTCCTCTGGCTGGGAAATGCCTGGAGGTCTGCCCGCCTCGTTTTGTCGCCGTTTATGCCGATTATCAGACTCTTCGTTAGCAGCGAACTCGACTACCGAGCAGAAATCGGACCCGGTCTGCGTTTGTTGCATCCCCAACTTGGGTACGTGGTAGGAGGTCGATGTCAGCTTGGTAGGAACGTGATTCTTGCCGGTGGGAATTGCATTGGGGATGGTGAAGTTGTGCTCGGAGACTTCGTTCAGCTCGGCGTTGGTTCCAGCGTGGTCGGCTCTGTGAGGGTCGGATCGAACGTCACTGTCGGGGCGGGAGCAGTAGTCACGCACGACTTTGCCGGCCCTGGCACCCTTGCCGGTGTTCCTGCGACACCAGTGCATGTTGGTCGATAAAGCGAGTTGAGAAGGTTGCAGCGGTGTCCATGGGCCCGGCAACGAGCCTGATGGGGCTGATCGCCAAAACCCTGCCGGCACCCTTTACCCCGCCAGGACCGAGCGAGTACCGAGCGAGTCCACTACGTTCTAAACGGAGCTTGCGGCTGCGCCGCCACCCGTGGGCAATTGGAAAGCGAGCAAGAAACCATCTGTTCCTCCCGCTGGGGGAGTGCTGGCAACCTTGCCCGTGGTAATCCCAGAGAGCACGAGCAGGCCACCTTCAGTGGTGGTCAGTCCAGTAGTTGCATCATCTGTAGCCGACCCCATTCGCATGACCCAGCGAACTTTGCCCGTCTCGGCATCGATCGAAGCTAAGAACGCATCGGTGCCTCCTCCGGGTCCGATCTCGGGGTTGAGTTCACCAACCCCGGTGCCTGCAGCACCGTCGGCTGCAGTTCCAGATGCTGCAGTTCCCTCGGCAGGAGTGCCCGCCGCGCCTTGGCTGCTGCGGGTGGTGCCTGCAACATAAATGTTTGTGCCATCTGCGGTGACTGCAGTGGCAACATCATCAAACTGAGAGCCAAGTTGTGTGGCCCAACGCACCGTACCGTCGCTGGCGAACGCAGTGACGATGGCGTCGGTGCTGCCCTTATTGGTCAGCGGTCCGGACTGATCAATGTCTCCATCTGTTGAGCCCACTGCGATGAACTGTTCGGTTCCTTGGCGGGCTTCACCGGCTGCAGCAACCGCTCGGAACTCTTCGGTTCCTGCTCCACCAAACTGCGTAATCCAACGCTGAACACCTTTACCGTCGATTCGCGAAATCCACGCGTCTCGAAGCCCCTTGGAGCGACCTTCAAGGTCTCCGTCCGTAAAGCCCACAAAGACTCCGTCTTGAGCTACGGCGCACACGCCGAGTGCAGCATCGTTCGCTGCGGTTCCAAACTGCCGAGCCCATAATGCGCTGCCGTCAGCCGCAATGCGGAAAGCTAGTGCGTCTCCGCCGCCGAGCCCCCGACCAGCAGGGTCTTCTGCGCCGGGCAAGTAGCCGTCGGTGGTTCCCGATGCGAATCCAGCTGCGCCCACCCCATT
>Ga0194041_10000088_pt1 | contig 33375 bp, 34 predicted proteins | sample JunL449m_MetaG_FD_160082 | JGI IMG/M metagenome (GOLD analysis project Ga0194041, IMG submission 160082) | Anoxic zone freshwater microbial communities from boreal shield lake in IISD Experimental Lakes Area, Ontario, Canada - Jun2016-L442-9m | ecosystem: Environmental > Aquatic > Freshwater >...
GTCGCATTCGATAAAAAAGCAGTTGAAACCTGGTTGCCAGTTGATCAATATGTTGGTGGCGTAACCCACGCGATTTTGCACCTGCTCTATTCACGTTTCTTCACAAAAGTTCTGCACGACTTGGGACATTTAAATTTCACCGAACCATTTACCAAACTCCTTAATCAAGGAATGGTTTTGATGGATGGCTCGGCAATGTCTAAGAGTCGAGGCAATCTCGTTCGACTTTCAGATGAGCTGGCAACCCATGGTGTTGACGCGATTCGGTTAGCACTAGTTTTTGCTGGTCCACCAGAAGATGATGTCGACTGGGCCGATGTTTCACCTAGTGGTTCCCTTAAGTTTCTAAATCGTGCTTGGCGCATTTCAGGCGATGTAACTAGCAAGCCTGGCGTTGATTTCACCAAGGGAGACCTCGCACTTCGTAAAGTCACTCATAAGTCTCTTCACGATATTGGGTTTGCCGTCGAATCATTTAGATTCAATGTGGCTGTTGCCCGTGTAATGGAATTAGTAAATGCAACCAGAAAAGCAATTGACAGTGGTTGTGGCGCGGGCGATCCAGCAGTGCGTGAAGCGGCCGAAGCAATCGCAATCGCGCTTTCGCTAGTTGCCCCATTTACCGCCGAAGAAATGTGGGAGAACCTTGGTCACAAACCAGCAGTAGCACTCGCAGGTTGGCCAACAATTGATCCGGCGTTGCTCGAAGCAGATTCTGTAACCGCGATCTTGCAGATAAACGGCAAGATTAAAGATCGAATTGAAGTTTCACCAAATATTTCAGATGCCGAACTTGAAGCACTTGCGATGGCTAATCCTGAAATATCTGCCGCGATTGCCGGTGGGAAAATCAAGAAGGTTATTGTTCGCGCACCAAAACTTGTGAACATCGTTCTTTAATACACAGATACTCATTTGCTGGCCCTGATTCGGGCGCAAATCTCACTACCTTTCGGGAATGTTTAATGACCTGAAAGAACGAATTTGTGAACGTTACTTTGATTTTGGATTTACAAAAGATCAAGAGCGGGCAGTCTTAATTGTTTTCGCTGCCTTCTTGGCTGTTGGTGGAATCTTCTTTCTACTGGCTCAGGGAAGCGCTTCTTCCGCAGCAAGTACCAAGCCGCTGCCGGCAATAACTTTTCCAGCAACGCCAACCGTTTCACCAATCATCGTGGTTGATGTTTCAGGCAAGGTCGTGAAGCCAGGTGTATATAAATTGCCAGTTGGTTCGCGCGCGATCGATGCGCTGGATGCTGCGGGCGGTGCCAAAAGCGGTGTTGACGTCTCCGATATCAATTTGGCGCATGTTCTAACTGATGGCGAACAAATCATTGTGGGCGCCCCAAAAATTGTTGTTGCTTCTGGAAAGAGTAAAGGCAAGAGCAAACTTGCTAATCCAACTTCAAATTCGCCAATAAATGTGAACACTGCTACTTCTGCACAACTAGATAGCCTGCCTGGAATTGGTCCGGTGATGGCGGCGCGCATCATCGCTTATAGACAAAAGAGCGGGTTGTTTAAAGTTTTAACTGACCTTCGCAAGGTTCCCGGAATGGGTGCGAGCAAATTCGCCGAGATCCAGAATCTAATTCGACTCTAAGGGAAGTTGATCGCAGGCTCTTTGTAGTTGGGCTTGCGATCTGGGTTGGTGCTGGCTTAACCGGAATATTTAGTTGGCCGTGGAACGTGCTGACAGTACTAGTTGCATCCGTTATTTTTTCAGTAAAGCGATCGCTGGCATTGCTAATGATTTGCGCGCTCTTAACGGGTGCTGGCGGAACGATAATTCGAAGCGCAGCTCTTAGCCATAATTTTGTGGCACAACACCTTGCGGACAATCCTGACATAGAGATTGTTGCAACTCTTAAAAGCGATCCGGCCTGGGGCGCACCTAAAGTTGCTGGTTCGCGGTTGAAATCTCGTTCGATGACCGCGCTGGTAGCAACAGAGAGTATTTCGATCGGAGGAGTACGGCGAAATATTCGGCTGCCACTTCGGATAACAACTACCCGCCTAATTAAGTTAATTCCCGGCGAAAAATTTATGGCAACCGGAATCGCCTTTCCAAGTACTGAAAAGCGCATTGCCGCGTTGGTAGCGATACATGGTGAGATTAGAAGTTTGGCGCCAGCAAACTATCTGCAGCGAAAATCTAGTGCGATCCGCAGCGCCTTCCGTGCAACATCGGGACAGATCGGTGGTGATGCTGGTGCGCTAATTCCAGGGTTAGTCCTCGGTGATACTTCACTTGAATCTGCCAGCTTCATCGCAAAGATGCGTCGAGTTGGTCTCACACATTTAACGGCCGTAAGCGGTGAGAACTTCGCGATCATCGCAGCATTCATACTTTGGCTCTCAGCATGGGTATTTAAACGAAATCGACCGCGCTTAATTCTCACTGCGTTAATTCTGATTGGGTTCATATTCTTAGTTCGGCCTTCACCATCTGTTATGCGAGCCTCGGTCATGAGTTCGGTAGTTCTGATTGCAAAGGCTCGTGGCGTTAAATCTGATCCACTTCCTTCCCTCGGCCTGGCAATTGCCTTATTGATTCTTGCCGATCCCTTTCAAGCAATTGATCCTGGTTTTGCACTATCTGTTGCAGCAACCGCCGGAATCCTTTTGGTTGCGCCCAAAATCTCGAATTTACTTATTTCACGGGGTTGGAATGAACGACTAGCCGAATTACTAGCCATTCCATTTTCCGCAACGATTGTTTGTACCCCAGTGATCATCGCCATTTCAGGGATGCTCTCGCTCATTTCAATTCCAGCGAATCTACTTGCAGTCCCTGTTGTTGGCCCGATAACTATCTTGGGCTTTATCGCTGCGCTTTGTTCAATACCGTTTGCGGGGATTTCACACTTACTCTTATTTATCGTAACCCCTTTCACGAAAGTGATTGTCGCAATAGCTAATCACGGCGCCACATTTCCAGTTGTATTGCTACCCAAGAGTTTTCTAGGCGCAGATATCGTGCTTTTTGTAATTGTTTTAGGCCGGTATCGCAAGTGGAAATGGCTGATTGCTCTAACAATGAGTTGTGTGCTCGGGCTATTAATAACAGGAAGTCAATGGCCGGGATCGAATTGGGAAGTTGTTAATTGTGATGTCGGACAAGGCGATGGTTTAGTTATAAATCTTGGTCAACACCAAGGATTAGTAATTGATGCTGGGCCAGATCCCAAAGCCATAGATAAGTGCCTTAAAGATTTAGGAATTGAGAGCATCCCGCTATTAGTCCTCTCGCATTTCCATGCCGACCACGTTATGGGTTTATCAGGAGTATTGGCGCACCGCACAGTGAAATCTGTTTGGATAACTAATTACACCGAACCCAAGATAGAACATGACTCGGTCTTGGCGCAGTTGGGCCAAACGCCGATTCATATTGTCACTCAAGGTGAAGCCATAACTTTCGACAGCCCCAGAGGAGTTGTTGCAATTAAAGTACTTTGGCCGCGGGCAACGGTGGAAACTTTCGCGGCAATGCCAGGGGATGGTTCGAGTATTAATAATTCGAGCATCGCACTGGATATAACTGTCGGCACTCTTCGCATCTTTGCGGGTGGCGACATCGAACCGCCAGCACAAGAAGCGCTGCTTGCGAGTACCGATGTTCGGCCAGTTGATATCTTGAAAGTTTCACATCATGGTTCGGCCTATCAATATTTGCCGTTGCTCGATCGTTTGAAACCCAAGGTGGCACTGATCAGCGTTGGCGCTGGAAATACCTATGGCCACCCATCGCCCAAAACGATCGCTGCGCTGGATTTGCGGGGAATCAAAACCTTTCGAACCGACCTAGATGGTGCGCTTGCTATTGACCCAACCCTTAAGATCAGAACAAAGCGAAAAGATTGGTGGAATATCTCGTGGGGTTAACTCTGTTGCAAGGTGGCGAAGGAATTCTCGCCGACCGGGCAATTGCCGAGATTCTTTCAAATTCTAAAACTGCAACGGTAACAACCCTTGAATCAAGCGAGTTAGAACTTGGTGGGATTACCGATGCCCTTGCACCTTCGCTTTTTGGCGATGAGCGAATTGTTGTAATTAAAGAGATACAAGATTTAGCTGCAGAGCTTGGCGATGAGATTGCTACTTATTTAGAAGAACCAGATGCTGGCTTACACCTAGTTTTATGGCACAAGGGTGGGGTTAAAGGTAAAGCCCTGCTAGATAAAATAAAGAAGGCCAAACCAACAATCATCGCCTGCGATGTTCTGAAAAAAGAGGGCGAAAAATCTGATTTTATTCGGGGAGAATTTAAGCGCCTTGGGCGAAAAGTTACGACCGAAGCGGTCACCGCATTGATCGATGCACTTGGAAGTGATCTGCGCGAACTTAGTGGCGCACTTTCTCAACTTGCATCTGATGTGCCAGCTGGGAAAGAGATAACCGAGGCGGCCGTTGCAAAATTCCAACAGGGACGCGTCGAAACTTCGGGATATGACGTTGCCGATGCCGCGCTCGATGGAAAACGTGAACTCGCACTAGTTGCCCTACGAAATGCAATTGCTACCGGAACAGACCCAGTATTAATCACAAGCGCCCTTGCCGGATCACTTCGAACTCTTGCAAAAGTTTCTGGGGCATCTCGCGGCTTAAAATCTTTTGATCTCGCATCATCTCTGGGATTGCCACCATGGCAGATTGATAAGGCCAGACGACAATTATCGAATTGGACTCCAGCAACTTTGGCTGGCGCCGTTGTGGCGGTTGCGAAGGCTGATGCAGATATCAAAGGCGCTGCCGCTGACCCAATTCATTCACTTGAGCGGGCAATTCTCGCTATAACTGCTCGGGATTCTGCTCGAAACTAGCCCGAGTTGGAGGCTAGCCACGCTGGCTGGTAATCTGCGCTTCTGCCTGGGAACCCCCAGCAAATTAGTTTCCAATTATTCATCCGAGTAATGACAAGTAGAAGGTAGTACGAAGTGGCAAATATTAAGTCGCAGATCAAGCGAATTCGCACGAACGAGAAGGCGCAAGATCGCAACCGTTCTGCCCGCTCTGCTATCAAGACCGCAATCCGTCGTTTCCGTGATGCAGTTACATCTGGAGATTCCGCAAAGATTGCTGCAGAACTTCGCTTGGCATCTAAGCAACTTGATGTTGCAGTAAGCAGCGGCGTGCTTCATGCAAATGCTGCCGCAAACAAGAAGTCAGCAATGGCCAAGCAAGCCAATAAAGCTGCCGTACGTTAAATCCCAGAGCAACTTAAAGAATCGGTAGGGGTTAAATGCCTGCCATTAATTTAGCAAAGGCGCCGCAACCGGCATCGACCAACCCTGCGCAGATTCGTAATTTTTGCATCATTGCTCATATTGATCACGGTAAATCTACGCTTGCCGACCGCATGCTCGGAATCACCGAAGTTGTTGATTCACGAAATATGCGCGCCCAATATCTAGACCGCATGGATATCGAACGCGAACGTGGAATCACAATTAAGAGTCAAGCCGTGCGACTTCCTTGGCGTTCTGGAATAGATGGTCAGGAATACATTTTAAATATGATCGATACGCCAGGTCACGTGGACTTCACTTATGAAGTTTCGCGCTCGCTCGCTGCATGTGAAGGCGCAGTTCTGCTCGTTGACTGTGCGCAAGGTATCGAAGCACAAACGCTGGCCAACCTTTATCTGGCCATGGAGAACAACCTAACTATCATTCCTGTTCTAAATAAGATCGATCTGCCAGCAGCCCAACCAGATAAGTTTGCAGCCGAACTCGCAAAGTTAATTGGCTGCGAACCCGAGGATTGTTTACGAGTATCCGGTAAAACTGGCGATGGTGTAGTCGAACTCCTTGATCAAATCGTGAAACAAATTCCAGCACCCGTTGGCGATCCAGATGCACCAGCACGTGCCTTAATTTTTGACTCGGTTTATGACACTTATCGTGGCGTTGTAACTTATGTCCGCGTTATTGATGGACACCTTTCAACCAAAGATCAGATTCAGATGTTCTCTACTGGTGTGCGCCATGAAATGCTCGAAGTCGGTGTGATCTCACCAGAACCAGTTGTGAGTAAGGGTCTTGGTGTTGGCGAAGTAGGTTATGTAATTACTGGCGTTAAAGATGTTCGCCAATCAAGAGTTGGTGACACCATTACTACTTACCATAATCCAACGAAGGTTGCCCTTGCTGGTTATAAAGATCCAAAACCAATGGTTTTCTCTGGCTTGTTCCCATTAGATGGCGCCGAATATCCAATGCTTCGCGAAGCGCTCGATAAATTGCAATTAAATGATGCAGCTCTGGTTTATGAACCAGAAACATCGGCAGCACTCGGCTTTGGTTTCCGTTGTGGCTTCCTTGGGCTTCTTCATATGGAAATTGTTCGAGAACGGTTAGAACGTGAAGCCGGACTTTCTCTTATCTCTACCGCGCCGAGCGTGGTCTATCGCGTCGTCCAAGATGATGGCAAAGAGATGATCGTTACTAATCCATCAGAATTTCCGGAAGGCAAAATTGCCAGTGTATTTGAGCCAATCGTTCGTGCAACGGTACTTGCACCAAGTGAATTCATCGGCGCAATTATGGAACTCTGCCAAGAACGTCGCGGCACGCTGCTCGGTATGGATTACCTATCCGAAGATCGGGTAGAAATTCGCTACACCTTGCCATTGGCAGAAATCGTCTTTGATTTCTTTGATCAACTTAAGTCTAAAACCCGCGGCTATGCCTCACTTGATTACGAACCAATTGGGGAAGCCGAAGGAAACCTTGTGAAGGTCGATATCTTGCTGCAGAGCGAGGGAGTCGATGCATTTAGTGCAATTGTTCACCGCGATAAGGCTTACGCATATGGCGTAATGATGACTACAAAATTGCGCGAGTTAATCCCAAGGCAACAATTCGAAGTGCCTATCCAGGCCGCTATCGGATCAAGAATTATCGCCCGCGAAAGCATCCGCGCTATTCGCAAAGACGTGCTCGCAAAGTGTTATGGCGGAGATATCTCGCGTAAGCGCAAACTTTTGGAGAAGCAAAAAGAGGGTAAGAAGCGCATGAAGATGGTGGGTCGAGTAGAAGTTCCACAAGAAGCTTTCATCGCTGCTCTGACCACGGATGCTGATGTTGATAAGGCTAAGGCCAAGAAGTAAGCAAGATGAACGAGCCACTCTCGTTTTATATCCACATTCCTTATTGCGTTCGCCGCTGTGGCTACTGTGATTTCAATACCTATACACCGGCCGAACTTCAGGTCAGCGAAGATTTAACCAAGATATCTAATAACCACATCGATTTACTTATCGCTGAAGCCGATCTAGCGCGGGCCAGCGTTAAAACTTCTGCACCAATCCCAACAATTTTCTTCGGTGGGGGAACGCCCACTTTGATGGAGCCAAGTGATCTAAAGCGAGTCTTACAACATTTAGAAGATAAATTTGGCTTTGCCCCCGATATTGAAATAACCATTGAGGCCAATCCAGATACGGTTACCAAAGAGAAATTAGCGGCGCTACGTGAAATCGGGATTAACCGGATCTCCTTTGGAATGCAATCTGGCGTAGAACATGTTTTGAAAGTATTGGATAGAACTCACAATCCGGCAAACGTTTCTAAGGCCACGAATTGGGCTAAGGAAGTTGGTTTCAAAGAGATTAGCGTTGACTTAATTTATGGCGCCCCAGCTGAGAGCATTGAAGATTGGCAGACGACAATTCGGACGGCACTCGAACTTCCAATCTCGCATATTTCGGCTTACGCCTTGATTGTTGAGGCTGGTACAAAATTGGCTGGGCAGGTAAAACGAGGCGAAGTTGTTATTCCGGAAGATGATCAGACTGCCGATAAGTATTTGATCGCGGATGAAAGTTTTTCAAAGGCGGGCTTTGATTGGTATGAGTTAAGCAATTGGTCGAAAGCTGGCTCAGAGTGCCGGCACAATATTGCTTACTGGGTTGGTGCAAATTGGTGGGGCCTTGGACCCGGTGCACATTCCCATGTAGATGGTGTGCGGTTCTGGAATGTTAAACATCCAGCTGCTTACCAAGATCGATTAACTACCGGTGCCGAGCCAATTCAAGAGCGCGAAATTCTTACCGAGGAACAGATGGCAAGTGAGCGGCTCATGTTAGAGATTCGACTCAAATCTGGAATTGCTAAGTCATCCCTTACGGCAGAACAACTAGATGCGCTGGAAAGCTTTCGTATTGGCGGCTCCTTAGATCCCGATATGTGGGCGGCGCAGCGCGTGGCTTTAACGCAATCTGGACGCTTGATTGCCGACCGAATCGTGCGCGAAATCTTGTTGTAGTAGCGTTACACCATGCATCTAACTCATAACATTCTGCTCGGGCTATTGGCTGTTATCTTCGTGGCCTCCGGCGCTTTCAAACTAAGTGGAAATGAAAAGGGTTTAGCCGGTACTCGTGATGTAAATGTTGGCGATCGATTTGCGCGCATCATCGGTGCAATAGAAGTGCTGGGCGCAGTTGGTTTATTAGTTGCCCTTCGCTATCCAGATTCACTTCTTGGTTGGTCTGCGATTCTCATGCTTTGGTTAGTAATGGGTGGCGCTGTTTATGCGCATTCGAAGGCGAACAAGATGAAGACCGCCTATCCTGCAATTACTTTGTTAGTACTGCTTTCAATCGTTTTAGTAATCGCCTAACCGAAAGCCAGAGATGCAAGAAAGACAATTAGAGATACTCCGGGCAATAGTTGACGAGTACGTCGCGACCGAAATCCCTGTAGGTTCAAAAGTTATTGCCCAACGCCATGGCCTTGGTGTTTCGCCAGCAACAATTCGAAATGACATGGCAGTTCTTGAAGATGCTGGGCTGATCACGCACCCACACACGAGCGCCGGTCGAATTCCAACTAACAGCGGTTATCGAGTATTCGTTGATAAATTATCAGTAGTTAAACCCTTATCAACCCCAGAACGACGTGCAATTGAATCATTTTTATCTGAAGCTGATGACCTTGATGATCTATTGGCCCGAACCGTTAAGGCACTTTCGCAGATAACAAAGCAGGTTGCCGTAATTCAATATCCGCAGAGCGATAAAGTTGTTGTTGCTGGCACCTCAAACTTGGCGCGATCATCGCAAGATACGGCTGCGGCGATTCACCCAATTCTAGAAGCCTTAGAAGAACAAGTTGTTTTACTTCGCTTACTTGCTGATGCTGGCGACAGCGTGAAAGTTCGAATTGGTGAAGAGCAACACGATGCTGGCCTTAGAACTACAAGTCTTGTGACAATTGGTTACGGCGCATCAAACGGTAATCCTCGGGGTGAAGTTGGCGCTGTTGGCGTGCTTGGTCCAACTCGGATGGATTACGCTAGCTCGATGGCTGCGGTAAATGCAGTTGCGCGCTATATCGGACGCTTTATGAATGAGGCTAATTAAGTGTCAGATTTTTACGGAACTCTTGGTGTTGATCGTGATGCTTCATTCGATGAGATCAAGAAGGTTTATCGCAAGTTAGCTCGGGAATATCATCCCGATATCAATGATGACCCAAGTGCATCAGATCGCTTTAAAGAGATCACTAAAGCCTACGAAGTTCTAAGCGATCCAGATAAACGCCAACGTTATGACATGGGTGGGGATCCGTTTTCACAATTTGGTGGCGGTGCCAACTTTGGCTTCGGTGACATTATGGATGCCTTCTTCGGTGGTGGCGCTTCGAATCGCGGTCCACGTGCACGTATGCGAAATGGCCAGGATGCGTTAATCCGTATTGAAATCGATTTGCAAGAAGCGTGCTTTGGTACCGATCGCGAATTAAATATTGAGACAGCAGTGCCTTGTGATGTTTGCAGTGGCAGTGGTTGCGCAGATGGTGCCCAGCCAACTACATGTGGCATCTGTAAAGGACGTGGTGAAACCCAACAAGTTACTCGTTCAATAATCGGTCAAGTTATGACCAGTCGACCATGTGCTGCTTGTCAGGGCTATGGCTCAGTTATTTCAAAGCCTTGTAATGAATGTGCGGGCGATGGCCGAGTGCGTGCCAATAAAGTAATTCCGATAAAAATTCCTGCTGGTGTCGAAACTGGAAACCGAATTCAGATGAGTGGCGCTGGTGAAGTTGGTCCTGGTGGTGGACCGGCTGGTGATTTGTATGTTGAGATCATCGAAGTGCCACATGACTTCTTGATTCGCGAAGGAAACGATCTTCATATCTCAATTTCAATTCCTATGACTTCTGCCGCACTTGGCACAAAGGTAAATATCGAGACACTTGATGGCTTGAAGGAAGTTGTGATTAAGCCAGGTTTTATAAGCGGTCAGACAGTTACGCTAAAGGATCTGGGTATCAACAAACTTCGTGGTCATGGACGCGGTGATCTAATTGTTCATGTTGAGGTGCAAACCCCAGCAAAACTTTCGAAAGAGCAGGAAGAACTTCTTAAGTCACTCGCGAAGTTGCGTGGTGAATCCGGCGATGTGGTTTCAACCCATAAACGAAGCGATGGCCATAATTCGGCAGGATTCTTTGGGCGATTTCGAGATGCGTTCAACCGTTAATGCTAACTCTCTTCTTCGTTCCAGAAATCACCAACGCAGATCGCATCGAAGTTTCTGGTGAAGAGGCGCACCACGCGCTAAAGGTCTTGCGGATTGCTAAAGGTGAAGAGATTCTCCTGTCGGATGGCAAAGGCAGTTGGGTTCGAGCAAAAGTTAGCGATTTAGGAAAGCGCACATTTGAAGTCACCGTTCTCGAACGTGGGACAAGCACAACTAGTAAACCAAAACTTACAGTTCTTCAGGGAATACCAAAATCAGATCGCGTTAAAGAGGCGATTGAGATGATGACTGAGGCTGGCGTCGATGAAATAGTTGCCTGGAACGCCGAGCGCTCAATATCAAGGTGGCAAGATAAATCTCAGGAGAAGTGGGAGAACGGAGCACTCGCCGCAGCGAAACAAGCCCGCAGATTTTTCATTCCAAAGATTTCAAGCGTTGAAAAATTGCCAGATTACATTGCTAGCGTTATTGGAAGCTTTGCACTAATCGTTTTGCACGAAGGAGCAAGTGTTCCGCTTTCAAAGATCGTGACGCCTAGCATGGCCGATCTAGATGAGATCATCCTTGTCATAGGCCCCGAGGGTGGAATTACGCCGCACGAATTGGAAGTTCTCGAGCAGGGTGGAGCCAGAACGGCAAAGATGGGTGAAATAGTTTTCCGCAGCGCACACGCTGGTGGGGCCGCACTTAGCGCAATATCTGCTTTGATTGGGAAATGGTAACTAAATGGTAAATGAAGCTGATTGCCTATTTTGCAAAATGGCTACTGGTGACATTCCAGTTGAATTCGTCTTTGAAGATTTAAATGTATTTGCGATTCGCGATATTAATCCACAGGCGCCAACACATATTTTGATAATTCCAAAGAGCCACTTTGAAAATGCGGCAACCCTAAGTTCCGGTGATCCGTTAGTTATCGCGGAAATGTTTAAGTGCGCCGCAAAACTTGCTAAGGATTCTGGGCTTGATGGCTATCGAACTGTGTTCAATACGGGAGCCTCGGCTGGCCAGAGCGTATTTCACGCTCACCTTCATCTTCTGGGGGGCCGTGCGTTCGCGTGGCCACCAGGTTAAAAGTAGGATTTGGGCAATGACACAAGTGATGACAAATTAATGGAACTAGCAACAATCACGGTTCCTAATGCGATCCCAATGGTTGCCTTAGTTGGCCCAGGAGATTCTTACCTTCGCATCATCGAGAAAACTTTTCCAGATATCCGAGTAACCGTTCGTGGAAATGAAATATTTGCCAAAGGCGATGAGATCCAAGTTGTTAAATTTGAATTCTTAGTAAAAGAGCTTCTAGTGCTACTTCGTAGTGGCCAAAGCCTAAGTGATGATGCCGTGATGCGCTCGATTGCGATGACAAATCACGATCCGGTCGATCACCCAGCCGAAGTTCTCTCGCTAAATATCCTGAGCAATCGCGGAAAATCAATTCGCCCAAAGACTGCAAATCAAAAGCGTTATGTTGAAGCTATCGATGAGAACACGATTACTTTTGGAGTGGGTCCTGCAGGAACTGGTAAAACTTATCTGGCGATGGCCAAGGCAATTCAATCTTTGCAAGCCAAGCAAGTAAATCGAATTATTCTCACTAGACCTGCTGTTGAAGCGGGCGAACGTCTTGGATTTTTGCCAGGCACATTGCAAGAAAAGATCGATCCATACCTGCGCCCATTATTCGATGCGCTGCATGACATGATCGATCAAGATTCAATTCCTCGTCTGATGCAGTCTGGAATTATCGAAATCGCACCATTGGCCTATATGCGTGGCCGTACTTTGAATGATGCCTTTATTATCTTGGATGAAGCCCAGAACACTTCGGCCGAACAAATGAAGATGTTTCTAACTCGACTGGGCTTTGGTTCAAAGATGGTTATTACCGGCGACACAACCCAGATCGATCTGCCACATGGCGCGCAATCTGGCTTAAAAATCGTTCATGAAATATTAGATGGCGTCGAAGATATCGCCTTCATTCCACTGGATTCCGAGGATGTTGTTCGTAACCGACTCGTCGGTGAAATTGTGAATGCATATGGGCGACATGATGCTGGAAAACCGACAATTCCTAACGTAACTCGCCAAATTCGAACTGGGAATGGTGATCGCTAACTCTTCGGAGTGAAATATGGCTATCGAAATTACAAACAACTCTGAAAGCACAAATAATGAATCAGAAATTGTTTCAATCGCAAAATTTGCGCTAGATCGCATGGGCATTCATCCAGACTCGGATTTAGATATCACGATTGTTGATGAAGCCGAGATGGAAGCGCTACATAGACAGTGGATGGACTTACCTGGCGCAACCGACGTACTGTCTTTTCCGATGGATGAATTAAAGCCATTCTCAGCAGCAACTGGTCCTGGAATTGTGGGAGACATTGTTTTATGTCCCGCCTTTGCTGCCAAGCAACCACTGAAACATTCGCTAGAGACTGAGATCGCATTACTTACAACTCACGGCGTTCTTCACCTACTTGGAATGGATCATGCCGAACCAGAAGAAGAGAAGACGATGTTTGCACTGCAAGAAGATATTTTGGCTGAATGGCAGGCTGCAAAATGAAATTAACGAACCTCTTTAAATCGCTGGAATCTAAATTACGTCCTGGCCATATTTCAAATGAAGATGAACTGCGCCATGCCTTGAATCAAGCTAGCGAACGAGGATTGTTTGAAGAATCCGAGCGCGACATGATTCAGTCAGTATTTGATCTTGGTGACACTTTGGTACGCGAGATCATGGTGCCACGTATCGATATGGTCTGGATCGAAGGCGATAAAACGTTGCGCCAAGGTTTATCACTTGCCTTGCGCTCTGGTTTCACACGTATCCCGGTGATTGAAGATAATTTGGATAACGTCATTGGTATTGCTTATGTAAAAGATCTCGCGCGTCGAGTTCACGAACGGCACGAGACCGAGCAGACTGAAAAGGTCTCCCAACATTTGCGCAAAGCAACATTTGTTCCGGAGAACAAGACTGCAATCGAACTTTTGAAAGAGATGCAACGCGATCAAATCCATATGGCCATTGTCGTTGATGAATACGGTGGCACCGCAGGGCTGATAACTATTGAAGATATTTTGGAGGAGATCGTCGGAGAAATCGCTGATGAATATGATGATGACGACGAAGAGATTGAATGGCTTGATGAGAATAGCGCTCGAGTCTCAGCACGACTAAATGTTGAAGATTTTGCCGAAGCCTTTAAAGTGGAGATGTCTGAAGCCGATCGCGAAGATGTTGATAGCGTCGGAGGTTTGATGGCCAAATCACTTGGACGTGTTCCAATCCCGGGCAGCACAATTTCAGTTGCCGGAATCAAATTAACAGCCGAGCGTCCAGTAGGCCGGCGCCACCGAATTGCCACAATTCTTGCAACTCGTATTACTGGATCAAGTGAAGCAGAAGAAGTTGTTCGTGAGCAGTAATCCCGAAGACCAGAAGTTACAAACGTTGGCTCTTGCAACCATGGTGCGCTCGGATGCAAAATCATCCGCCGCCCTTCGCGATTCAACGGGGCGAACATATGTTGCAGTGCCGGTTGAAATTGGTGATTTCAAGGTAGATGCGATTGGCGCAGTATTGGTTGTTGCAAAAGCAAGTGGCATCACGGGTATCGAAGCGGTTGTCGTAACTGGTGAGAAACCTAGCGAAGGTGCGATCACCCTTGTGAAAACCGTAACAAGTGCCGCACAAGTTTTCTTTGCAACTGCTTCTGGCGAATTGCTTTCGCTCTAAGCAACCTGATACGACTAGAATTCGTTTATGCGAATCGTTAGATTTTCCCCACAAGAGAGCGCTGGCTTGGGCACTTCGCCGATGTTCGGGGTTTTGAATGAATCTGATCAGATCCTTATTCTTCAAGGTGATCCGCTTTACAGCGGGATTGTTCCAAGTGAATCAAAAATTGCGTTGGCTGATGTTCGACTACTTGCACCGGTAATTCCGCGAAGCAAAGTGGTTTGTGTCGGGAAGAACTATGCCGATCATGCCAAGGAGATGGACTCAGAAGTTCCAGCCGAGCCAGTCATTTTTCTCAAGCCAAACACTGCAGTCGTTGGGCCAAATGATTTAATTCAATGGCCACGGATGGCCGAGCGAGTAGATTTTGAAGGCGAACTCGCAATTGTAATCAGTCGTATTTGTAAGGATGTTCCGCGGGAAAAAGTTAACGATGTAATTTTCGGCTATACGATCGCAAATGATGTTACGGCGCGCGATTTACAAAAACGCGATGGCCAATGGAACCGGGCGAAGGGCTTTGATACTTTCTGTCCCCTTGGACCTTGGATCGAAACTGATTTCATCCCAGGCGATCAAAAGATTGTTACAACTCTAAATGGCGAGCTCAAGCAGAGCGAACCGCTTACTTCGATGATCTTTAAAATCCCAGAGATTATCGAGTTCATTACATCTGTAATGACTTTGCTTCCTGGCGATGTAATTCTCACCGGAACACCAGCTGGTATTGGTCCAATGCCTGCAGGCAGCGAAGTTTCAATCTCAATTGCCGGTCTCGGCACGCTATCGAATAAGGTATCCAATCGTGCCAACTAATTCAGATCTTTCGCGTCCAGTACGTGTGCGCTTTGCGCCATCACCGACTGGCGACCTTCATGTTGGAAATATTCGCACCGCGCTTTTTGATTGGGCCTATGCAAGACATACTGGCGGAACATTTATCTTTAGAATTGAAGACACCGATCGCGAACGTGTGACCGATGAATACATTGCGGCGGCGATTGATACTCTCAAGTGGCTTGGTTTGGATTGGGATGAGGGCCCAGAAAAGGGCGGCGAATATGGCCCCTACTTGCAATCCCAACGGTTAGATATTTACGCAAAGTGGGCGCAAACATTTTTGGATAACGGGGATGCCTACCATTGCTATTGCACATCCGAGGAGTTAGAAGCAGTTCGCGAGGCGCAGAAGAAAGCCAATGTCGCGCCTGGCTACGATGGCAAGTGCCGTGAAATAAGTGCTGCTGACCTTGAGAGATATAAGAGCGAGGGCCGCAAACCAGTTGTTCGCATGCGAATGCCAGAAGGTTCCACAACATTCGTCGATTCAATCCGTGGCGAAGTTACCTTTGATCACAATTTTGTTCCGGACTTTGTTTTGGTACGCGCCGATGGTTCGCCGCTTTATACCCTTGCAGTTGCGGTCGATGATGTAATGATGAAGGTAACTCATGTACTTCGAGGTGAAGATTTGCTCTCATCAACACCACGTCAGATTCGGGTCTATCAAGCGATGGGCCTTAGCGCTGCTGATTACCCGGTTTTTGCCCACCTGCCTTTTGTGATGGGCCAAGATAACGCCAAGTTATCAAAGCGCAATGGTGAAGTTTCGATCGCTTGGTATCGCGATCGCGGCTTTTTGCCGGAGGCAATCTGTAACTATCTAGCGCTCCTTGGTTGGTCACCTGGTGATGATGTAGAAAATATTTCAATGAAGGAATTGACCGAACTTTTCACGGTCGAGCGGGTTCACTCGAGCCCGGCACGTTTTGACATGAAGAAGCTCGAGGCGATCAATGGCGACAAAATTCGTGGTCTGGACCTCGCTGAATTATTGAAGCGAACCACGCCTTTCCTGATTAAAGATGGAATCATCACTGGCACGCCAGCCGAATTAGAAGTTGTTGCCACCGCACTTCCGATTATTCAAGAGCGGATTGCAACCTTGGCGGAAGTTTCGCAAATGCTGAAATTCTTATTCGTAGCAAAATTTGAAATTGATCCAGAAGAAGCGCCGAAGATTAGCGATCCACAATCTCAGAGCGTGCTTGTAAAAACTGCCGAAGTTTTAACTGGCCTTGCGCCTTGGAACCACGAGAGTATTGAAACAAAACTTCGAAGTGCGCTTATCGAAGAGATGGGGCTAAAACCTCGGATCGCTTTTGGTGCAGTGCGAATTGCAGTAACCGGAAGTCATATCTCGCCACCACTTTTTGAATCGATGGAATTGCTCGGAAGTGAACGCTCGCTCACTCGAATCAAGGCCGCAATCTCTAAATAGCAGGCGTAATATCTACCGAATTGGTCAGGTATCCTTAGCCCTTGCCGTAGGAAATTTTGGGGTATGGGGTAATTGGCAGCCCTGCTGATTCTGGTTCAGTAAGTCTAGGTTCGAGTCCTGGTACCCCAGCGATGTAAAAGCGTTAAAAGTTTGGCCCCGTCGTCTAGTGGCCTAGGACTCTGGCTTCTCAAGCCAGCTACGCGGGTTCGAATCCCGTCGGGGCTACAAAAACCTAGGAGCGCGTCTTAATTTAGTTAAGCGCGCCAATGTACTTGCGATAGCCAACGGTCCAATCACCACGGAATACCGCTTGTGCCGCTTTCAGTGTGATTCGCCCAGAGCAGACCAACAAATGCATCTTGTTCTCTAATTTATCTTTGAACCTGGCACCAGTTGCACTCGTGTAGTACTGCGGAAATAGATTTAACGGGCTGCTTGGATGACCGCCAACTTCCAGTGGAATCAAGTGGTCCTCTTCGTAATCGCGCATATTTAGATCGCCATTTACGTTATAGCCCGAGTGCAGTTGGTCGTACTTCAATTTATTTGTGTAAGAAACCGGTGGGCGAATCGTTTTTGTGTAACCGATAACGCAGATTGTGGATCCGATGCTGCTTTGAGTGACAGCAGGGTTAGTGAGGCCAGGTGTCAATTTAGAGTTTGGTAATCCTGGTGTTTGGGCGTTGCTGGCTGGAATTGAATTGGTTAGAAGTAAGAGCGAAATCAAAGTTACATAAAGTGATCGCTGCGCCATACCCGCCTCAATTCACTAGTTAATTTCGGGCTTACTTCTTAGAAATATATTCCGAGAGTCTAGCCGCGCTTGCCATAACTGCAGCGGCATGTAGCCGGCCAGGTTGGCGACCAAGTCTTTCAATCGGGCCAGAGATACTTACTGCTGCGATAATTTTATTATTTGGCCCGCGTACTGGTGCTGATACTGAAGCCACACCCGCTTCGCGTTCACCGACTGATTGGGCCCAGCCACGTCTGCGCACTGCAGCCAGGGATGCTGGCGTAAATTTAGAGTTGATGATGGCCCGGCGAATCTTTTCGGCATCTTCCCAGGCTAGTAAAATTTGAGCAGCGGAACCTGCCTGCATTGTTAAAACTGTTCCGGTTGGTACTGAATCGCGCAGCCCAGAAAGTCGCTCGGCCGTTGCAACGCAAATTCGTTGATCACCTTGTCTGCGATAAATCTGCGCGCTTTCACCAGTTGCATCACGAAGCGATGTAAGAATTGGGTTTGCTACTGCGAGCAGTCGATCTTCCCCGGCGGCAGAAGCTAGTTCTGAGGAGCGAGCTCCAAGCACAAAGCGACCGGCATAATCCCGGCTCACCATTCGGTGAAATTCAAGTGCGACGGCCAAACGATGGGCAGTTGGGCGCGCAATACCAGTGGCGGTTACGAGTTCGGAAAGTGAGTGCGGGCCAGCTTCAAGAGTGGCCAGTATTTTTACGGCTTTGTCTAATACGCCGACTCCGCTATTCTTCTTGTCCACGATGCAATATAACCATCTCATTATTTGAAATGCAAATAAACTTGAGACGGAAATCTGGAGAGGTCAAATGGCAACGACGTTAGCGCAGAAGATTTGGGCCGATCACATTGTTCGCGAGCACACCGGCGAACCGGACCTGATCTACATTGACCTGCACTTGATTCATGAAGTTACCAGCCCACAAGCTTTCGATGGCCTTCGTCTTGCTAACCGCAAAGTTCGTAGACCAGATCTCACAATCGCAACCGAAGATCACAACGTTCCAACCTTAAATATTGATCGACCAATCGCTGATCCAGTTTCAAAGCTTCAAGTCGATACTTTGCGCAAGAACTGCGCTGAATTTGGCGTTCGCCTGCACTCACTCGGTGATGTGGAACAGGGGATCGTGCACGTAGTTGGACCACAACTTGGAATTACCCAACCAGGCATGACGATTGTTTGTGGAGATTCACATACATCAACCCACGGCGCCTTTGGAGCGCTCGCATTTGGTATCGGAACTTCTGAAGTGGAACACGTTCTTGCAACTCAAACTTTGCCTCTTGTTCGCCCGAAAACGATGGCGATAAATGTTGAGGGCACGCTAAAGCCTGGTGTGACTAGCAAAGATATTATTCTCGCAATTATTGCCAAGATAGGAACTGGTGGCGGTCAAGGTTATGTACTTGAATATCGTGGCTCAGCCATTCGCGCACTTTCAATGGAATCTCGAATGACCGTCTGCAACATGTCGATTGAAGCCGGCGCCCGCGCTGGCCTAATTGCGCCAGATGAGACAACTTTTGCCTATCTAAAAGATAAGCCTCATGCACCTAAAGGCGCCGACTGGGATGCAGCCGTTGCGTACTGGAAGACCTTGAAGTCAGATGATGGCGCAAAGTTTGATGTTGAAGTAAATCTAAATGCAGATGACCTAGCGCCATTTGTAACTTGGGGAACAAACCCAGGACAAGGTTTACCACTATCAGCAAATGTGCCAAACCCAGCGGAAATCACTGATCCTGAAGAGCGTGGAGCTGCCGAACGCGCCCTTACTTACATGGGCTTGACTGCTGGAACACCTCTTAAAAATATCAAGGTAGACACTATTTTTCTGGGCTCGTGCACAAACGGTCGAATCGAAGATCTACGTTCTGCAGCCGATGTACTTAAAGGAAAACATATTTCAAAGGAAGTACGCATGTTGGTAGTTCCTGGCTCGGCTCGCGTTCGCTTGCAGGCAGAAAGTGAGGGCTTGGATAAGGTTTTCATCGATGCCGGCGCAGAATGGCGCACAGCAGGTTGTTCGATGTGCCTGGGCATGAATCCAGATCAACTCGCTCCGCAAGAGCGCAGTGCATCAACTTCAAACCGAAATTTCGAAGGACGTCAAGGCAAGGGCGGTCGTACTCACTTGGTGAGCCCACTTGTGGCTGCGGCAACCGCAATTCGCGGCACCCTTTCATCCCCGGCAGATTTGTAAGGAGAGCAACCATGGATAAATTTGTAACGCACGTCGGAACCGCGCTTCCACTTCGTCGAAGCAATGTTGATACCGATCAGATAATTCCAGCCGTCTATTTAAAGCGAGTAACAAAGAACGGCTTTGAAGATGGGCTATTCGCTGCTTGGCGCAACGATCCAGAGTTCGTATTAAACAAGCCAGAGTATGCCGGTGCGACTGTCCTAGTAGCTGGCGTGGACTTTGGAACAGGTTCATCTCGTGAACACGCGGTCTGGGCGCTGCAGAACTACGGATTCAAGGCAGTTCTTTCCAGTCGCTTTGCAGATATCTTCCGTGGCAACTCGCAAAAGGCTGGGCTACTTACTGTTGTACTTCCACAAGAGAGCATTGAGGCGATCTGGGCGGCAATTGAAGCCGATCCAAAGGTTTCGCTAACAGTGGATCTAGAAGCGAAAAACGTGCGTTATTCCGATGTTTCGGTGCCATTTGAAATTGATGATTACACCAGATGGCGTTTGATGGAAGGCTTAGATGACATTGGTCTAACGCTGAAAAACATCGATGAAGTAACGGCTTTTGAAGGCAAACGCGCTTCTTTCAAGCCTAAAACACTTCCTGCGCTCTCATAATTTCAAAACTCTAAAGTAAAAATTGAGGGTTTTTCACGCATAAATATTGAGTTTTTTCACTTTTTTAAGAAATGATTTAATTGCGACACACCGAGAGATATGCGGTGTGTAATTTGTTTACGCGCGTAGATTTCCAACATGTTAGACGAACGTCTGACATTTACGCGTAAATAAGGGGATTTTATGAACAAGGCCCAGTTCATCGCAGCGTTAGCACCACACTTCGATAACAACAAGAAGGAAGCTGCTCGCTCTGTCGATATCGTTTTTGACACAATCATCCGCACCATCTCAAAGGGTGAAGATGTAATGATCAATGATTTCGGTAAGTTCAAGAAGGTAGACCGCGCTGCTCGTAAGGGCCGTAACCCTTTCACTGGCGAAACCATTCAGATCAAGGCAAGCAAGAAAGTACGTTTCTTGCCAGCGAAGGCACTGAAGGAAGTTATCTCAGGTGCTCGCAAACTTGATCCAGCCGTAAAGCCACCTGTAAAGGTAGTTGCTAAGGCTGCTCCTAAGAAGGCCGCAAAGAAGTCAGTTGGAAAGAAGAAGGCTGCTCCTAAGAAGGCCGCAAAGAAGTCAGCACCAAAGAAGAAGGCTGCTCCAAAGAAGAAGAAGGCTGCTGCAAAGCGTCGCTAAATTCTACTTTCGGCAGTTAAAAGAGTTGATGAAAAGTGGGGGTCAGAAATGGCCCTCACTTCTTTATTTTTTAGTAGTTATTGTTCAATAGAATAAAGCCATGCGACCTGCGGATCTGAAAGTAGCGCCGCCATCTGGGAATCCACTTGGCACTAATCCAACTTTTAAACTTTTTGCAGGAATCCTTATTCCGATATTACGAGCGCTGACTAAGCGCGAATGGCGCGGCTTAGAAAATTTACCGAAATCAGGTCCGGTAATAGTTTGCTGCAATCACATTTCATATATTGATGTGTTGGTATTTGCACACTGCTTATATTCCAATGGTCGCGCCCCTCGGTTTCTCGGTAAAGAGAGCATCTTTAAAGTACCCGTTGTAGGCAAGGTGCTGGCGGCATCTGGCCAAGTACCAGTTGCAAGAGAAACAAGTGGGGCTTCACATGCAATTGATAGTGCATTGGCTTTGATTGAAGCTGGACATTGTTTAGGCGTTTATCCGGAAGGAACGCTAACTCGTGATGAGAATTTATGGCCGATGGTTGCAAAAACTGGAATTGCTCGGTTGGCAATCATGAGTCGGGTTCCTGTTGTCCCGTTTGCACAATGGGGAGATAACGATTTGATGCCGCGATACAGCACCAAGCTGGTCTTTTGGCGTAGAACAAAGATTAAAATTCAGGCGGGTAAACCACTTAATTTCGCCAAGTGGTATGGAAAAGAGGATGATCAGGCTGCACTGGTTGAAGCCACCGCATATGTGATGGCTGAAATTACCAAAATGTTGGAAGAACTTAGGGGAGAATTAGCACCTGCTGAAATCTTCGATCCGCATAAATCAGATTTACCACGGACTGGAAATTTCATGAAGAACAAGAAAAGGAAGAGCTCATAATGTCGAAGTTGGCAGTACTTGGTTCTGGCGCTTGGGGCACAACACTTGCCCAAGTCCTTTGCGATGCCGGCAAAGAGGTTTTAATTTGGGGCCGAAACGCTGACGTTGTAACCGAGATAAATAACTCTAAAACTAATTCAAAGTTTCTTCCTGGTATAAAACTGCCAGATAAAGTGCGGGCAACAACCGATATTAATGAAGCATTTAATTATGGCTCGGCGATCGTCTTGGCCATCCCAGCACAATCACTGCGTGAAAATTTGGTTGCATGGAAAGGTGCATTCCCAACCCACTTACCAGTTTTAAGTACGTTAAAAGGTATTGAAGCCGATACCCAGAAGCGAATGACCGAACTCGTAACTGAAATCCTTGGTATTCCAAGTGATTTAATTGGTTTAATAACTGGCCCAAACTTGGCTGGCGAACTATCGCTGCGCCAACCTGCGGGCGCGGTGGCAGCATCTACTAATTCAAAAATTTCCGATTACATGATCGAAGCATTTACGACGCCATACTTTCGCGTTTATCCATCCAATGACTTAATCGGTTGCGAGTTAGCAGGAGCAGCCAAGAGCGTAATCGCACTTGCCGTTGGAATGGCGATTGGGTTGGAACTTGGTGAAAATACCCAAGCGATGATTATTACACGAGGCCTAAGTGAAGTTGCCAGATTTGGAAATGGTTATGGCGCCGAGCCACTTACCTTCCTTGGTTTAGCTGGAATGGGCGACTTGGTAGCAAGTTGCGGATCTGGCTTATCTCGAAATCGAACATTCGGTGAAGCACTGGGCCGCTCGGGCTCGATGGCTACAGCCAGGTTGGAAGTAGCAAAGACAGTTGAAGGTGTTGCTTCGGCTGCTGCGATTCAAGAACTTGCCCACCGTGTTGGCGTTGAAGTTCCAATTATTGAAGTTGTCTCTGATGTGGTTCGCGATCGCTTAACTCCTAAGGATGCGATGGCCAGGTTGATGTCGGTAAGTATGCGAGCTGAAATTTGATGGAATCCCAATGGTAAGTGCGAGCCCGAAAATAAGAGTTGGAATTGTTTGCGGTGGTCGCTCGAGTGAGCATGAAGTCTCTTGTATCTCGGCAAGTGGTGTTCTTGCAGCAATTGACACTGATAAATACGAACCGCTTCTGATTGGAATAACAAAATCCGGAAAATGGGTACTGCCCGGCAGCGGCTACAACTTAAATATTGTTGGAAAAGAATTGCCAGTCATTTCCGAAGACCTTCCACCCACGAGCATCTCGGAGATAGATGTTGATTTACTCTTTCCAGTTTTGCACGGTCCTTATGGCGAAGATGGGACTTTTCAAGGTCAATGTGAGATGGCGGCAATCCGTTATGTCGGTTCTGGCGTCCTAGCCAGTGCAACCGGAATGGATAAATCATTTGCAAAACCAATTTTCCAAGCAAACGGACTTGAAGTTGCCCCAGGAATGGTCGTGCACCAATCCGACTGGGAGATTGATCCAACCGGCGTATTAGCTCGCGCAACAGAATTTGGTAATCCGCTCTTTGTTAAACCAGCGCGCAGCGGTTCAAGTCGCGGTACCAGCAAGGTTTCAAAAGGAAAAGATTTAAAGACAGCAATTAATTTTGCGATGGAGTTCGATACCAAAGTTTTGATTGAAACCGCAATAGTTGGCCGTGAGATCGAGTGCGCAGTGATGCAGGTAAATGGTGTCGCGGTGGCATCACCACTTGGCGAGATCAAAATTTTAGGCAGCCACGAGTTCTACGATTTCGAAGCGAAGTATCTGGATAACTCAACCGAATTAGTTGTTCCAGTTGCCCTGCCCTTTGGAGTAACCGAGGAGATTCAAAATGCGGCAACAAACGCTTTTGATGCCCTCGGCTGTGAAGGTTTGGCTCGCGTGGACTTTTTCTATACGGGAGAAAAAGTAATAATTAATGAAATAAATACCATGCCAGGATTTACCGCGACATCCGTTTTCCCAAAGCTCTGGCAGGCAGGCGGCATCGAATATAAAGAATTGATTTCGGCCTTGATTGAAGCGGCACTTGTTCGTCCGCTTAACGTGACGCGTTAAGCGTCACGTTAAAAAGCTAAAGAAATTAGTAAGTTGTTACTGGGCAGGTAAGTGTGCGAGTAATACCTGGAACAGCTTGTACCTTTGAAAGAATGGCACGGCCAAGTTCTTCCATGCTTGGTGACTCTGCACGCATGATTACATCGTAAGGACCGGTGACACCTTCGGCGAGAGTTACGCCGGCAATTGCGGAAACAGCTTTAGCAACACTGGAAGCCTTACCGACTTCGGTCTGGATGAGGATGTAGACCTGAACTGACATTTGGATTTCTCCCTTTTTATAAACTTTCACAGCGCTGTGATTGCAGGCTTAAAGGCTACTCCCTCTAGAGTTCGTTTGGGAATAGTTATTTTGGGAATCGAGTTTGGCAAGAAGGGCTGGGGGTATGGCAACAGAAAGCGAAATGATCGCGGCGTTAGCCCGCGTCTTTGCTAGCGATGACCCCAACTTAACCGTTGGAATCGGGGATGACGGAGCTGTCATCAAAGCAAGTTCGGCAAATCTAGTTGCTGCAACAGATATGGCAGTTGAGGGCGTTCACTTCAAACGAGATTGGTCAACCTTGCGCGAAATCGGCGCCAAATTGGCAGCAGCAAATCTCGCTGACATTGTTGCGATGGGCGGCACCCCCAAATATTTATTAGTGAGCGCCGGGTTATCGGCAGATTTTGATGTTGAAAAAATTACTGAATTAGCCAACGGGATAAAAGCTGAAGCGGCTTTGCTTGGGGTGCACATAATTGGCGGCGACATTTCTAAGTCGAGTGAGATCGTAATTTCAATCACCGCGCTCGGTGAAGTTCAAAGTCCAATTAAACGCGGGGGAGCGCAGGTTGGTGATCTTGTAGTACTTTCAAATTTGACGGGCGCATCTGCAGCTGGACTTGCCCAACTGCGCGCTGGAATTTCAACATCAGCCTTTATTAAAGCACATAAGAAGCCGGTGATTGATTACAAGCTCGGCGCCCAATTTGCAGCACCAACAACTCGAGTTAATTCAATGTGCGATGTCAGCGATGGCTTGTTGGTTTCGTTGGAAGATATTGCCAGCGCCTCGGGTGTAGCTATTGAGATCGACATGAATACCTTTGCGGCTATTTCTGGATTCACCGAATTGTCCCAGTGCGCAGCGGCGCAAGGGATAGATGTTTTCGAATGGGTTTTAACGGGCGGGGAAGATCACGCTTTCATCGCAACAACTTCAAAGCCAATTCCAGCCGGTGCAACAGTTATAGGTAAAGTTGTGGCAGGAAACGGCGTGAATTTACTTGGTGTAAAGCAAGAAACTTCCTGGTTACAGAAGCCAGGCTTTACGCACAACTTTTAACTCTTACTAATTGGAACTAAATTAGCGAGTAACTTTTCCAGCCTTTAGGCAAGATGCACAAACATTCTGACGCTTTGGAGTTCCGCCAACCAGAGTACGGATGCGTTGGATATTTGGATTCCAGCGACGGCGGGTCTTTCGCATTGAGTGGGAGACCTTGTTGCCAAAGCTTGGGCCTTTGCCGCAGATATCGCAGTTTGAGGACACGGTTAACTCCCTTTAAATTCGGATGGATTGTTTTCCATACAGTTTGTAATAAGAAGGGAAGGTTACCGCCTAGGTGCGCTACTTGACTAATTAGGGACTAATTAGGGACCAATTAGGGCTAATCGCCTGTGGGCCCAAATACTGCTCCCAGCCAGCGAAGCGCGGGAAGATAGGCACATGAGCACCCTGGCAGATCGGCTGAGCAAGGTCGTGGGCGAGCGCACTGCAACTGCCCTCAAATCGGGATTTGGAATCGAGACTGTTGAAGATCTCCTGCGTCATTACCCACGGCGATATGTAGTGCGTGGTGAACTCTCAGACATTTCCGAACTTGTTGAAGGTGAGGATGTAACGGTTTTGGCTGAGATTGCCGCAGTAAAAGTGCGCCGGGCAACCGGTCGAAATATTTTGGAGGTAAGTGTCACTGATGGCAGTGCTTTCATGTCGCTAACCTTTTTTAATCAGGCCTGGCGCGAAAAAGAATTAAAGGTCGGACGAACCGGAATGTTTGCGGGCAAAGTTGGCTCCTTTAATAACAAGCGTCAGCTTTCTCATCCAGATTATGAATTGATTCCTGATGGTGATGATGTGGATAGCGCGGTATCGGATTTTGCTGGCAAATTCTTACCGGTATATCCAGCAACCGGAAAGATGCCATCTTGGAAGATTGCGAAATCGGTGGAGTTAGTTTTGGACTCACTTGATGAGGTGCCAGATTATTTACCGTTAGATGTAAAAGTTGAAACGGGCTACCCAACGCTGCGCGAAGCTCTCATTTCAATTCATAATCCAGAAAGTCTAGAAGCCGCCGAACTGGCCAGAGAGCGACTTACCTTTGATGAGGCGCTGCTTCTTCAGTTGTTATTGGCTCAGCGCAGAAATGAGCTTCGAGAAGTTGCCTCGACCCCACGCAAAATTTCCACGGATGGCTTGGTAGCAAAATTTGTCGAGCGTCTTCCTTACAAATTTACTGATGGTCAGAACGAAATAAATAGAGAGATTGATGCAGATTTACAGCAGAGCCATCCAATGCACCGCTTGCTTCAAGGCGAAGTCGGCTCGGGAAAGACTGTTGTTGCACTTCGTGCGATGCTCTCCGTTATTGAATCTGGCGGTCAAGGCGCCCTACTTGCACCAACTGAAGTTCTCGCGGCGCAGCACTTTAAAACAATTACAAAATTATTGGGAGAGTTTGCCGAAGCGGGGACGCTGCAGGGAAGTGGTGAAGGCACTTCAGTAGCTCTGCTAACTGGTTCAATGAGCGCGGCAGTGAAACGAGAGACGCTTGCGAAAATTGCGAGTGGAGATGCTGGAATTGTTATTGGAACTCATGCACTTATAAGTGAAGGAGTCGAGTTCCATGACCTAGCTCTTGTAGTTGTAGATGAGCAACATAGATTTGGTGTCGAGCAACGAGATGCCTTGCGGATGAAAGCAAAATTGCCTCCACATTTACTTGTTATGACCGCAACACCCATCCCACGTACTGTGGCAATGACTATTTTCGGTGATCTTGATATTTCAACGCTGCGTCAACTGCCATCCGGTCGAACCCCAATCGTTACTCACGTGATTCCAGTGTTAGAGAAACCAAAGTTTTTGGAGCGGGCCTGGGAGCGAATTCGTGAAGAGGTTCTGAAAGGTCACCAGGTTTACGTAGTTGCGCCGCGAATTTTCCCAAGCGAAGATGCGGATTCAAAGGTAAAAATTACTGATGCCGATATTGCGATGGCCCGTTTAATGGGCGATGACATGGCAAGTGAAGAACTTGCAGGTGGCGTCAATATGACAAGCGTTGAAGAATTGGCACCACAACTTGCGATGGGCGCGTTATCTGGCTTAAAGGTTGCGCCACTGCATGGAAAATTATCAACCGAAGATAAAGAGGCGGCGATGAACGCTTTTGCTGGTGGCGAAATTGATGTGCTGGTAGCAACAACTGTTATTGAAGTTGGCGTGGACGTTCCCAATGCTTCAATGATGGTCATCATGGATGCAGATCGCTTTGGTGTTTCGCAATTACACCAACTTCGTGGCCGCGTCGGTCGAGGCGGAACTCCGGGGCTTTGCCTGCTAGTTTCTAGCGCTCCCGAAGGTTCACCCGCCATGGAACGATTAAATGCCGTGAGTTCCACGCTAGATGGCTTTGAATTATCTCGAATCGACTTAGATCAACGAAGTGAAGGCGATGTCCTTGGCAGCGCACAGTCTGGAACTAAATCACACCTGCGGCTTTTGCGAGTTCTTCGTGATGAAGCGTTAATTGAGAGTGCGCGAGCTACCGCTTTGAAATTATTAGCAGAAGATAATAAGTTAACGAAATATCCGGTACTTGCGGGCGAGATTGCAAATTTGAAGGCGGAAGAAAGTTCCACCTTTATCGATAAAGGTTAAATAAGGGATAAGAACTAAAATGAGAATAATTGCGGGCGCGAGTAAAGGCAAGACGCTCTTTTCTCCAACCGGGAAAACTCGACCAACATCAGATAGAGCGCGCGAAGGACTCTTCTCATCACTCGATTCTGAATTTGGATCCATGAGTGAACTGAATTTCCTTGACCTTTTTTCTGGTTCTGGCGCGGTTGGCGTTGAAGCACTTTCAAGAGGCGCGGCAAATGTTTATTCGGTAGAAGACCATCCGCAGACTGCAAATATTGCAACGCAAAACTTTGGCTTGGTTAAAGGCGCACCAGGAAAATTTTCGGTTTTAAGTTCATCTGCCGAGCGCTTTGTAACAACAGCGCATCAAATATCATTCGATATTATTTTTATGGATCCACCGTATGACGTGGCTAATTCAGTGATTGAGAAATTGTTAGTGGATATCCACGCAAATAATCTTCTGAAACGAAATGGAATTGTCGCGATAGAGCGCGAAACCAAGAAAAGTCCATTTGTCTGGCCAGCGCCCTTTATTCAAGAGAAGATCCGCTCATATGGGCAGGGAAGTATCTTCTATGGCGGATATTCTGCTAGCGTTTTACCGTGAAACGCGTTGTCTGCCCGGGATCCTTTGATCCAATAACTTTTGGGCACCTAGATATCATCAAGCGCGCCAGCTCTATCTTCGATGAGATAGTTATTGCGGTCCTTGTTAATCAAACAAAACAAACACTGTTCACCGTTGACGAGCGCATCGAGATGATTGGGGAAGTTACGGCCCAATACAAGAATGTAAAGGTCGCTTCTTGGTCCGGACTTTTAGTTGATTACTGCAAGGCAAATGACATTTCAATGATTGTAAAAGGACTTCGAGCAGTCACCGACTTTGATTACGAGCTTCAGATGTCCCAAATAAACTTACAATTACAAGGCGTTGAGACCCTCTTTATGTCCACCGCGCCAGCACATTCATTTCTCTCATCATCGCTCGTGAAGGAAATTGCCAGTTATGGTGGCGATGTTTCTAGTTATATCCCAGAACCAATTTTGAAGCGGCTAAAGGCCCGCTTGGCGGCAAATTCCGCCGGAAATAAACTGAACTAGATTAAACAAGTTAAACAAATTAGATAGGAAGTGGCAGATATGGAAGTTATCGAACTACTCGAAAGTGCAAGCACAATGGTGCACGAAGCCAGAGGCGTGCCACTTTCTGCTAGTTGCGTGCTTCACCGCGGCGAACTCCTAGAGATTCTTAGCGCAGCACGAGTTTCATTTCCAAAGGATCTTGCCAAGGCGCAAAATATTTTGGAAGAGCAAGATGCCGTTCTTGAAGAAGCTCGAGTTGCCGCCGATCTAATTATTGAACGTGCGCGCGAGGAAGTTGCCTCAATGGTTGCGCAAACGGAAATCGTTGCATCTGCTAGAAAAGAAGCCCAAAAGATCCTCGATGATGCAGCAGAGCAAGCGCGTCTGCAACAAGATGAGATCGACACTTATGTGGATTCTAGACTTGCCACGTTAGAAGTAGTTTTGAATAAGACCCTTGATGTAGTTGCCCGTGGGCGCGATCAACTCGCTGGCTTGGATGCCAAGTCAACGTTATCTGGCCTAAACGATAAATAATTTAGTGAGCGTTAACCCATTCTTATTTAACACACACGACTTGCCGCGCCGTGCTGGCGAGATGCGCGAATATGAACTGACAATCGATAAGCATGATGCCCTCGGTTTTGAAGTTCTTGCTATTGCAGAAGATGAGCCGATCGATATTGATTTACGCATTGAATCAGTTGCCGAAGGAGTTCTTGCATCAGCAAGCGTGCGGACAGTTGCAACTGGGGAATGTGGGCGCTGCCTAGATCCAGTTTCTTATGATGTTGACGAGAAATTTCAAGAACTTTACGCCTACGTTGAAGACCCAAGACAGGCGCGTAAGAAAGCCAAGCCTGGAAAGAAGCGGGTCGCAAAAGAAGAAGATGACTTGGATGAAGATTTAGTCCGCGAAATGGAGGGTGAACAAATAGATCTCGATGGTCCAATTCTGGATGCAATTATTTTGAACTTGCCTGTGAACCCACTCTGTGATTCCGAATGTGAGGGGCTCTGCCAAGGTTGCGGGGTTAAGTGGAGCGAGTTACCGGATGATCATCAGCACGAGCAAGCAGATATTCGTTGGGCTGGCTTAGCTAATTGGGACGGCAAGTTGGACGGGAAGTTGGACGGGAAGTTGGACGGGATCGGCCCGCTTTAATCCCACTTTAATGGGAGCCGGTAGGCCCCTTTGGGCTCGTTTTTACATATCGCCCGTTCTGAGGGATACTTACGCCCTATTCAAGATTTTGGATATATTGAATTTAAAGAACTGATCGAAAGGGTGCCACCATGCCAGTACCAAAGCGAAAAATGTCGCGCTCACGTACGCGTCATCGTCGTAGCGCCTGGAAAACAACTCCTGCAACTATTGCAAATTGCGAACAGTGCCAACAACCAAAGCTTTCGCATACAGCCTGCCCAACATGTGGCACGTATAACCGCCGCCAAGTTATAGCGGTCTGACGAGGTTTGATCTGTACTCAAGTTTAACTTCAGCTCTCGGAATTGAAATTTCCGCCGAGTTGCTTGAACTTGCTCTAACTCACCGCTCGTTTGCGTACGAGTCTGGTGGAATCCCAACAAATGAACGCCTAGAGTTTTTGGGCGATAGCGTTTTGGGCTTGGTCGTAACCGAAGAGTTATATAAATATTTTCCAGAACTAGATGAATCCCGACTCTCACCGCTTCGCTCTGGCGTTGTGAATATGAGAGCGCTCGCAACTATTGCTCGCGAATTAACACTCGGCGAATATTTAAGAATTGGTAAAGGCGAGGAAGCAACCGGTGGTCGCGACAAGAACAGTATCTTGGCAGATTCCTTAGAAGCACTTGTTGGTGCGATATATCTTGATCATGGATTTACCAAGACTGCAGAAATTATTCTGCAATGGTTTAGGCCGATGATCGCTGCTGCTAAAGAACAAGGCCTTGGACTCGATGGCAAGACGGCACTGCAAGAACTCGCTGCGGCCAACGGTTTAAGTGCACCGGAATATGAAATATCCGAATCTGGACCAGACCACGATAAAAGTTTTACAGCCGTCGCCATTCTTTCTGGTGAACGATTTGAAGTTGGTAGTGGCAAGAGTAAACGTGAGGCCGAGCAAGCCGCTGCGCGGTTAGCTTACGATGCGCTAAATGCCCGAACTTCCTGAGGTAGAAACTGTTCGCCTTGGCTTAGCCAAGCATGTAATAGGCAAGAAGATTCTTAAGGTTGAAGTCCTCCATCCGCGTGCAACGGCCACAAAATCGCTGGCACCACTTAGTTCATTGGTGGGCGCAAAAATAAAAGGTGTCTCACGGCGCGGAAAATTTCTCTGGTTCGATTTAGACCGGCCAGAAGTACTTGTTGCTCACCTCGGGATGAGCGGTCAATTTTTGATTTCTAATTCTGTTTCTAAGAAAAGCCAAGTAATACCGGCACCGGTTCGCCATCTGCGCGTGCGAATCGATCTCGGGCGCACCGAATTACGTTTCATTGATCAACGGACTTTTGGCTGGCTTGCCGTTGAAAATACAACCGAGGGCGTACCGATGGCTGCAAGTCATATCGCCCTAGATCCTTTCGACCCAAATTTTGATCTAGAAATTGCCATTGCAAGGTTTAGCGGTAAACGTACCGAAATTAAACGAGCACTTTTGGACCAGGAAATTATTAGCGGCGTGGGCAATATTTATGCAGATGAAACTCTTTGGCGAAGCAAGATCCACCCAGAAACAAGATGTGAAAAAATGAAGCCTGCCAAAATTCGTGAGGTTATTTTAAACGCCACCAAAGTTATGAAAGAAGCACTGGCCCAAGGTGGAACTTCCTTCGATGAGTTATATATAAATGTGAATGGCGAAAGCGGTTATTTTGAACGTTCACTGGCGGTGTATGGCCGAGAAGGGGAGAGCTGCCCGAAATGCCACAGCGCCATCCGGCGCATTCGCTTTGCCAACCGTTCCTCGCATTTTTGCCCGAAATGCCAACCTAGACCGCGTGCTTAAGGATTTAGGCCCAGCAATTTCCGATAGGTTGCGCCTGTGTATTTAAAGAGTATGACCCTCAAAGGGTTCAAATCCTTTGCCTCGGCAACCTCGCTCAACTTTGAGCCTGGCATTACCTGCGTGGTGGGTCCAAACGGCTCTGGAAAATCAAACGTGGTGGATGCCCTCTCTTGGGTTATGGGCGAACAGGGAGCTAAATCTCTACGCGGCGGAAAAATGGAAGATGTTATTTTCGCTGGAACTTCTGGTCGGGCACCGCTCGGACGTGCTGAAGTTTCCGTAACAATCGATAACACATCAGGAACTTTGCCGATTGAATTTACCGAAGTTACGATCTCAAGAATTCTTTTTAGAAATGGCGCGAGTGAATACCAATTAAATGGTGAAACAACCCGCTTGCTAGATATCCAAGAATTACTCAGCGACTCTGGAATTGGTCGCGAGATGCACGTGATCGTTGGCCAAGGTCAACTTGATGCAATCTTGCTCGCAAATCCGGAAGAGCGCCGCGCCTTTATTGAAGAAGCAGCCGGAGTTTTAAAGCACCGGAAACGAAAAGAGAAAGCGCTTCGCAAGTTAGATTCAATGACAGCAAATCTGGCGCGTATCCAAGATTTAACAGTTGAACTTCGCCGCCAATTAAAACCACTGGGCAAACAAGCAGAAGTTGCACGTAAAGCATCAACTATCCAATCTGATGTGCGTGATTCCAGACTTCGCTTACTTGCTGATGACTTGCTTGCACTGCGCAGTACCGTGGATGCCGAAGTTGCAGATGAAACCGCGCTTCGTGCCAAGCGAGATCTTGTTGAGGCAGAACTAAATAGTTCTCGGGCTCGCGAAGAAGAGATCGATCGCATGGCTTCAATCGAAAATCCAATGCTGGTTAAAGCCCAGGAAAATTATTATCAATTAACTGCTCAACGTGAAAAGTTCCGTGGTATTCAAAATCTATCTTCCGAGCGCGCTAGATTCTTGGCGGGAGATGCTGAAGAAGCTCGGGCAAGTGGTCGAGATCCAGTTGCAATGGATGCCGAAGCGCTTCAACTACGGGGCGAAGAGAACGAACTGCGAGTACTCGTTACAACGGCTGCGAGTGAACTACAAAAGTTATCTACCGAATTAGCGAATCTGGAAGCTCGACTTGTAACGGAGGAAAATTCAGTATCTGCTGCGTTGCGTGCAATTGCTGATCAGCGTGAAGGAACGGCAAGACAAGAGGGACATATCAATGGCCTACGTTCGCGCATTGATGCGACAAATGCGGAGGTTGCTCGTTTAACGAAATCTAGAGATGAAGCGGCCCTTAGATTACGAACCTTCCAAGAAGAATTTGCCTTACTTGAAACTCAAATCGCATCTGTTGATTCAAATGAACCAGGACTCGATTCTGACTTCGAATCTGCAAAGAGTGCACTTGAAAATGCAAAGCAAGAATTGGCTGCGCTTCAAGAACGCGATGGAATTGCCGGACGTAACCGTTCGGGACTTGAAGGAAGACTGCGCGCACTCCAAGATAGTTTGGTACAGCGCGATGGTTCTGGTGTGGTGCTCTCAAGTGGAATTCGTTCTCGTGGTCGACTCTCTGCATTATTAACAATATCTAAGGGTTGGGAATCTGCAGTTTCTGCTGCACTTGGACCGCTTGCTGATGCCGTTGTTGTTTCCGATA
>Ga0194041_10000089_pt1 | contig 33371 bp, 39 predicted proteins | sample JunL449m_MetaG_FD_160082 | JGI IMG/M metagenome (GOLD analysis project Ga0194041, IMG submission 160082) | Anoxic zone freshwater microbial communities from boreal shield lake in IISD Experimental Lakes Area, Ontario, Canada - Jun2016-L442-9m | ecosystem: Environmental > Aquatic > Freshwater >...
TGTGGCTCAATTGCAAGGTGCTGCCCGATGCGATGAGTATCTACTTCTAAGCCTTAATCCCATTCCACACCACACAGAACTTCTAGGATTAGCCGTCGTGACCGTCTATATCCCCGAAGTATTTACCGATGCCGAAGCCGAGATTTTGGTTCGTTATTTCACCAACTTGGATGGCCCAGTTTTTGCTTTGGTTAATTTGCCCGAGGTTGTCAAGGGCGCGTTATTCGCTCGCTATAGCCGCAGTCCAAAAAGTCTGCGTCGATTGTTCCTTGATGAGTTCGTCAGTGATCTCGATCTCACCGGAGATCAAGGGGTTGATGCGAGAGCGGGCCTGTCACATGCCGAGGGTTTGTATGAAAAGATTTTTGTTGAATACGGTGATGATTCAGTTGCACAACTAGGTGGGGTGCACCTGGCTTGCGAGCAAGCGTCCAATCTCTTGACGAAAATTCTTGAGTGGGGCCGCTTGATGAGCTACTTGGAGCAGAGTACGCGCTACATCAACTACGACAATCGGCTTGGTGGCCGTTACCGCTATTTCAGAGATCCTGAAGTTCTCAACGGTCCGTTTGGCACTCGATATGTCGGAGACATGGACCGCATGTTTGACACGTACAGCAGTTTGGTCACTTCGGTTACGGATCACGTGCGTGCAACTATCCCGCGCTCGATTAACGATTCCGATTTTGTCTACCGACAAGCCACACGCGCCAAAGCGTTGGATGCAGTGCGAGGAATTCTTCCTGCCTCAGCGCTTTCAAACGTAGGCGTTTACGGTACGGGTCAGTCATATGAATCGATGCTTCTTCGAATGCGTTCGCATCCATTGCCAGAGGCACGCCATTACGCAGACCTGATGCTGGTTGAACTTCGAAAAGTTATACCAAGTTTCTTGCGTCGTGTTGATGTACCTGAGCGTGGCGGCCGATGGAGTGCGTACCTCGGTGATAACCGTGAAAATACAAGTCAGTTGGTCGACGATATGTTCGGCGCACTTGAACCCGATCCAGTACCTGAAGTTGTGTTGGTTGATTTTGATCCGGACGGTGAGAATAAACTTCTCGCCGCAATTTGCTATTCACACTCACATTTGCCCGAGTCGCAGTTACTAAAACGGGTTGAAAATCTTGACCAAGCGGAGAAGGTGAAACTTATCTCCGCATATGTTGGAGATCGGGAGAACCGTCGACATAGGCCTGGAAGAGCATTCGAACGCACCGATTACCGCTTTGATGTGCTTGGAGACTACGGAGCGTTTCGCGACCTCCAGCGCCACCGTCTACTCACCATCGAATGGCAAAGACTGACTCCACACCACGGCTTTGTCATGCCAGAACTCGTAGCCGAAGCAGGAGTGGGTGAGCAGTTCGAAGAGGCTATGGCTCGCTCAAGTGCCCTCTATGACTCGTTATTGCCCGACTATCCAGAGCAGGCGCCATACGCGGTTTCCATGGCTTACAGGCTTCGCTATTCGATGCAATTTAACGCTCGAGAAGCAATGCACATGCTGGAATTGCGATCAGCACCCCAGGGACACCCCGCATATCGCCGAGTTGCTCTTGAAATGCACCGTCTGATTGCCCAGCAGGCCGGACACACGGCAATAGCCGCAGCCATGTCGCATATGACCATGGTCGCTCCTGATCTTGAAAGGCTCGATTCTGAGCGTAAATCTGAGTCGAGGAGACAAAAGACCTAATTCGTTGTTTTTGTAGTGAATTGGGCTATTGTTCGCGCGACAAGTGAAAGGGATATTGAATGTCAGACGACGAAATCATTGATGCAGAAGACCTAGATCCAGCGATGCTGATCGAGGTAGATCCAGATGCCGAAGTACTTGATGCCGACGCAATTGGCCTCGAGGGAGACGAAGACGCATTCGGACTTGCTGACGACCTCGCTGACGATCTTGCTGTCATTGATGAGTCTGAAGACCCTGATGCAATTCCTCTCCCTACTGACGCTGTTGCCAAGAAGGGCAGCGATGACGACGATGACGATGACGATCTTCGCACCGAAGACGATGTTGAAGCCGATCTTGATTCGATCCTGAAAGAGAAGCTCACAGCAGCAGATGACACACCTCTCGATGACGAAGAAGAAGATGGTGTGGTCATCGATGACAAAACGGACGGCATGGAGCGACTACAGCCACGTCGACCAGACGAACGGCAATGTACCCAGTGTTTCTTGCTCGTTCGCAATAGTGCACCTGGTTGCCCTGTCGAGGATGATGCATGTCCATTGTTCAAATAATTAAGAGAGTTGCAAGTATTGGTCGCGACGTTGCGCGCGACGCGGTAGAGCACAATTCTGAATTTATTGAGCAAGTTGCCAAGAAAGTCGAAGAAGTTAAACAACAAGAATTGCCAAAGATCAATCAAGAGCTTCGCAACGCTCGGGTCATTGGTGAGATGGCCGTCAAGATTGGTACCCAACGTGTGAAGAAAATGGTGGACGAGTTTCAAAATAACTCGCAAACCGAAAAGCCTGACGAGCACTAATTTTGTGACACGCAAAGAGCCGTTGTTTTCTGTTCGCAGTGCAACAGCGGCTGATGCTTTAGCGCTCAGTGATTTAGAGCGTGAAGCACGCAAAGAGATCTCCGCCTTTCGAGGACATGAGTCTTTGCTCAGTGCGAATCCACTGATTGATACTCTCTGGAGCTCCACAGTCGACAGCAAGTCCTGTTTAGTGCTTGTGGCGGAAACATCAGGACAAATAGTTGGTTACGCAAAAGGGGACATCACTGCTGAAAGCGCAAGCTGCTTGGTCAATCACATCTACGTCGATCAAATGGCTCGCCAAATTGGAATTGGCGCTGGATTAATTTCGGAGATTGCTCGAATCGCCAAGAGTCAAGGCTGCTCAACACTGGATGCCATTGCACTGCCTGGCGACAGAAAAATGAAGAATCTTTACGAGCGCGTAGGAATGCCTGCGCGCTTGCTTATTGCCTCAAAAACTCTTTAACGACCCTGCCACACTGGGGGGCGCTTTTCGATAAACGCTGTCAAACCCTCTTTGGTGTCTTCTGATTGCAAAACTTTTCCAAACTCGGCGTTCGTCATGTTGATCAAAGTCTCGTCGTCCTCATATGCGGCCGCAAGCACAATCTTGCGCGAAGCCCAGACAGCAAGTGGTGCGGCAAGACACACCCGTGATGCCAATTCGAACGCGGACTCTTCGGCTTTGCCTGGCTCAACCAAACGATTGATGAGACCTAGCTCGTACGCACGTTCTGCTGACAATGGTTGCCCTGTCAAAATCACTTCCATTGCGTTTGCTTGACCAATGGCCCGTGGAAGTCGGAACAAACCACCTGCACCTGCAATGAGATTACGCATTACTTCTGCAAGACCAAATGCCGAGCGCGTTGTGGCAACAACCATGTCTGCTGCAAGAACAATTTCACAGCCGCCAGCAGTCGCTAGTCCGTCAACTGCGGCAATGATCGGCTTCTTTCGCTCACGATAAACAAATCCGCCAAAACCACCCAACGAAGTATTGAGCGATCCTGCTTGACCAGAGTTGATTGCCTTCAAATCCGCTCCGGCACAAAAAACTGGTCGTTCCTGACCCGATGTGTTTGCACGTAAAATTCCGATGACAACATTCGGATCTTCTTCCATCCGGTTTATGGCATTCTCGAGACCCTGAGCTACGTCGCCGTTTACTGCGTTACGAGCCTCTGGGCGATTGAGTGTGATGAGTGCGACTTTGCCTTGAGCTTCATAGTTGACGACGTCTGACATATCTACAGACTATGAGATTGGGCTTACTCAGCGGAAGTCGGTGCGTCCGGCTCAGTAGCAACAGTTTCTGCGACTGCTGGCTCCGCGACTGCTGACTCAGCGGCCACTGGCGCAGCATCTGTTACCACAGGCTGAGCAGGCTTCGTCTTTGGCTTCACACGAACTGGTCGGGTTGGGCGCAGTGGACGCGGGGCAGAGACACCTGGCGAGACTTCAATGCCAAAGAGCGATGCAATCTGGGGGAGCAGCGAAGAAAGACGCTTTACAGTCGCGAGCAATGCCTCGGAGGGCTGCTGTGGCAGTGTCGTCAACTTCACCTGGCCACGAATTGGTGAGAATGCAAGTGCTTCCAGCAACGCGATCCATCGATCTGGAGCAGTCTCCGTCGTCAAGCCAGCTGTAGCGGCTTGCGCAAGTTTGGCACCCAACTCTGAAGGAAACGGCTGACCAGCTTTCGGTGGCTCACTCGTCATCTTGAGAGCGCGAACAGTACGTCCAACTTTCAATGCATCGACAATGTCGGAAAGCCACAAAGTTTGTGCTGCGTCTTGACGCTCTTTGAGAGCAGTCTTCAATTCGGCTGCGAGCGCACGAGTTGTTTCGTCGCGCATGACCATTGGGTCTTCTGATGCGACAACCACTGATCGCAAATCGCGTAAATCAAGTGTCGCAAGATCCGCTTTGGCTGCTTCAGCTTTGTCAAGCCAGTCGGCAACACGAAGTTTTGGCAACAAGTTCTGTGCCATCGAAATCAAACCGTCGGATGGAACCTCAGGCTTGCCATCCTTGCGAAGTTGATCATTTTGAAGTTTGACTGCATCACGAACAGCTTTGATGCCGCCTTCAAGTGCACGCTCCGCAACACCACGCTGTTCGACAGGCAATGTCTCGAGCACAGCAATGCGGTGAACGTGTTTTGGCTTAAGACGCTTTGCTGTTGGACGCTTTGGCATCTCAGGAGGAGCAGTGAAGTGTGGTCGCGACGGACGCGTTGGACGACCAGTTGTGCCGTCGGGGCGAGTTGATGCCGGACGGCGGGGAGCGTTTGGATCGCGTGGCGGGCGAGCTGGACGACTATCGCCGTCTCGCTTACCTTTTGCATCGCGTCCACCCTTGCGATCAGATTTAGGTTTGTCGGCAAGCTTTTGCGTTACAGGTGTGAATGTTTTTTCGCTTGCAAGCATTTCAAGCAAATTTCCGCGTTGTCCTTTTTCGCGCATATTGACAACTGACAGAACCGAAATACCGTCAATATCAAAGTCAGCCTCGACCTTGAGCACATCGCCGGTCTTTGCATTGGCTGACAACAAAGAACCATTCACTACGCCCTTGGGCGATTTAGCTCCAGCGGCGCGCCAAGTCCAGGTTCCATCTTGGCGATTGCTGGTGAGTTCTATGTCGAGGCGGCGAGACATGGGGCTCTACGGTACAGCCATATGACCTAGTTCTCCAATGAGATCGCCATGGAACTACCGTAGAAATTATGACAATTTACGCATACGGCGACCGAGTACCAGTGATCCATGAAAGCGCGTTCGTACATCCCGATGCAGTCATCATCGGTTCAGTGACAATTGGTGCAGAGTCAACGATCTGGCCGGGTGCGGTATTGCGCGGCGACGATGGCGAAATCATCATTGGCGCGCGAACCAGTATTCAAGACAACACCGTGATCCACACGATGCCGAACCAACCAACAGTTGTTGGTGATGACTGCGTAATTGGACATATTGTCCATCTCGAATCCTGCACGATTGCTAATTCGGCGCAAGTTTCATCTGGGGCAATCGTCCTACATAGAGCAGTGGTGGGAACCGGCGCCATTGTGGCCGCAAATGCTGTGGTTCTCAACGACACCATTGTTCCTCCGGGAGCATTAGCCGTTGGAAGTCCAGCAACGATCAAAGAGGGGCGAGCTCGCTCAATCGAAATCGAAATGGGTGCGATGATCTATGTCGAAAAGGGAAAGAAATTTCGAACAGATCTTCGCAAGATCTCTGATTGAAATTTACTGAACTATTTGCAAGAGCGGTGAGATATCAAGATTCTCGAGCATCGGCAGATACAGCCGAACAGCATCTTTACGGAATCGAGTACTTAAATCTGATCGAAAGAACTTTGCGCCTTCTCGAATCACATAGTTCAAGATGAAGAATTGATACGCCGAGGGCAGGAACTCAATTTCTTCTTTTGTGAGTGGGTACACAGCGTGATACGCCTTCAAGAAGGCTACGAAACGTGGCTCAACCAACGTGTGTGGCGAGTAGGTAAATTGCGTTTTGTCTCCAGTATGCGAAGCAGCGCGTGAGAGAAAATAGAAGTCCAACATGCGAGTGTCAATACGGAACCAGTCATAATCCCAGCGTGTGAAGAGTCGCTTCTCGGCTCCGCCACTTTCGGTAACGGAGAAATTTCCAAGATTCCAGTCGACCAAGATGGGGATCTTGTTCCATTCGTCAAAGTGAATGTCCTCTAGATGCTGCAGAAAATTATGGGTTGATGTTCGCAAATAGGCGACATCACTCGCGCGCAAATCAAAATTCCGTGGTGCGAATTCACTCGACAGTTGCTCAAGGAGATGAATTGCATCACCTTTGACAGAGTTGGACGTAGCCGGCAAGTGCGGCGATGCCTCTGCACAAGACTTATGAAATAACGCGATTTCTCGAGCAAGAAAAACTATGTCGTCGTTAGTGATGATCCGAGGTAGTTGTGTTCCTCGTTCTACGTCGTTGTAGAACGCCGCCCAGCATGTTCCGTCGTACCACGTGTATGCCCGACCATCACGTGGGAGAACCTGTGCAAGAAAACCAGCCCAGCGTGTTTTCTGCAATGACTGCACAAGTTTGAACAGCCTGTCATGGTCTTCGGCAAACAAAAAGTACGAACCGTACGATGAAACCTTGCCAACAATGTGCGACCCATCATGAAGATGCAAACGAAAAACGTGATTAGTTGAAACGTGCGCACTGACTTCGACAATCTCAACGATCTTGCGCGGATCTCCATAATCGGCCCACGCAAGGCGAACAATATTTTCCGCGTCTTTCATTGCGGCAATGAACTCGCTTGGAAATTAGGATCGGAGTGATCGAACACCAATTGGAGCGATGAGTCGGTAACCCGCAGCGTGTCTTTCTTCCTCAGATTCTCCACCCCAGAAACCATACTCATGGTTCTCACGTGCAAATGTTCGACATGCATCAAGCACCGGACACTCCATGCATACTGATCGAGCCATTTCTTCGCGTCTCTCACGCGTTTGCGGGCGCTCAGCGATGGCGGGGAAGAACACGTTGGTGAGTCCCAAACAAGCGGCGTTCTCCATCCACTCATCGTCACTTTGTATCCGTTGCCCAAATTCAACTGCCGCCATAGTGCCCCCGCTGAACAGGACTCTAGTGGGTAACTAATTGACTGGTCAATTACAGATTACGAACACAAACATGGACGATTAGTCAGTCAAGAACTGAGCGAAGTCCAGCGACAAAGGCCGAAATATCCGCTGAATCAACATCCCATGCGGTCATCCAACGAAACTGGTGATTTGCGGCATCCCAGTCCCAAAAGAAGGTCCAATCCTGGAGAGCCTTGCTTACCGCCGGATCAAGAATGGGGTAGATGCTGTTGACCGCTGGAGGCGTTGAAAGCCGCAGCATCTCAATATCTTTCACTTCTGTAAAAAGAGCCTTTGCTGCCGAGTTGCTCGCGACTCCGAGTTCGATGAACAAGTCATTGTTTAAGAACGCTACGTATTGGGCCGAAATGTACCTCATTTTTGAGTACAACTGAGTTGACTGTTTGCGAATGTATAACGATCTTTTTGCAAGATCGGTGTTGAAGAAAATTACAGCTTCTCCGAACATCACACCTGTCTTTGTGCCACCGAACGTCAAGACGTCTACGCCAGCGTCGATGGTGAACGAACGCAATGCTTCTCGTGTTGCACCAAGTGCGGCCGTTGCATTACAAATACGTGCACCGTCCATATGCACCAGCATGTTCATTGCATGCGCGGCATCGCAGAGATCTTTCACTTCTTGAGCCGAATACAACGTGCCAAGTTCAGTTGCTTGAGTAATCGAAACAACTCGTGGTTGCACATGATGTTCGCTTCCAAAAAGATGCTCGAGCGAATGTAAGTCGTTCGGACGCAATTTGGCGTCATGTGAGGGGAGATCGATAAGTTTTGCTCCAAGGAAACGTTCCGGAGCACCAGCTTCATCAACCGCGATGTGAGCCCATGAAGTACACACAACAGCTTCTGCAGGTTGCAACATGTTGGCGAGTGCCATCACATTTGCGCCAGTGCCACCGAAAGCAAAACGAGTGACCACATCTTTGCCAAAGAGTTCGGAAAATGCAGCTTCAGCTTCTTGCGTATGACGATCGTTGCCGTAGGCGAGTGCATGACCAGAATTCGCTCTGTCCAGTGCCTCCATCACGAGGGGATGGGTACCAGAGGCATTGTCGCTCGAAAGCAATCTGCTGGGGGCAACAAGATGCGACGGCACTGCACGAGTAGACATCCATTCAGTATGCGCAGTAATACTCGCATTTTGCCTGTTCATGACCTACCTTTTCGTCATGACGAAACACACGGATCAGACGATTCTTACCCCGAAGAGCGTCAGCAATACCCAGACTCCCGTCACCACCCAGGAACACCTCAAATGTCGGTGGTGCAGAAGTCCTTTGCCAGCGAGTTCTGGTGCCGGCAGACCACGAGAATTTTGTTCACAAGCATGTAGACAATGGGATTGGGTCGCGCGTCAACGTGCGTCAGAGTTGGCACTGAGTGAAGACGAGCTGGTGATCACACGAACTGAGCGAGACAAACTCCGTGACCAGATCTTTGTGCTGCGCTGCGCTGTGCAAGATGTTGAACAAGATTTAGATCCATCGATAGATCCCACAACACGCGATTACAAGGCTGCGTTATCGTGGCTGTTGGACGCGGCTAGGCCGTTAGTTCAGGATCCAGGTCAACCATAAGTGCCTGTTTCGGTCGCTGGTATACGCCCATAATCATAGTTATGTAAAGTCAGGATAAGCAATGAAAACAGGCAAATCCGAACAACATGTCATCCCTACCACCGGCTTAAACGCCCGAAGCATCTCCGCAGCGTTTGATGAGATGTCTATACGAGATGTTCAGTGGCGAGATGGCAAAGCATTCTCATTGGCGTACAACGCAGGCCCTGACGTATTGGCGATTGCTGAGGAGGCATACAAACGATTCAGCGGCGCCAATGCGCTCAATACGGCCGCTTTCCCCAGCCTGCGCCAGATGCAAGGCGAAGTGCTCGAAATGGCCGGTGTCTGGCTTGGATCGACCCCAGATTCCGCTGGGTACTTCACCAGTGGCGGTACTGAAAGCATTCTGATGGCCGTAAAGGCCGCCAGAGATCAGTTTCGATCCGACTCCTCAATCACCCACCCCAATATCGTCTTACCGACTTCAGCTCATGCCGCATTCGATAAAGCGGCTGCATATTTTGGCGTGGAGTTGAGGCGCGTCGCCGTGCTTCCCGACTGGCGTGCCGATGTTGCCGCCATGGCAACAACCCTCGATCAAAACACCATCATGATCATTGGCTCAGCCCCTCAGTATCCACAAGGTGTGGTTGACGACATTCCTGCCCTGGCTGCCCTGGCCCTACAACGAAACATCAATTGCCATGTTGATGCATGCATGGGTGGAGTCTCACTCGCCTACCTCGCGAAACTCGGGCATCAGATTGCACCTTGGAACTTGCGTGTGGACGGCGTTACTTCGATCTCTGTTGATCTACATAAATTTGGATATACCTCCAAGGGTGCGTCGGTGATTATGTATGCAAATAAACGACTCCGATCATTTCAAGGATTCTTCACAGATCAATGGCTTGGTGGCGTCTATGCGTCGAGTGGAATGCTCGGAACGAAATCTGGCGGTTCAATTGCTGCTGCGTGGGCTGTGATGCACTTTCTAGGTGATGATGGATATCTTCGACTCACAAACAGTGCTCGCATTGCAACCGAAAAACTTGCTGACCACATCACTAGTCACAGTCATCTCGCCTTACTTGCTCAACCTGATGCATTACTGCTTTCATTCGTTGCACAGGAACCAACGCGTCTCAACATTTATGCCGTGGCAGATGAAATGTGGAAACGTGGCTGGTACATCGACCGTCAAGAACCACCCCAGTCTTTGCATTGCACTGTTAATGCAGTGCATGAATCGGTGATTGATGAAATGATTGCCGACCTAGATGCGTGCATCGCAATTGTTCTTGACACAGGGATTACTGGAGAAGTTGGCGCATATGGAACACTGTCATGATTATTTCGACTACTAGGGTTTCGTCATGACGCAAAGCGGTGAATCCAAACCATTTACTGTCCCAACGATCGAAGAGATATTTGCGCTCCTCAGTGCTTTTAACCCTGCGGAAAATGGAGTCAAGGTTGTTGATCAGGCAAAACGATCTATCGAATCTGTCGTTGCAAGTTTGCAGCTTATTTTGCAAAGCATGGAAAACTTCAACAGAGTCGCCAACCGAGTTGACAAGTTGCTCGATGAAATTGAGGATCCAATCCAGAAGCTTGCCGATGCCAGCACTCTCCTAGCCGACCTTGCAAATAATTTGGCTCCGCTGATGGCTTTCTTACCAAAAAAAGAAAGTTAAGTGCTATTGCGCAATTGCAACTGATTGCAATGCCGTTAATGGCTGGCTAGCCACTGACTCCGGACGAGCAAGCGCGACAATCTGTGAGTCAACCTGATCCTTTACTCCAGCAAGTGGCAACACGTTCAGCACGCCTTGACCGTTACGAAGTACATCCACCAATTGATCGCCCTGGCACAAAACTACGGACTGACCACTGATCACGATGTGCGCGGCAGTGATTTCAGATTCAACATGGTTGCGCAAATACTTAAACACTTCGCGCACTGACTCGAGTTTGATTCCTGCATCGAGCAGCGTCTTGATAACGCGGAGTTCCAAAAGATCGCGATAGCTGTACACGCGTCTCGAACCACTTCCAGCCGCATCGCAACTCGACGGACGAATCAAATCGGTGCGCGCCCAATAATCGATCTGGCGATACGTGATGCCGACGATCTCCGCTGCTTTTTTGCCGCTAAACCCTTGACCCATAGTTCAAGGTTAGGAGCGCAAATTGATTTTGACTATCCCTGAAAATCCTCAGGCCTAATGCTGTCAATGAAGTCCCGAAACTCGTCAAGAATCTCCTCTTCCGTGTCCACATGGGTCACGGCTGTCTCCTTGCCAACCAAGTCCATCAGCGTCCGAGTTGCATACATCGGTACGCCTGCCCGTAAAGCCACAGCTACGGCGTCTGATGGACGACATGAAACTATGCGCTCTCCACCACTCCCCTGTAGGTGCAACTCAGCAAAATACGTACTGTCAACGACCTCGGTAATAACAATGCTTTTCAGTTCTGCGTCCACAGCTCCAAAAAGCGAAACAAAGAGATCGTGGGTCAAAGGACGCTCCGGTGTAATTCCCTCAAGAGCAAAATGGATTGATGAGGCCTCTGGTCCACCGATATAGATCGGCAACATACGCCGACTTCCGCCAGATTCACGCAGCATCAGAATCGGAGTATTGCTTGGCATCTCCAAACGAACGCCTTCGAGGTCAAGTTCGACGAGCACTACTGCGCGCGCCCTTCGTTGTAGCCACGAGCAGCAACAGTTACAAATGCTGTTCGTAGTTGATCAGCAAGATCTGTTAACTCGTCGAGTAGTTCCATCGCTTCTTGACGTGCGGCGGGATTGCGCTGTCGAAGAAACGGCATGATCCGTTGCTCGAACAATCCAAACTCTCTCTCCGCGGAATGCTTCCAAGTTTTCAAGTGACGTACATCGATACCTTTGGCAATAAATTGCGCTGCAATCGAAACAATCTCTTTATCGAGCGGACTGTACATTTCAATGTCGCCGACCATTCGAGGCTTTACAAGACCATTCGACACAAGTGACTTCAACACGACATCATCTGCATCCAGTTCTTGCAACAATTCAGTACGACTAATAGAGGATGTGTCATCAGCATTCTTCGAAGCTCGCGATGGAGCACTGGGCGCTTTAGAAAGATTTTGGCGCGCAGCAGGATGTCCGCTGCTTGTTGCCTCACTTCTCACAATGTGCGGTGAAGTGTCGTCGTATGGCCTGATCATTCCATCGCTTGTATCGCCCTCGAGTTTCGTTCTGATGACGCGCAGTGGCAAATAGTTCTCTCGTTGCTCGCGCAAAATAAATCGGAGTCTTTCTACTTCGGATCTGCTGAACTTGCGATACCCAGAAGCAGTTCGCTCTGGTTCGATCAGACCCTGACTCTCAAGAAAACGAATTTTTGAAATGGTTACATCAGGAAACTCTTCGAGCAGTAGTCCGAGAACCTCGCCGATTGAGAGATAGTTCTTGTCAGTCATCACAGGTCGTACATTCTGCCACTAATCCAATGAAAACTAAAAAGCGGCGCTAGTTGCTTGCGCCGTCGAAAAACACCATTCGATACTTACCTACTTGTAATTCGTCACCGTTTTGCAACAAGACTTCTTCAACACGTTCTTGATTCACATAGGTGCCATTGAGCGAGCCCATATCGGTCACCACATAGCCATCGCTGCCGAGCCTCAACTCTGCATGACGACGCGAAACAGTGACGTCATCTAGACACACCGTGCATTCAGGGTTACGACCGATTTCAATACGATCTCGCGCTAACGAAAACCGCTCCCCCGAGCGCTCACCCGAACGCATCACGAGTAAACCGTGAGCACTTTGATTGCCTCGAATCTCGCTCAAGAGCACCTGAACATTGTCATGATCACCAGGAGCATCTTGCAGTGGATCAACTTTTGCGAGAACAATTGTTCGTTCGCTCGGATGGTCAAGGACGGTTCCGCAAGCAGAGCAAAATGTCGATTCAGGAGGATTTCGATGCCCACAAGAATTGCAAAATGTATAGGCCATACCCATACCGTAGCGTTCAGCCAACTCGCCCTGCGCGCAGGTTTGCCCGTATAACTGGCACGTACATCACCGCTGTGTAATAGCTCAAAGCAAGTCCTGGAACCGCAAGCAACCAGCCCAAAATAGTTGCGCCATCAGCGAGTCCGCTAGCGCTGGAACCCAATAAGAGCAATGGCACCGACGTCATGAGGAGCAGCGTGTACCACTTACCCCAATAGCTGACGGCAAATCGTTGCATACCAAACATCGTCCCGACCAACATGGCTCCGCCAATCGCGATTTCACGAACCATGATGGCGATGCAGAACCAACTCGGTACGCCGCCATCAATCATTACGCCAATCGTTGCAACGATGAACAACATCCGATCCACGAACGGATCGAAAACCGATCCAAACACCGACGTTTGATTGAGTTTTCGAGCAACCCAACCGTCAATCCAATCTGTGTAGGAAATTGCTCCCAACAACCACGCAGCACCTGCCCGATTGTCTTTACCAAACAGCACATACAGAAAAACCGGCAACAAACACAAGCGTGCCAAGGTAATCGCATTCGGAATCGAAAGCATTCCAGAGGTCAATTTCACTTTTTCACTGCTCACAAACCACGACACTACAATCTTTGCCATGCCGTCGCTGTTTACCCGAATCATTCACGGTGAAATCCCTGGTCATTTCGTACATAGGGATGAGTTGTGCGTTGCATTTTTGACAATCAATCCAATCGCTACTGGTCACACCCTTGTCGTTCCTATCGAGGAAATCGATGAGTGGACGGACCTTTCATCAACGACTTCAAGCCACCTAATGGTTGTCGCGAAAAAGATTGGCTCCGCTCAGAAACAACTTTACAAATGCAAACGTGTTGGTCTGATTATCGCTGGATTCGAAATCCCGCACTGCCATCTTCATGTAATTCCATCCAACTCGATGAGGGATCTATCTTTTGAGAATGCGGCGGCACATGTTGAACCTGCACAGTTGTCGGAACAAGCCGAGCAATTGGCTTCAGTGCTTAAAACAATTTAAGTTCGTCGAGCGGTTGATTCTGCGTCAATGCGATCGGTTCAATCAGATCGCTCCCATTATTTCGTGAGCTATTCACCTTGGTGCTCACTGCGCACACAACAAGTGCATCATTGGGAACCAAATCCAAATCGAGCAACGGACTCTGATTATCGGTATCCAACCAATTATCAACTCCCTGTTGATCTAACAAGACAGGCATTCGATGATGGATTTCACCAACCATTTCATTCGCTTGTGTAGTTAACGCCACTGCAGTATTCAGCACACGACCGTTTGGTTCGTTCGGATTTTTCCACGACGTCCAAAGTCCGGCTATTGCCAATATCCCATGATGCGAAAAAGGCGAACCTGCATGTGCCGAGAAATAATAGGGTTGCTTCCCTGGCTTATTTGTGTCATGACGTAATTGTTCCTTCCATTCGAAATATCCGTCCAACGGAAGAACGCAGCGATTGCCTGCAAGCAAACCTCGAAACGAAGGCTTCTCCGCAACGGTTTCAACTCGAGCATTTATCAAACTTGCAGCACGCGAAGAATCTGACGCCCATCGCGGTACGAGACCCCAAGAAAGACTCACGAGTGATCGCGAGCCTGCATCATTCACGATTGCATGAATCCGACTAGTCGGAGCAACATTGAAACTTGTAGGGAGCTCGTCTGTATTCAGTTGCGCTGCAAAGGCTTCCGATATCTGAAGGGCTGAGGTTTTCCGTACAATTCTCCCGCACATAACCTAAAAATAGTCCAACTCAGGACCAAAATCCGCCTGGAGTTGCAAAGATCCACACAAGTATCGGGGTCACCACCAACCCAGGAAGCAACGATCCCAGTCTGATCTTCTTGATTTCCAAAAGATTCAAACCAATAGCCATTACCGCCACACCGCCTGCCGCAAACAATTCGGTTCTCATTCGATCGTCCAGCAAAACATCAATACGAGTTCCAAAGAGCGTCAATGTTCCTTGCACTACGAAAACGCTCACTGCACTAAAAATCGCTCCAACACCGTATAACGCTGCAAAAATCACTGTCATAAAGCCGTCAAGACTTCCCTTGATGATGTACAGCTGTGGTGTTTTACCACTCGCATCTTCAATTGCTCCCAAAATTGTAAGTGGACCAACGCAAAACAGAAGCGAAGCAGTAACGAAGCCCGTCACAAAGCGATTATCGGTACTTCCTGATGCAAACTTTGATTTCAATAGCTCGCCAACTTGAATCAGTCGCTCCTCAACACGAAGCAGTTCACCAATAAGACCACCGAACACCATCCCAACTAGAGGAAACACAATGTTGTGAGTCTTGATTACATCGCTCATTCCAAGTACCAGGGTGATCAATCCAATTATCTGAACAACCGTCACTCTCATTCGCTCAGGTATGCGGTGACCAACAACGAGGCCAAACCCGCCGCCAACGAGCACCGTAAGCGTGTTAATCAATGTCCCTAATCCGCGCACTTTTCACCTCCACTGTGACCAACAAGGTTACGTCGGACTCTTCAGTCGTGAGCCAATGAAACCAACAATTTGCGTCCATACTGATGATCATGGTTTTAATTTGGGCATGTGGCGCAGCGCTGATGTATGGAGTCGCTGATTACTGCGGTGGACGAGCATCAAAGGTTTCCAAAGCAGCTGCAGTCACTTTTTTAGGACAATTCGTAGCGCTTGTCTTGCTCGCAATCGTCATTACTTTTGGTAATACGCCGATAATGAGTGCCCATGATTGGTGGTGGAGTGGTTTTGCGGGAGGCGGCGGAGCAATTGCGTTAATCGCTTTTTACCAAGCAATGTCACTTGGTTCCATGACCGTTGTTGCTCCTATTTCGGCAATCGTCGGCATGTGTAGTCCAGTTGTTGTTGGACTCATCCAAGGTGAGCGTCCAGCGCACATCGCATACTTCGGAATGGCTCTCGCAGCGCTTGCGGTAGCACTTGTAGGAGATGTCCTCGATCACCACGATCTTCCCACCCCATTGCGTTCAATTGTTTACGCGTTTATTTCTGGTCTTGGGTTTGGAGTAATTTTTGTCTGTCTCGCTCAGACTTCTGACAATGCGGGCTTGTGGCCGCTTCTTGGTCAGCGAATGGTGAGTGTTCCTACCGTTGCACTCGTTGCATACTTCAGTACGGGACGCATCCATGTTGCACGACGCGTTCTTCCCCTTGCTGCGCTGTCCGGATTACTCGACACAACTGCAAATGGTTTGTACTTATTGGCCATTCATGGCGGATTACTTTCGCTTGTTGGCGTGATCACAGCGCTCTACCCCGTTTCTACCGTTGGTCTCGCGGTCACACTCGACAAAGAAAAATTGCACAAGAGTCAAATCATCGGACTCGTACTGGCAGCAATCTCGCTGTCCATGGTTGGCTACGCGTCGAATAGTTGAACACGATCGTTGCGCCGGAGACAATTACTGAGTCGGGCTGGCGGGATTTGAACCCGCGACCTCTTGTCCCCCAGACAAGCACGCTAACCAAGCTGCGCTACAGCCCGCATCTCGACTATTTACCCTAGCGAAAGAGATCTATAACTCTCCAAGACAAATACATGATCAAAGCGCCGACAAGTAGTTTGAAATGCCACGGCACCGATACATCTTCTTCGCCCGAACTCTGTGCAAGTTTTTTCAAATTAATTGTTTTTGCAGTGAGTTGACCATTCATAGTCATATCGGCAATCGGCTTTAAACATTTGGGACACGAACCGTCGGACAACATAGCGCTCGGCGCCAAATACTTTGCGCAATCTTCACACCAAGGCATGCGTTTACTCTGAGCGTTTGCGAACACGCATCTTGATCGGAGTTGAACCAAATTCAAACTTCTCTCGGATGCATCGTTCGAGATAACGAAGATACGGCGCTGGCAATTCGCGATTCACAAACAAAGTAAATGTTGGCGGATCAGTTGCACCTTGGAGTGCATACAGAACACGTGCACCGCTGCCAGCCGGCTGCTTTTGTTGCGCCTCGGCCATCACTTTGTTTACGTCCCGCGTAGGAACACGCTTGTGATAGTGAACGATGCATTCTTGCAAAATTGGCAGAAGTCTGTGAACACCTTTACCGGTGAGTGCTGAAACTTTGAGTACTGGAGCGTCGCCAATGAAGTACAGCTTGCGAGTCATTTCATTGTCAATATGCTCTCGACCCTCGGCGTCGAGCGTCTCCCACTTGTTCAGAATCACGATCACTGGACATCCAGCGGCATCAATACGTTCTGCAAGTCTTTGATCCTGGCTTGTAATACCGTCATGTGCATCAATAACCAAGAGCGCAACGTCTGATTCATCGACGGCACGAAGTGCGCGAACGAATGAGTAATACTCGGCCGATTCATCCACTTTGCTCTTGCGACGCATTCCGGCAGTATCAACAAACACCATCGGTCCATCTTCGGTATCAACCTGCGTATCGATTGCATCGCGGGTTGTTCCTGGCATGTCGTGAGTGATCGAACGATCCTCGCCTACCAACCTGTTGAAGAGTGTGCTCTTGCCAACATTCGGACGACCAACTATTGACACGCGCGGGATTCCAGGCGCACGAATTGCGTCACCAAGTTCTGGTTCTGGCTCAAGATCAAGTGCCTCAACTCGTTCGAGAATCGCGTCGAGCAAGTCACCAGACTTGCGGCCGTGCAACGCCGAAACCGCAATTGGCTCGCCAAATCCAAGCGACAAAAAGTCCCAACGGTCTGATTCGCGTCGCTCAGAGTCAATTTTGTTGGAAACCACGAGCACGGGACGGTCTACCTTGCGCAACCATTGCGCGATGAGTTCATCGTCGTGGGTGACCCCGACCCAAGTATCGACAACGAAAAGCACGAGATCTGCAGCTCGTGCTGCCTCTTCTACCTGACGACTGACTTTGGTATCAAGCTCTGATCCACCAGGCATCCAACCGCCAGTGTCAACAACACTAAATTTCTTGCCAATCCATTCGACATCGCGCTCGAAACGATCGCGCGTTATACCCGGCTGGTCTTCAACAATTGCTACTTGAGCGCCCAAAAACCTATTGAACAGCGTGCTCTTACCCACATTGGGTCGTCCGACGATTACAACGGTAGGCAATCGATCAGTCACAGATGCATTCTACAAGCGGTTTTCGCGAGAACGATGAGCACTAAAGTGAAGTCGTGACAGTGAGCAACGATGTGATCAATCAATCGCATGTCGATCGCGTCCTACTCGCTGCCCCCCGTGGCTTCTGCGCTGGTGTCGAGATGGCCATCAAAGCTCTTTCCTGGATGGTTCGCACGTTTCCCGCTCCTGTGTATTGCTTTCATGAAATCGTGCACAACAAGTCTGTCGTGGATCGTTTTATTGCACAGGGCGTGATCTTTGTTGATGATATTGACGCAATTCCGGCCGGAAGCCCAATCATGTTGTCCGCTCACGGCTCCGCACCAGAAGTAGTCGCAAATGCTGTAGCTCGAGGAGGTTACGTAGTTGATTCAGTTTGTCCGTTGGTCACCAAAGTGCACCACGAACTCCGAGTGCGTTCAAATAAGGGATACAAAATTATTTATATCGGACATGAAGGCCACGAAGAGGCAGTTGGAACAATGGCTGTAGCTCCACATGCCACAACTCGTGTTGAAAAGATCGATGATGTTGCCGCACTACCCGACACAAACGAGCCGCTCGCACTACTTGCTCAGACAACTTTGTCTCATCGAGATTGGCAAGAAGTAGCGCAGGCTGTCAAAGTACGTTTTCCTCAGGTATGGCAACCAGGAAAAAGTGACCTCTGCTTCGCTACTACCAATAGACAAACCGCACTGATGCAAATCGTTCAAGATTGTGATGCCGTGATAATTATCGGTTCGTCAAATTCTTCAAACACACTTGCGCTGGAAAAACTTGCTCGCTCAATGAATTGCAAAACTGTTCTACGTATCAACTCCGCAGATGAGATCCCTGACAATATTTCGGGCACTGTTGGAGTAACCGCCGGTGCATCTGCGCCCGAAGAACTCGTAATGGCTGTAGTGAACCGCCTTGCTCCACGCTTAGGGGTTGAGGAGGTCAGACTCACAACTGAAGACGAGTATTTCCCGCCACCACGCAACATTCGCCAACTGCAGCATGCAATCGAACAGGCTTCCACTGTCATGATCGGCGGAAATTTCTTAAGTGGTCAACACTTAGATGACCGCTCAGTGAGCGCGAGTACCGTTTTGCAAAAACTTACAAATTAGTTTCGCGGCACTTTGTATTAATTACGAGGTACTTTGCTCCAGGCAATCTCGCGATCAACGCGAACGTCTCCCGGAAGTCCGAGCATTCGCTCACCAAGAATGTTTTTCATAACTTCGCTTGTCCCACCTTCAATACTGTTGGCGCGAGCACGCAAGAATGCCTTAGGCACAGAGTCAAAGCTCATTGCTGTTTCCGGCCGAACCATTGCATAACTTCCGTACAACATGCCGTGCGCACCCATCAGTTCAATACAGAACTCATAAGTCTGCTTGTTGAGATCAGCACTGGCCATTTTGCCAATTGAACCCTCTGGTCCAGGAACTCCGAGTTTTCGATTCTGTCCCGCTCGAATGTTGGTGAGTCGAAGCACTTCTGCCCTAATCCACAATTGGGTTAACTTGTCGCGAGTTGCTGCGTCTCGCTCCTCGACTGGCATCTTTTCCCAAATCTTCATTGCTTCGCGGATCGGACCAGACGCCCTTGGTGGAATCGCACCACCAATTGCCACTCGCTCATTCATCAATGTCGTCAAACTCACACGCCATCCATCTCCTGGACCACCAAGTGTCTCCGCAACTGGCACCCGCACATCGGTGAAATAGACCTCGTTGAATTCAGCTTCGCCAGTCATTTGCCGTAATGGTCGAACTTCAACTCCAGGAGCTTGCATATCAACGATTACTGCCGTCATTCCAGCATGCTTCACTGCATCTGGATCTGTGCGCACAACGAGTAGACCCCACTTCGAGAGATGAGCCAAAGTTGTCCATACCTTTTGACCATTGACCAGCCATTCATCTCCGTCTTTGATTGCCTTCGCTGAGAGTCCAGCAAAGTCAGAGCCGGATCCTGGTTCGGAAAACAACTGACACCAAATCTCTTCACCGGTAAACAATGGTCGCAAATATTTCTTGCATTGTTCTGGTGTTCCCCACTCGACAACGGTTGGTCCACACATTCCATAACCAATCGGATTTCGCGCATAAGCATTCGGGCCACCAGCTGCGGACAATCTCTCACTCACAATTTTCTGGTGCTTAGGTGACAAGCCAAGTCCGCCTGAGCCAACAGGAAAGTGCACCCACGCAAGACCACGGTCGAACTGCTCACCCAAAAACACAACCGGCTTAGTTTTGCTCGGCGGAAAAGCATCAAGTAACTCCGTGATCGCATCGTTAATTACTTGTTCATCCCGTGTTGTTTGCATCTGCTCTGTCGACATTCGCTCCCCTTTTGTCCAAAACAAATCTAGTTACCCCCGAGACTTTACGCTGTATCGGTCCTGCCGATACCCGACTAGAAATTGCTTGATGCATCAGAATTTGGGCTAACTTTTGCCTATGTTTCCAGGACAGATTGCAGCCTTGACTCCAGATAAGCCGGCCGTCATCATGGCTTCAACGTCACAAGTTATTACCTACAAGGAACTGGATGTGGCGGCCAACCGACTCAGCCAATTACTTTTCCAACACGGTTTACTTCCGGGTGACCACATCGCTATCTGTCTCGAGAATCACCCTCGCTACTTCGAAATCATTTGGGGTTGTCACTATGCGGGACTGATCTACACGGCATGCTCCAGTCGCCTCACATCCGATGAGCTGTCGTACATCATCAACGATTGCAATGCGAAAGCTTTCATTACGACTAAATACAAAGCTGACCAAGCCACCGAAATTTCAGATGTAATTCCGAATGTTGCTCTAAGGCTCATGCTGGACGGTGCGATCGATGGGTACGAAAGCTACGAAGACATCGTTGCTCAGCAGTCGCCACTGCCACTTGAAGATCGAGTGGATGGATCGGACATGCTGTATTCAAGCGGAACAACTGGTCGACCAAAAGGTGTCGCGCTCAACCTCGGCAAACTTCCGCTCGGGTCGCCAAACGGTGTTACATCACTTGGACAATTCTTGTTTGCGATGAACGACAGCACCGTATACCTCTCACCTGCGCCCCTGTATCACGCAGCTCCACTGCGTTGGAACCTTGCAGTGCACCGCGTTGGCGGCACAACAATCATCATGGAACACTTCGATGCCGAAGAGTATTTACAACTTATTGAAAAATACCAAGTGACACATTCCCAAACTGTTCCAACGATGTTTGTTCGTCTGCTCAAACTCCCCAACGAAGTGCGTACTCGATACAACACCTCATCACTTACCCACATCTTTCACGCAGCTGCTCCCTGTCCAATCGATATCAAACAGCAGACAATTGAATGGCTTGGTCCGATTGTTCATGAGTATTACGCGGGCAGCGAAGGTAATGGTTTTGTCTACTGCAATTCAGAGCAATGGCTTGCACACCCAGGCACGGTCGGTCAATCCCTACAAGGAGTCATCCATATTCTCGATGACGATGGCAAGGAACTTGAAACTGGCCAAACTGGGACGATCTACTTCGAGAGTTCAGCAAAGTTCGAGTATCACAACGATCCCGAGAAGACACAAGCCTCGAAGGATTCGCTTGGACGAGGCTGGTCCACTCTCGGCGACATTGGCTACCTCGACAGTGAGCAATATCTCTATCTCACCGACCGCAAAGCATTCATGATCATTGCGGGTGGTGTCAATATTTACCCGCAAGAAGCAGAAAACATTCTGGTTTCTCACCCAGATGTAATTGACGTCGCTGTTTTTGGAATTCCGAATGATGAATTCGGTGAAGAAGTGAAGGCAGTTGTCCAGCCAACAGTGATGCCCCCGACACTCGAAGAAGCCAAAATACTCGAACGCATCCTGATCGAACACTGCAAGGCGTCTCTTGCTTCTTTCAAATGTCCAAAATCTGTTGACTTTCGAACCGAACTTCCGCGGCACCCAACAGGCAAGCTCTACAAACGCCTATTGAAAGATGAGTACTGGGCTGCCGCTGGACGAAGTATTTAGAGCAACTCTGTGACTCATCCATTTCTAGATACGCATCTCCCTATTGCTTTCGCGCATCGCGGTGGCGCGAGTGATGCGCCAGAAAACACCATGCCTGCTTTTGCAAGAGCAATCGAACTTGGATATACATACCTTGAAACCGATGTGCATGCCACTCGCGACGGTGTGCTCTTAGCTTTCCATGACGACGACCTCTTGCGCACATGCGGTGTGGCAGGAAAAATCAGTGAACTTGATTATTCCGAAGTGCGCAATGCTCGCGTCAGTGGAACGGAGCACATTCCATTGTTGCAAGATCTTTTCGACGCATGGCCACAGGCACGTATCAATATTGACTGCAAATCAGATGCAGCTCTCCTTCCGTTAATAGATGCTCTACGTCCACCCCATGTTCTCGACAAAGTGTGTGTTGGTTCCTTCAGCGATAAACGCCTCTCAGTTCTTCGCGAGACCTTCGGATCAGCGCTTTGTTCGTCACTAGGTCCAAAACAAGTCGCGTTACTTCGTGTGCGAAGTTGGATCGGAGTTGTCAAACCTTTCGAAGGTGCACTTGCAGCACAGATTCCCCTCAAGCAAGGCCCGATTACGCTCACGGACAAGCGACTGGTTGACGATGCACACAGCGCAGGGCTGCAAGTTCACGTATGGACCATCGATGAACCCGACGAGATGGAGCTCCTCCTCGACTTGGGCGTAGACGGAATTATGACCGACAAACCTCTCGTGCTGAAGCAAATTCTGCAGAATAAAGGTCTCTGGAATTCGCCGATCAGCTGATTGGCACTATTAGATTATTTGTGTGACCCCTACGAGGATGCGGCTCAGCCGACGCTTCGGTGAACTCCACCACGCCTAACCCAAACAGATCTGGTTTGATCTCTGCAGATGAAATCTGTTTGTCGTACCCAGATTCGACCGAGGCCTTGCGAAATGTAACGCTACAAATCGCTGAACATGAATTCGTTGCAATTGTTGGTCCAAGTGGTTGCGGTAAATCAACCCTGCTTCGCGTGCTCAGCGGACTTGCGCTCCCAACCAGAGGCGTTTTATCGAGTGCAACTAGCGATATCGGATTTGTGTTTCAAGATCCAACACTGCTGCCCTGGCGTTCAACAATTCGAAATATTGAAACATTGCTTGAGTTGCGCGGAGTCGACTCAAAAGAACGCAAAGAAAGAGCTCAGATTGCTCTTGATTCTGTTGGATTACATGACAGCGCGCACAAATACCCGCGACAACTTTCAGGAGGAATGAAAATGCGAGCGTCGCTTGCTCGCACGCTCGTAACGGATCCAAGCCTGCTTTTGCTCGACGAGCCTTTCGCCGCAGTAGACGAATTTACTCGCGAATCATTGAACGACGATCTACTCGCAATGTTTACGACGGCTAAATTTTCGGCAATCTTCGTAACACATTCAATCTCCGAAGCCGTCTACCTCTCACAGCGAGTCATCATCATGTCTCCACGGCCTGGAACCATCGCCCATGAAATACAAATCCCATTTGAGTACCCACGAACTCCTGCACTTCGTTACAGCCCGGAATTTGCAAAATGCTGTGGACAGATTGCTGCGCTCCTCAGGGAAATGCAGATGGCATGAAGTTGAATACATCGATTCAGAGACTTATCGCTCGGTATGTCGGTCCGATTATTGTCTTTGTATTGTTTCTGCTTGCTTGGTACGCACTCGCGTACGGGCTTGAAAACAATTTCTCTCCGGCGTCCAATACGCCAATGATCATTCCTCCTCCCCACCGACTTTTCGAGGATATTCACGGCATTGTGCGCACAAAGATTCTGACCGCATTATGGATTTCACTCAAGACCACGCTTGTAGGTCTTACGCTGTCAATTTTCATAGGGCTCATTACTGGAGTATTGATGGCTCAAGCCAAATGGTTTGAGCGTTCGGTCTGGCCTTACCTAATCGCCCTCCAAGTCACGCCGATCATTGCCATTGTTCCACTCATCGTCAAGCTTGTGGGTTCAAATTTCGGAGCAAGAGTGCTGGTAACGGTCATCATTTCTCTGTTCCCAATCGTCTCCAACACACTGTTCGGGATTCAATCGACTCCGAAAAATATGCACGATCTCTTTACGCTGCATAAATCTGGGCGAACCACACGTTTACTTAAGCTGCAATTGCCTGCAGCAAGCCCAGCAATTTTCAGCGGTTTGCGCATTTCCGCGGGACTTGCGGTCATAGGCGCCATAGTTGGCGACTTCTTTTTTGCGAAGGGTGACCCCGGTCTCGGCAAGCTCATCACGCAGTTTTTTCTCAACAGCCAGGCAGGCCCGATGTTTGTCACAGCGTTGACAGCAACACTTTTGGGGCTTACGCTCTTTATCGCGTTTGGTCTCCTCAACACTTGGGTTGTTGGCAGATGGTACGAAGGTTCGATTTCACAATGAAAAGAGAGATAACCACCATGAGCAAGCGAAACATGACAATCAAGAGCGCAATCACATTGGCTGTCGCACTATCACTCCTGAGTGCATGCGGAAGCAGCGACTCGTCAGCAACAGATACAACTGCCGTAGCAGCATCTGCAACCGGAGTTTCACTTGCTGATGTTTGTCCAGCCACAATTGTTGTCCAAACAGACTGGTTTCCTGAGTCCGAGCACGGCGGCGTTTATCAACTCATGGGCGATGATGCTGTCGCATCAAAAGACACCGGTGCAGTAACCGGATCGCTAGTTGTTAACGGCGAGCCAACAGGTGTGAATCTTGAAATTCGTGCAGGTGGTCCATTCTTGGAATCCCCTGTTGTTACAGAGATGTACCAAGACAACGCAATCACATTCGGTTATGTCGGCACAGATGTGGCCATCACTCGCTACAACGATGCTCCGACTCTTGCGGTATTTAACGCTCTTAACGTAAACCCGCAAGTTGTTTTGTGGGATGCCACAAAGCATCCAGAAGCAAAGACGATCGCTGAAGCCGCCAAGTCGGTCAAGACTTTTTACGTATACGGAGATCCGTCCTGGATGCGTTACTTCATCGCACAGGGAATCATCAAAAAAGAGCAAGTTGACTCCAACTACAAAGGTAACTTGCTGCTCGCAACAGATGACGCCGCACACCAAGGCTTTGCAACGTCGGAACCATACAAATATGCAAATCTTGAAACAGGTGCAATCACAACTGGATACCAACTCATCAACGATGCAGGTTGGAACTCTTACGCACAGAACTTGGCAATTCGAAAAGATCGCCTTGAAGAGCTCCGCCCATGTTTAGAAAAGTTTGTTCCTGTATTACAACAGGCCCAGCTTGACTACATCGCTGATCCAGTTCGAGCCAATGCGCTTATCGTCGCCACAGTAAAGACTTACGACAGCTGGTGGAGTCAGTCAGATGGTGACGTTGCAAATGGCGCTGCATCACAAAAGGATCTAGGCATCGTAGGAAACGGTGAGACTGCAACATTTGGCGACTTGGAAGAAGCGCGCGTCAACGATTTCATTGCCAAAGCAACGCCAATCTTGCGTGATCAGGGCCTTGAAATTGCCGACATCACAGCAGGTGATATTACGGACAATGAATTTTTGGATGCTTCACTTACCTACCAGGGATAACTGAATCAGGCGTCTTTGACGCTCCACTTGCGTTGCGCCACAGGATCTTTATCGCTCCATGGAAAATTGATCCACTGATCAGTGTGCTTCCACACGTAGTCACACTTGATGATGGACTGCGACTTCTCGTACAACACGGCAAGTCGAGTATCAGCTAGCTGACCTTTGCAAAATTCGAGCACATGTTTCAAAGTATGGCCAGTGTCTGCAACGTCGTCCACAATCAGAACTTTCGAGTCCTTCAAATCAACAAGACTTGGTACTGGAGGCAGAATCATCGGCACTGCAAGACGCTCATTAACGCCGGTATAAAACTCCACATTCATGGTGTAGGTATTTTTCACTGAGAGCGCGTAACCCAGTGCGCCGGCAGCAAGCAGTCCGCCGCGGGCAATCGCAAGAATAATGTCGGGTTCGTAACCACTCTTAGCCACCATCACTGCAAGTTCGCGACTCGCAACTCCGAAGGACTCCCACGTCATTATTTCTCGTTCTTCGCTCAACTCGACCCCTTTACTACAGCTCGTGAAATACTCAATCTAGTTCATCAGTCGGTCACATAAGGGCAGTGACGACACCCGCTTTCGCAACAATAATTGCGAGAGGCCAAAAACTCGGCGGTCATGACCGACAGTCCCGAAACTGGATCCTGATAACACGGCAGTCTCGTGGCGACAGCCTCGGCGTGGCGTTTCATAATTTGTACAAAATGTGGGTGTGTCCCCTGCAGACGCCGAGGAATTGGCTGTACGAGATAGTCATCCCTGAGAATTGGGGGTGTCATAAGGCCTCAATCATCTGCCAAAAATCGGGCCAGCTTTTGCTGACGACTTGTGGCTGGTCAATGATGACGCCAGGCTGTTTCAGTCCTGCTACCCCAAATGCCATTGCCAATCGATGATCATGATGTGTGTCACATCGACCAGCATGCAAGGACTGAGGCGTAATTTCTAGGCCGTCGGGATGCTCAACAACATTCGCTCCCAACTTTCGCAGTTCATTCGCAAGATCACCAATGCGATCACTCTCCTTATTGCGAATAAAACCAACACCGCGTATACGTGTTGCTGTTGTCGCGAATATGGCGACCGCAGCAAGTGTTGGAACTAAATCTGAAATTTCAGACATGTCGATATCAATACCCAGTAACGGCGTGCCGACATCGCGACTTATTGTGACGCCAGATTGATCTTCTTTCACTCCGCATCCAATTTGTCGCAAGACATCCACAAATCGACTATCGCCCTGCATCATGTTGGACCGCATGCCATTTACACGAACACGACCACCAATGACTGCAGCTGCAGCGAATGGGTACGACGCCGAACTCGCATCTGGCTCGACAGTAAATTCGCAGCCAACATAACCCCCGCCATCAATCACGATATTGCGCTCGTCCACAACGCGTACATTTGCTCCGAACGCTCTCATCACCGAAGCCGACATCGTGATGTACGGAAGCGAAATAACATTGCCTACAAGTTCTATCTTCAAACCATTCTCCAGCATTGGCGCAATAAGCATCAAAGCGGTCACAAACTGTGATGAAGTTTCTGATGCGATTTGAATCGAATCCGCGTAAGACTCACCTCGACAAACTGTCACAGGTAGGCAATATTTATCTTCTTTCCATGAAAGGTTTGCACCAAGTTCACCCAAAGCAACGTGCAGATCTTTCATTGGTCGACTACGTAATGACTCATTGCCCGTCACCGTCAGTTGTCCTCGACGTAAAGCACCTATTGCGGTCAAAAATCGTGCGGTAGTACCTGCGAGGTTGGCATCGACAGAAACGGGATCTGAGCGATCTACATCAACAGCTGTTTCGATGCGGGCACCAGACTTCTCAAGCGAAATAGTTGCGCCGAGCACTTGCAGGCTCTGCAACATCGCTTGCGTGTCGTCTCCATCGGGCATTCCTTTTACGGTTGAAGCGCCGCGTGCTAGCGCCGCACAAATAAGCGCCCTGTTAGCAATCGATTTTGATCCTGGGACACTGACAATGGCATCAAGCATTCCGCTCTTTACGACAACTGCGTACTCGCTTAGCTGCGTCATGAAATCTGTTGCAAAATCGGCCTAAACCCACGAGCAATCAGGCCTCCACGAAATACATCCTGACTGGACTGCTCAACCACAAGTACCAATACTCCTCGCTCGCCCTCAACGGAGTGAGCGACTTCGAAGTTTGCAATGTTTACGCCAAGTTCTGCTGCCAGAGTGAATATCTCTGCGGCCGCACCAGATCTGTCAGGTATTGGAACTCGTACCTCGACCACATCCATCAGATCCCGAACACGACTTGGCAAATTGGATCGAGCGATTCGAGATTGCTGCAAACGAGTCATCAGCTCCTTTGAATCACCTTGTTCAACAATCTGTTTCATTTGAATAAGACCGTCAATCAGCCCATCAAGAGCAATGACGATCGCGTCTCTGTTTTCCCTACAAATGTCGATCCAAATTGCAGGGTGTCCGGAAGCAACTCGAGTCATGTCTCTAAAGCCACCTGCTGCAAGCCGCAAAACAGCAACGTGTTCTTCTGACCTCTCACTCGCAAGACCCATCAGCGCTGCTGCTGTTAGATGAGGAAGGTGGCTTACGATCGCCACAAGTTGGTCGTGTCGCTGAGGATCAAGCACGACGATTTCTGATCCGAGTTCTGTCACTACTCCAGCGACTTGTTCAAAATTGCTGTCCGAAATACCTACGGACGGCGTCAATACCCAAACGGCACCTTCAAATAGTTTGGCGTCTGCTCCTGCCAAACCGATGAGCTCGCTTCCAGCCATTGGGTGTCCACCGATAAATCGTGGATCATTGATTTGCCCAACGAGGTGAGCTTTGACTCCGCCAACATCTGTCACCAATCCAGTGGTTTCTGCAAGTGCTCGAACGACCTGATCCGCAATAGATGAAACTGGCGTCGCGACAAATGTGATGGCGGCGTCTTTATCTACACCAATCTTTTGGATGATTCCGAGCGAAAGCGCTTGGCGCTCGATGTCTTCAACGGAGTCACAACCAGTGACGTGCCAACCCCTGCTCGCCAGCGCGAGACCAAGCGAGCCACCGATCAAACCAAGACCGAAGACATTCGCTCGTTTCTGCGTCACAATTGCTAATTCTACTCGTGGGCTACTGAGCAACTGATTCAATTAACAGTCTGACCTCTGCATTCGTGAGATGCCTCCATTGACCTGGTAATAGATGCCTGTCAACCAGAGGGCCAATACGAACGCGAACGAGTCGTGCAACTGGATACCCGACTTCCTCGCACATGCGACGTATCTGTCGATTTCTTCCCTCATGAATGACCACTCGCAGAACGCCAGGCTGCAATTGACTGACATCGGCGGGTGCTGTCAATCCATCATCAAGCTCAATGCCGTTTCGCATCCGACTGATTGCTGTGTTGTTCACTCCTGCTGATGAACACTCAACATGCACAAGATATTCCTTTTCCAAGCCATAACTCGGATGCGTTATGCGATTGGTCAGTTCGCCATCGTTAGTGAGCAGCAATAATCCTTCAGAATCTGCATCGAGGCGACCAACAGGAAACACTCGCGGTTCCAACGGAACCAAATCAACTACGGTTTCGCGGCCGTGTGTATCAATCGCAGTCGAGATCACATCCACAGGCTTGTTTAGGAGGTAGTACACAACATCTGGTCGAACTCCAACTGGTGCGCCATCAATCTCAATGAGATCAACTTCAACATCTACTCTTCGACCCAAGATTGCTATCTCGCCATTTACCGTTACTCGCTCTTCGGCGATCATTTCCTCACAAGCACGCCGACTGCCCCACCCATGGCGAGCTAAAACTTTTTGCAGTCGCTCGCCTTCGTGTAGATGATCGTCGCCTCCCGGCGTTGATGAAGAAATAACTACCCCTCAACTTCGTTTCGAGATGCACCCATTGGGTTTGAAGGGACTATGCGCAAACCTTGTTCGAGCGCCTCTACAACTTCGGCTGGCGGAACGAAATCTGCAATTGGCGGGAGCGATGCAAGCGAGTCCAGTCCGAGCCGTTCAAGGAACATTGCTGTGGTACCAAACAGAATTGCCTGACCTGGACCGTCATCGCGAGACACTTCAGTGATGTATCCGCGAGCCTGCAACGTGCGCATCACCGCATCTGGATCGACACCACGAATGGATGCAACTTGCTGACGCGACAGTGGCTGCTTATACGCAATGATCGCCAATGTCTCTAAAGCGGCAGATGAAATGCGAGCTTGCTGGCTGTCGAGCACAAATCGCTCAACATAAGCTGACACATCTGGGTGCGATTGGAATCTATATCCGCCAGCCACTTTGACGAGTTGAAAACCGTGACCTGCCTCGGCATACGCCATCGACAAACGCTCACAAAGGCCTTCCACAACTGCCAGTGGTTGCTCGAGCAACTGCGCAAGCAATGCTGGATCCACGGGTTCCATTGCAACAAGCAAGATGCCTTCAAGAGCGCGCACAACTTCGGCGCTGATCTCAGTTTCTTCATCTGACATAAATACAACCTTTCATTACAAAATCATCCTTCGTAATCGTCAATATTAAAGACTGCTTCAAAACCAACGTCATTGCCGCCAGTCCACATCACCTGAATGTCACCGAATTTGTCGCTTTGTTCAAGATCGACACGACCTTGTTTGTACAACTCAAGAATTGCAAGAAATCGGCACACAACAGCAATGCGATCGTGAATGGCCTCAGTGAGTTGCGCAAAGGTGACACGCCCAAGACTGGGCAACACATCCAACAATTCCATCAACGCTTCAGCAACGCTCGCTCGAATTGGAGCCACGTGATACAGATCGATGGTTGTCGGTGGCTTTGGTTGCACCGCACGCATAAAGGCACGCTGCAATCTGACTGGAGTTACGCCCTCCAACAGATCGGGCATCAACTCCGCGAAACGTTCGTCGGGTCCAGCCATCCGGGCAAAGCTCAAGCCTGCCTTTTCGACTAGTTCGCTGAAAACTCCCGCAACATCCTTAAAGGTCTTGCAGTCCAACAAGCGAGCAAGCAACAAATCTCGTTCTTCCCACAGCGCGAGTTCCTCATCGAGGTCCATATCTGCCTTGCCTGGCAGCAATCTTCGGGTCTTCAACTCAACGAGGGTCGCCGCGATAAGCAAAAACTCGGTTGCAATTTCTATATCAAAGGTTTGCATTCGCTGAACTTCCACAAGATACGCCTCGACGATGCGCAGGAGCGATACTTCGTGAATATCAACTTCTTCTTGCAAAATAAGATGCAAAAGCAAATCAAACGGGCCATCAAAGACCGGGGTGTTTACCTCGTATGCCATCGCGCACAAGGATATATCAAACAGACCTTTACTCGGTCGTTTGTACAAGCGGTTTGCACTAGCGTAATGACGTGGCCAGAGTCCTTTCCTGCATTCAACCAACCGGAGAAGTCCATCTCGGCAACTACTTGGGTGCTCTACGAAATTGGGTGTCAGGACAGCACACAAACGACGTTTTTCACGGCATCGTCGACCTTCATGCCCTCACAGTCACCGACACTCCTGGTGTACTTGGCAAGCAAACGCTGCAATTGGCGGCAATATTGTTTGCTGTAGGGCTCGATCCTCAAATCGCCACAGTTTTTGTACAAAGTCATATTCCCGAACACAGCCAATTGGGCTGGATCATGGAATGCACCGTCAGTTTCGGCGAACTCAGTCGAATGACTCAATTTAAAGATAAGTCAGCAAAGCGAGAAGCTGATTTTGTCTCTGCAGGACTCTTTACCTACCCCGCCCTGCAGGCAGCTGACATCCTGCTCTACGACGCAGCCGAAGTACCTGTTGGTGACGATCAGCGGCAGCACATTGAAATCACTCGCGACATTGCCCTGCGCTTCAATCATCGTTTCGGTGACACATTTGTTGTTCCGAAAGCCGTGACTCCACCGACGGGTGCTCGAGTGATGGATTTACAGGAACCAACTAACAAAATGAGTAAGTCTGGTGACGGTGAAGCCGGAATCATCTATCTGCTCGACGACCCAGCATCAATCGTCAAAAAGTTTAAGCGCGCAGTCACTGACAGCGACAATGAAGTGGCGTTTGACCGAGAGCGTAAACCAGGTGTGAGCAATTTGCTCGAAATTCTTGCGGCAGCCACAAATGAGTCGCCTTCATCACTAGCGACGACGTACACACAGTACGGAAAACTCAAACAAGACACCGGTGAGGCTGTTGCCGAAATGCTTCGTCCAATTCAAACTCGATACCACGAACTCATGGCCGACCCGGCCGAACTCAGCAACTTACTTGCACTTGGTAAAGAGCGCGCATCAAAAGTTGCACAAGCAACTCTCACTCGCGCTCACAGCGCAATTGGTTTGTATCCAAGCAACTAGTCAGTAGTAATGAGCAGCGAGCAGTAGTTGGATTTATTAAATATCGTCAGCTCGGTCTAGAGCATTCCTTAGTTCGCCAATACACGAGCCTTCGACCATCGACACAGTGATTTCGTCACTGCCGATGGATCTGAGCATTGCAGCACCAATTGCTTCATGATCGTGATACTGGCGAAAGCGACCCGTGCGCGGCCCCACCAGTGTTGCAACAACCCGTGTCAAAGTACCTAGGTGTGCTGCCGACTTACCCACATCATGCAACAACGCTCCGGCAATCTCTGCAGGGCTAGATGTCGGTCGATACTTCACAAACCTGCGACCAACCAACACGCTGTGCTGTCGATCCTGCGTCATCATCTTGTTCCATAGATCAAATTCGCAAGGCGTTAGCACTGAGTGCACCCACTTACGCTCTATCTCTTGCACCTGCGAAGGCACGAGAGACAATACGAATCGCTTAGTTAAATGTGCAAACTTGCTCATTGATGAGCCTTCACTCGTGCTCGCGGATGCGACTCGCGATACATCTCAAATAGCACCTCGTTATCAACCTTTGTATACACCTGCGTCGTGCTTACCGATGCATGTCCGAGAAGTTCTTGCACGATTCGCAAATCGGCCCCGTGGACCAACATGTGAGTTGCGCAGGAATGCCTGAGCACGTGCGGAGAGAGTTCGCTCTTGATGCCAGCCAACATCGCATACTTCCGAACAATCCCCCACGCTGCTTGTCGCGACAAACGCGTGCCGCGCACGCCAAGAAAAACGGCGTCAGCATGATCGCGCTTCGCCCACTGTTGTGGACACAACATGGGTCTTCCGCCAGCACCCAGCCATGCCTCCAGCGCTTCTTTTGCGTGACGGCCAAACGGCACGATTCTCTCTTTGGAACCCTTACCGAACACTCGGGCGACATTGCTCTCCATGTCCACATCGCTCATAGAAAGCCCACATGCTTCTGACACACGGGCTCCAGTTGCATACAAAAATTCAAGCAATGCTCGATCACGCACCGCCAATGAATCGACACCTGTAACGGCGTTCAGGAGCAATTCAACTTCTTCCTCGCTCAACGCTTTTGGTATGCCAGATGGAACTTTCACGCCGTCTATGAAAGCCGTGGGATTATCGGTTCGTAATCCTTCGTCAAGCATGAAGCGATGAAACATGCGGATAGCAGCGAACTGCCGAGCAATACTTTTGGGTGCACGCTCGTTTGCTCGCAACTGCCCCACATACTTCTCTATAACTGCCGCCTTGACCACCCGCGAGTTTGATTTAGACGCTGCAAGATACAACTCATACTGAGCGATATCTCTTCCGTATGCCTCAATCGTTTTATCCGAACGACCCTGTTCTACGCGCATCCACGTCAGAAACCTTTCGCGATCGGTCAAACTCGTCATTTGCCGGAAGTACTTTCGGCTTGAAGCACTCGATCTGCACGCAGCAGTCCGACTACGGCCATCGCGTTATCAATTTCACCTGTTTCAATCATTCGGATTGCTTCGTCGAG
>Ga0194041_10000091_pt1 | contig 33044 bp, 39 predicted proteins | sample JunL449m_MetaG_FD_160082 | JGI IMG/M metagenome (GOLD analysis project Ga0194041, IMG submission 160082) | Anoxic zone freshwater microbial communities from boreal shield lake in IISD Experimental Lakes Area, Ontario, Canada - Jun2016-L442-9m | ecosystem: Environmental > Aquatic > Freshwater >...
GGGTAAGGTTTCGGGCGTCAAGACACCTCCTCCACAATTGCAACACGCTTGCCAAGCAACAATAGGCTTATCTGTGCATTTACCATTTACAAATGAACACATTGATGGCCGAACTCCGTAAGTCTCACAACTCGTTTGGGTTGTAAAAACACTGCAACCAGTGCCGGAGGCAGCCAATGATGGATCCACCCCGTAGGAGTTACACAGACTCGAAGCGGCAAAGCCGCTTCGGTCGACGCCCGAGAGCGTCGAATAAAAAGAACAACTGTTCCCATTGGCGTCCTTCCATGACGCGGTATCAATACATACTTGTGCGGGTTTAGACGTTGGGGCAGCCGTTGGGGCAGTTGGAGCAGATGTTGGTAAAGGAGGTGGAGGTAGCGGGGTTATGTTTTGCTGGTAAAAAGCTATGGGATCTATACTTAAGGGTGTGGGTTCGCCAATAAACGTACCAAAAGAATATATTGGGCCCAACTTGGAAGTTTGGAGCCTTATACAACTCGTACTTGGCCTACCACCTACGTCAAACGTAACATACGTACCATTTAAATTTGACCTAAATGAATATATTACAACATTACCATTTGCGGCACTAGATAGCATACTTTTCGTATTTTCCAACGTGTAGGTCTTCTCAAAATAAATATATACGACGCCCAATGCGGCGCTTTGCGCCGTACCAAGACATATACCAATAACAGGCTCGGCCGTAGGCGCAAGCGTCGGCGCTCTTGTCGGCGCAAGCGTCGGCGCTCTTGTAGGTGCGAGAGTCGGCGCTCTTGTGGGTGCGCGCGTAGTAGACGTGTAAAAATAAGGCGAAACAAATACGAGAATAAGTACTACGACTGTAATTAAGCCAATAACCACTAGGGGCCATTTATAGTCAACGGTCCCCTTTTGAATTTCCAACGCCGCCATTACAAATACTGTTATTGCGATCGCACCCATTGCTAAAAGAATGGTTATTTGCGAACCAGTGTTCACAACTTGGTCCAATGACCAATCTTGCATCGTTGGCGAAGCCTCTAATTGATTGACAACAAAATTATTTTGTCCTAATTATAACGCCAAATTCGCGCTGACGTCATAATTACGACTATATATATACGGCTGAGCCATACGGCTTCGCCGTATGCTTCGACGCTTCGCGTCGATACCGTTTTCATTAAAAACAGTTTCCGAAGATAATTTTTTTAAAATTTAAATATATTTATTAATATATAAATTTAAATATATTTATATATTAATAAATGAATCGTCGTTCTTACGCTTACGATTACGAATATCAACATCCGAGAAGTGCAAGTTCTAAAATTAGAAAAATCATAAATGAATTAGGAGGGTTTCAAATAGTTGTTATCATTTCAATAATTGTAATTGTCGGATTATCAGTTGGTTTATATTTTCTAATCAAACACTTAAATAAACAAGAAGAGACCAGTGCGCCAACTATGAAACCGACATCTCCGCCAAACAAGTGTATAGAATGTATGATTAATTTAGGACTACCCCAAATATCTGGATTTACCTCGGCTGAGGACTTAAATAAATTAGTCAGTTCTAAAAAATGTAATCAAGCATTAAATGCACTTTGTAATGTAAACGGATTATCAACACCTGTTTTTACAGAAACTGACGGTAAGTGTTATACAAGTTGTAGACCAGATGGGATTACTGGATTGGGATATGACGTAGCATGTGCACAAAATGCAAATCAACAATCTATGATTTGCAAAACATAACTGCTACGGTCTGCGAGCGCCGTACCGTTTTCATTAAAAACAACTGCCGAAGATGTTTTTAATCTAAACGCGTAAATACGACCAAATGAGGAATCGAACCTCAGCGTGCAATGCACAACGGTTTTCAAGACCGTCCCGTTAACCACTCCGGCATTTGGCCCTTGTGCTCATTACCGGAATTGAACCGGTCACCTCACGCTTACAAAGCGTGCGCTCTAACCAACTGAGCTAAACGAGCTGTTTCTTTTTTTTTTAAAGCGCGCTAAACGGCTGTCACTTAATTTATGAGTGTGCTGTAGGACAACCATGATTTTTTACTACATAGCTTCTGTGGCTATCGGATACCTTACTTACTCGCTCACAAGCGCGAAGCGTACTGGCGGAAGAAACAAATTCGACATACTCATGTCCAAACTCACCGGACACGATGTCAACACGAGCGCAAAATTCACAATACGCGTTACCGAAGGAATTACAATTTATATACATATACACCACTGGCTTTACCTATCTTGTATTTTTTTAACTTTTGATAATATATACGTAAAGGGGTTTTGCTTTGGCGGTATCGCACAGGGCATCCTCCACTACGAGGATTGGCATCATGTACTAGGATTTAAGGAAATAATTAAAAAGACACAGTAAAATAAGCGCAAATGTCATTTCCCGAAGGAAAATTCTCCTTGGGGTGGATCGAACACCCGACATACGGCGAAGCCGTATGCTTCGACGCTTCGCGTCGATATGGATTTACAGTCCACCACTCTACCAACTGAGTTACAAGAAGTTGAATAAAAAATAGTCACAATTACCCCAGTCGAGGATCGAACTCGAAGTCTTAACCTTAGAAGGGTTACGCCTTATCCAATTAGGCCACAGGGGCTACTAGTATCTATGTTTTTTAATGTGCTGTAAGATACCGCGGTGGCTTTCACCACCGCCACGCGCTTGCGCGCGGTGCTTGATACGGGAATCGGACCCGTGACATTCGCTTGGAAAGCGAATATTTTGCCACTAAACTAATCAAGCGTTCTCAATATCAGGTTCGAACTGATGGCCTTGTGATCTCTTCGCCTTTGGCGAGTTAAATTTACTTTGTAAACTTAACAGTCACACGCTCTGCCAACTGAGCTAATTGAGAAGTGAGCTTCAGCGAAGCTCATATGCGTCGTGTGCGGTTCGAACGCACGCGTCTTTCGACAGCAGATCTTAAGTCTGCCCCGTTAACCACTCCGGCAACGACGCGAACCGACCTTTTGGGTCGGGCGCGAACTTTTGTTCGCTAGTCTGAGGGGGTATTCGAAACCCCGCGTGCAGAGCACATTTGGTTAGCAACCAAACCCAATAACCACTATGGGACTCAGACGCCGAAGTCGAGAAGCGGCTTCGGTGCGACACTTTTAGGTGTCGCGGCGCCTTTTGGCGCTTTGCGCATACCAAGGATCGAACTTGGGATACTGCTTCATAAGAGCAGTGTGATAACCATTTCACTATATGCGCTAATTTTTGCCTTTAGGCTATCTTGCGTTATTTCATTTTTTTTTCGTAGTGCATGTCAATCATGTTTTCACCTTGCGTACCTATACGAAGATCTTCCGGCCAATTACGCTCATATCCGCGTGAATCTCTCCTGATGTAGTCAGGAGCGCCACAATGTAATACCATTTTTCCATCTGGTATAGGGGCGGCAACTAGAATACCGTTTTCATTCGGCTTTGCGTTCCAAATTTGATAAATTACAACATGCGCATATTTGTACTTACCATTAATCATAACTTTTCGATATCGAGTTCCGAGTTTTTCATATCCACGAGTTTTTATTGACCCTCTTGGTTGCCATATTCGTCCATATGATGATACGCGAACACCTTTATATTCAGGGACTATTTTGCTCCATATCTCCCCGTCATCATCTTCATCGCTAGGGCGCGCACCCAATACAAATTGTACACCTTTACACCAGCATCCCTTAGTTGCACTTGAATGTATAGAATTAGATTTTATACACATTTGACGCCCAGTTTCCTCTATTGAGGAAAATTCATGCCATACAGGAAACTGTTCTTGGCGTGGGTCATTTGCATTCTTATATGAGACAATCATAATCGGCCTTGATAGTGCTTCAGCATTCGTTCGTCGTTTTCCTAGTAAGCGTGAAGCTTGTAAATTTTCTTCCCGGGTGACCGGCTCTAAATTATTGAAATGGTTGTTTAATGGATTATTATCAATATGATTTGGTTCAAAATCATCTGGATGCGAGTACCTTGTGTATCCACGCTTCTTATGTTCAAGAGCTCTTTTCATTAGAGTTCTGTCGTGAAATGCCCAAAGTACTAGTCTATGCACTTTCAACCACACGGGCTTGTTTGGCACAAAACGGATGCATACTTGTTTATAAACCCCATCTGGACACTGATTTACAGCCTTACCTTTGTAAAAAACCGTACCGTCTTCGAAAATTTCGACATTTTCAGAGAGTGCTGTTTTTTCTTCATCGCTTAATCGTAAGCGATTTACTGGAAAGTTTTCCTTACGAAAAGATGCCAACAGCTCTACATTGATTCTTCTAATCATCTATTATTGCCCCATTTAATATACAATAGTGTTTGTCTCTATACTATTTCTTTCGACTGCCGAAGTATTGTATACAATTACCATAATGTTTTTTTATGGTTATTTAGACGCAATTTTATTATAGGAAAATTAATTCTAGGTCAATGACATGGTTCATATCTACTTCCGATAAGGCTCTCTGAAATATTGCATCTATATTGGAATTAACACGAATTCCATTTACATGTAATCTCCTAAGATAATGTGCCAGGATGACTGCTTCGTAAACATCAGATGTCAAATCAGAAAACACAACCCTATAGTTTGGATTTACCCTTTCGACAATATCCTGAACTAGGTTCATGTTTAATTGGTATTGGATCAATTCATTCTGGTAATCTTCATCTTCGGAACTTTCGGAACAAATGCTATCTAATTCCAATTCGGATCGTGTTCTCATTGGTATTCTGCATTGCGGACAACTGTCCTTCCTTTCCAACCACTTGCCAATACATGATTTATGGTACCTGTGACCATTCTTACATCTCCTATACCCAACCACTCGCACCTTTTTTAAACATATTGCACATTCACTATGCGCCATTCTGTTTATTTAATAGTCCCCCGAATCCTTTAATTGTTTTTTCTTGGATTAAATCAAAGATTTACGCTTCGCGTAATCGAAGATTAAATTTATAAAGAAAATTAAAATTTGGCGCTGCCTAAAAGGCAGTTTTTGACACAAAAATTTTCTTTACAATTTATAATGACCTCCATTAAACCACCACCAATACCACCAAGGCCCTGTGACCGAGAATTAAAAACACGTTTTGACTACTATTACTTAATTAATTGTCTTATTGATAAAAAAATTGGCACAGTCCCTTCGAAGTCCGGAGTCGTAAATATAGTAGATTCGTTAGATAAAATAGAAGAACTGCGTAATTTTTTTACCGATTTTAAAAAAATAGGTTCGGAGAGTGCTTATGGTACAGTATATTCTGCGTGTGTAAATGGACTACAGGAAAAATGTTTTAAGACAAAGAGCTCGGATGGCGAACTGAAGGTTGCAATTAAATTTCAAAAACTAACACCAACGGAACAAAGTGACTTTTCAAATGAAAACTATGTTAAAGATCCCAAAGGAATATGGAATGAAATATATATTTCATACAAATTATCCTTAAGCGTACAGAACGACGCGACGCAAAGCGCACCAAACTTTCCTATTTTGTATCGCACATTTTTCTCAAATTTGTGTTTTCAAGACACTGTTGAAAAAATAAGATACGAAGATGATTCTGATCCCAAATATCCTCGTGAACGCGTTCCTTGTGTAATGATAGTAAACGAATTATCTGATGGAGACTTTGGTGATTTCTTCCCACCTCCAGAAACTCCAAAAATAAAAATTGATCTTAAATCATTTGAATCTGCATATTTACAAATATATATGGCGATTATTGCAATGCAACTTAATAAAGTTGTTCATAATGATCTCTATCCTAAAAATATTCTATATACGCGTGTACCTGTTGAACATTGGAGATATGATATTATAATTGATGGAAAAACAACATCATTCATTTTACCAACAAACGGATACCTTTTTAAAATATGTGATTTCGGAAAATCATCAATTAATTCGAAGTCGTTTTATTACGATACGGACATAACATCTATAACATATGAAGCAGTAAATACTTACCCACTTAATAGTAAATTTGTATATATTTATAATGGTCAATACAATAATACATTAGATTTTGTGAATATGTTAAAAGTACAATTCAAAGAATACTTGGCTGATGAAGAAAAACCTAAGAAAGAAATAAATCAGTATTTTAAATTACGCTTCGCTTAATTAATATCTAATAGTTTATTAAATGAATGGTTCGCCGAAGAAGTGTGCGTCGCGGCAGAAGTCTGCGTCGCAAACTTGTTTGCAGGCGTCGTAGCCTTCGGCACTTCGATCGCGTCGGTGCTTCGCGCCGTACATCTCGTTTTGGCGCTGAAGAACAAAATCTAGCTATTGCAATTGCACAAATAATAGCAACACACCCACCAGCGCTTCAAGCTTTCGTTAAATTCGTTGCGACAACAGTATTAGAAAAATGCGGCATTGAAGGAGAAGGTGCAATCGATAAGAACTGCCCGGAATTAAAAGCATTGCAAGAATTTCTTAAAAGAGATAGTATGGGTCCGGTACCGAAACCGACGAAATTCGGCGTTGATCCCGCGGTCAAAAAAGCAGCAATGAAAAGACTAAAGGCATTAAGAAAAGAAGCAGTGGAAGCCGATGCTGCTTACAAAAAAGCCGAAGATGCTTATAACAATAGACGATGCGAAATGGATCCAAAAGTAGTATATACTACCTACCGTTACGAAAAATAAAAAATAAAAATGTTTATATATATTTACAATAAATATATATAAACAACAATGTACAGACCACCGGATAGATACACGCTAAGTAGGAGGAACGTGAATTATTACAACCCATGGGTTGCTTCTGATTACGCCCAGGCTACTACGCCTCCGTGGACTCGCCCCGAACCTAAAACACTAGAACAACTTGCGTTACGCCGCAGTGTTGAGTTGGGGTTGCCAACTCCTAATATATTAGACAGACAAAGGGCGGCAACGCAAATTCAATTGTCGTTCCAAAATTATTGGGCACAGTCAGAACGTACGCAATGTGTAGACGTTCTAATGAATTGTCACGGGTATAGCAAAAAAAGAATCATACAGTGTCTACTTGAATTTATGGAATACTTGGTATATGGCCAACCGGTTAACATGGCAATATCAAACGATGAAATATACGAAAAAATTTGCAATAGTATAGTTGTTTTATTGGCTAATAAACCGGAGGAGGGGGGGAACGTGGACTACGAGCTATTGAATGTGGGTGGTGAGATGCTATTTAATTTTATTGAACGAGCATCCCCTGGAGAGAGAAATACTTTTTTTAGAAAAGAGTTGGCAGCGGTCAGTAAACGAGACCTACAGAATATAATTGATGATACAATATTAGAATACATAAGTCCTATGATATATGAAATTTAATTTGCGGCAATCTTCGATTTGCTCAGGGAAACTGAATAATAACCTTAATATGGTGTTTGTGTACCCCCTTCGAACTCTTCGACAGTTCGCGTTTGCGTCTGGCACCGTCCACCTGAGTGGCCTTCTTAGAATCGGCATTACTGAGCATATTAGACTCAATAACGTCGAGATTATCAAAGGCATAGTCTACAACGCGATGATTTAGGGCCCATCTAAAAAAATTAAGCTGCCCCACAGTGGTAACAAATCCATCTTCACGTTGTTGGAAGACGTCGATATTTTTTCCAACGACGGGAGTGATTTCATCGGTAACGATGTTATAGAAGATACGTTTGCGGCGGCAGAACGGATCAAAGTTGCGCTTGCTGTATGCTTTTAGTTGGTTCTTGTAATCGAGCCATATATTGAAATTCTTTTTGCCTACGGACCTAGGAATTTCGTATTGGACGTCATTTTCCTTGGAATAGTTTGTTACGAGCCAGTCTAGGAGACGAAGACTTATGGTTGTTTGTTGCTTTACGATCGGGACGATGAGTTCCTTATGTCCCAAAACTTTATAGAATTTAGTCAAAGAGTCGAGCAACAAATCGCTTTTGGACAAAATCCCATGTTCGGACATTTCGGGAATAAGCTACTAAGTATTCATACAATGAGATTCTTTAAATTGATTTTGAACGAATATAACGCTTCGCGTAATTTAATCTTCGATATATATATAAATGAAGAAAAAATCTGGAACTATAGTTCAAATCGCATTGATTTTCGTATGCTTTGCGGCTTCGCTCACACTCCTAATAGTACTTATAACCGTATCCATTCAGAAATCTGAATTATTCTCTAATGAACTCTTGGGGGTTGTTGCACAGTCCGGTATGACGCTTCGCGTTCCCACGGTTCGCCCATCGGCTATTAATCCAAACTTAACGAGGATTATTGCGAACAAGATCAATGTTGCCGATATGGTTGTTGAGCCCAAACATATAGAAAAGGCGAATAAATACCACGATACGTTCAACAAACACAAAGATGAAAGACACGGTATTCTGCGCGAATTGTACGATGAGTTAGGAAAACCCAAGACGGTTGTTACGATGTTCTATTGTAAACGTTTTTTTATATTTTTTGATAATTGGGTGCGCAGCTGCGAACTTGCCGGGATCAATGTTCGCAAGAAGACGATCACCTTCTCGTTGGACCAGGAATCGTATGACAAGACGGTTGCGATGGGGTTCAAGACGGTTCTCATTTCTAACGACAAGTACGAGGAGGCGGGAGGTTCGGTAGAATTTGGGGATGATAATTTCTCGGCAACGATGTTTTACAAAAATGCGTTTATATATGACCTATTATCCATCGTGCCTGAAAATAACTATGTCCTCTTTCAAGATTCGGATCTCATTTGGTTCCGCGACCCGACGGAGTATCTCGAAAACAATCCGGAAGACTTGCAAATCATGTACGACGGGGAGAACCCGCTATTTAAAGAACTATATGCAAACACAGGTTTTATATTCCTACGTAATAACCAAATTACTAGGTCGGTCATGGAAACGGCATTGGGTAATACTGCATATATACTGTCTGTTCGCGGTCATCAGAAAATATTCAATAGAATCTTGGCCCACTATGCCTACCATAATGTATTGTCACTCAAGGTCCTACCTGAATTAACCTTTGTAAACGGTCATCTCCTGAGTAATACAACTGGTAAACTTAGCGATAAACTAAAGAGCAACTGGAAATCGGAAGCGTATGTCATGCACTATAGCTGGACCGGAAATATTAATGACAAGTTCAAAAAACTGAATAATCTTGGATTAAATTATATTAAGGATAAGCAGTAATTTTGCCTTAGGAAAAATTAGCCTTAGGCAAAATTAGCCGTAGGCAAAATGAACAATAAACTTATACACGCGATTCGAAATAAGGGGAAATATGAACATATTAAGTTACTTTTAATCAATGGGGCGGATGCAAACTCAGCTGACATATGGGGCCGTACGGCACTAATGATAGCTGCATCTAAAAATAGTGCAAATATTGTAAAACTCCTAATTGATTACGGATCGGACATCAATAAAAAAATAAATGAAATTGGATGGACCCCTCTAATGGAGTCTGTGTTTTCTTGTCGAATTATAACACGTCATACACAGGTTCTTGTCAATACAGATATTGTTAAATTACTAGTACAATCTGGTGCTGACTTGAACGCAACGAACGAGTGTGGTATTACTGCACTTATGTTGGCATGTGTTCAAAGAACACACAGCATTGTTAGCATTTTAATACGTGCTGGAGCGAATCTCGACATAGCTGACACTAACAAGTATACAGCACTAATGCATGCTACATTTGAAACAAATGAGGCTGTAGTAAAAGATCTGTTAGATTCTGGGGCAGATATACACGCAACTGATAATAATGGCAAAACAGCACTTGATATTTCTAATATACGCAAACAACTTAACATAATTAGACTAATTGAAAATGAATACAAATTACGCGCGGCAGCCATGGAAGGTGTTACCAAAGTTTGTGATTACTACAAACTCCCCCCCGGGATTGATAATTTAATAAAAAGCTTTCTTAGGCTATAGTTCGGAGCCGGCCACCAAATACGGCCTCTTTCGTTTTGGAGAAACGACAAGCGTACGGTCTTCTACCGAAGCGGCTCCGAACGTTGTTCGGGCGCAGCGAACGGAGGTCGTTCGCGGCCGATCGTAGATCGGCACTTCGTTTGCGAGCGCCGTACCGTAAAATGCTACGCCAATTCCAGTTTGTATAGGCATTGACATAAAACGCCGCGTCCTACGGCGATGAGTGGATTCGTCTGACTTAGACATGCGAAGGTGGCAGTATTGCAGACTTCTGATAAGGGACGTGTTTTGTTCTTTAAGTTCGTTGCATTCGTTCACTAGTTCGTATATTTTTTTATTCAGTGTGTTACATTCATCATTGAATATGTCGACAATTTTACACATTTCTGAAATATCGACGCTTCGCGTGCCACCAGAGGTGGCGTCGACGCTTCGCGTCGGTGGCTTCGCCACGGGCGCAAACTTGCGACCTTCAGTCGCCCAAACTTGCGACCGTGCGACGAAATGAATAAAATGTAGAATTAATAAAAACCATACGAATAAACCAACGCCATGCTCGAATATTTTATAGTCCATGGCGTCACCCTTTTGCTATTTTATATGGCGTAAACCTTAAATTAATTCTGCCAACGAAGCGGCTTTGCCGCTTCGGTCGACGCCTTCGGGCGTCGAAGCGGTTTTATAGTTATAAAATAAAATCTAAATGGATTAATAAAAACCTGGAATGTTTGCTAACAGTTTTCAATCCTCACCGGTAGAGAACATTTTCAATGAAAGCACACAAACAATTAATAGTCACCAAAATATAATTGCCGGTCCCAATGAACACGAATATTGGTGGCATTCGGGTGGTTATAAACAACCCTTGGAAAGAGAAGAACAAGGTTTCCCCCCGCAAGGAAATATAGGTGCCCTAGTAAAACAAGAAGCACTAGGACAGTACAAAAATTGCAACCATGACCCCAATAATTCAATAGGAGGGAGTCCCAATTGCACCTCAGCCTTTGAGCCGGATTACTATACTACCAACAACACTTGTGGAAAAGATTGCTTCCTAGAGTCTCCTGAGATTTTTGGTGACAAACACTTTGGTCTTATTGATAAAGCCCTGCAGACAAGTATACATTCTCTCCACGCATACGAAAATGTCAGGGCGGGTGCCGCAGGCCAGGACACGGCGGGTGTTTACGGAGAATACGAATGGATACCGAAAACAAATAAGCAGGGCACCTATGTCATACCGGGCTACGACAAACCTTACGCGCAAGTTGGCGATTGGTTATCGCTCCCGGAAACGCAGTCACTTGTTGATCCTGCATATGGTACAAATAATGATGCACCTGCATCTGCTCCGTCTTCGCGTTAAAAAAATTTTTTTTTTTTAAACAAACACATTTATAAACGATGCATTCGGTGCTTCCAGATGATATATTGAAGACTATATTGTCTTTTTTCTATAATCTGGATGTTTGTTACCCCAATGTTCCTACATTTGATATAAAAACTCTTTCTCGAATTTCAGAGGTAAACAAGAAATTTTATGATATCGCGATGGATGTCACGTTATGGAAGGAATATTACCGTTCATTTGGTAAATATTGGAAAATTGCCCCCGGTGCAAAACATATAGGTATACAAACTTACCACAACTGCGCACTAGGTAGCTATCCTGGATGGTCACATATTCACGCCGAAATTCCAACTTCCATGCATGTATGCAGAAATATAAAACACTACGATACTCGCATAAGGATAAATAAGTTTGTTCGTTGGAAAAAATTGAATTTTTACTGTGCAAAAGTTACTTACGAAAGTAATTTAAAAAAGAATGGGGAGTGGAAATGGGTAGATCATCATTCACTGGAAATATTAAGGAACCAGAAGAAGGAGATCCATAGAAAAATTAGACGCCTAGAAAAGAAAAAAGACATTACTGAAAATACATACAGAACATTTTCCAAATACCTTCCCGAAAAAAAACAAGCAGCCATAACAGCAAAATTAAATAATGGGCTGTTCGGATAACTTCCGCGTCGTACTCGGTGCACAAATTACCTACAGTACGCGTAAACATGTCAAATGTGCGCCCCATGCTTACGGAGTTCGAGCGCCCGATCGTTTGCGAAGTGGCGACGATAGTCGTCGAACAGGCGCCCCTAAGTTACGATCGTAAAACAACCCTGTCGACTCTTGCCAACTTGTTTGTATTCTTCTCTTTGTTGGGGTTCTCGTTGTGGTTATACACCGTTTATAAAAATAAAACAATAAACTACGTCTCAGTTGTTGGCGACGAAGGTCAGCCGTTGTTGGATTATAAAACATTTGAGAACCTAGAACCCTACAATAATTTACAACATGATGGTTCATTAGACTTTACAAATTTAAGCTAATTAGCGAGAAACGCTAATTAGCGCGAAGAGCTAATTAGCGCGAAGCGATAATTTAGCGCGAAGCGCTAAATTTAGTGCGTCAAATATGTTATGTTATTATATACGTATGAAGTAAATTATGGACCCATCTCAGTCAACTGCCATTAAAGATCTTCCTTTCAGAAAGACCCAACAGCCCCAGGATATGGCTATGCCTATGCCTATGGCTATGTCGGGAGGCGAAGGACCACCCCCACCTATGAACACCGGCCCCGATGCTGCAGCACGTTTTGCACAGATGCCGCAGAATTTAGGCCAGGGCGGACCCCAAATGCCTCAGTCATTACAACGGCCGATGACGCTTCCGAACGGCCAGATCCCCAGACCCATGGGTCCTGGCCAAGGTATGTCAATGCCTCTGCCCGCCACGCTAGGCAAGAATAGGGAATACTTTGGTCTTGCGACACTTGATTACAAGTCGACTGTGGTGGTGTTTGCGCTAATTCTTATTTTTAGCAGTTCCATCTTCTACGACTTTGTTCGCAAGTATATCCCAATGGTTTCCGGGGAGGGTGGAAGAACCACACTTCTTGGAAGTCTGTTGGGTGCACTACTGGGGTCGATTATATACCTGGTGATCAAGGTAGTGGCAAAGATTTAAAACGGTTTTCGCGGCATGAACGCTGAGTCATCGAATCTGTTAGGTACTGAAGGCGGTATGGTAGGTGGTATGTCTTCGGTCATTAATTGTAGCCGAGGCGTGTGGAATTTTTCGGATTTTGTTTGTTTTATGTAGCATCCTGAAAGTATGAATACAAACATTAGCAATATAATAATTACTGCAAAATACGCTAAGGTCGCGGATCGTTCCATTTATAGTACCGTTTATTTTTTTTTAAAACATTCGGTGCATGAAATTTTGGGGGCGACGCTTTGCGTAGGCCGCGCCCATGTTATATGCCATGTGGACGGAATGGGTGCATCTTTGGCACCAAAGTACAGAATTTTTCCACACGTTTGGCAATATAAATGTGGTTTTTCAATAGCAAATGGTATTATATGTGTTTGGATTATACTTCTTGGAATATATTTCTCCAATCCGTGTATTGCAAACACACATTCCATTAGTTCTTCGATGTTCATTTTAATAGTAAACATATCTTTTATGAAACAACAAAATAAAAAAAACCTAAGTAACTACTAATAATGACTTGGAATACTCACAACGGTACTTGGGGGTCAGGTATGGTTCGGGCATTTTACCCCGAATCAATGGGCGGGCCACTTGGAAGACCCGGACAACAGCTACCCGATTTCAACAGCAATCCCGCTTTCGCAACCGAGAGAATGTTTTCAAGTAGCACACCATACACCGGAAGCGGCATGGTTATGCATTATGGTGGCCGTCAAGTAACACCCGGCGGTATGGGTGTATCCCCTGCGTGGGGACTCACACACAATTTCAGTACCCGCAAGCGCAGCCGCAAGGCACGCAGCCACAAGGCCCGCAAGCGCAGCCGCAAGGCACGCAAACGGCGGACGTCACGGTTTGGGGCCGTATGTACGGTCAATTGCGGGAATTAAATAACCATTTGCAATTGCTTTTTCGATGGCATAGCAGCTGCAAATTGTGAAGCTTGCTATTCCCCAATATGGGAAAATCGATACATTGCATGCAACAAACATCCCGACCAACCCCCCTCGCAATATATGTGTCATAGGCGTTTCGTAGTAATCTGGCGATATATTCTGTGTTAGGACACGAAGCGGTGGCGAAGGTCGGTTAGTGGTGGCGAAGCCGCCGGTTATTCCGCCTACCGTTGTCCCTATGGCCATTGATTTGATAATGTATTTAATTTTAGACATCGACGCCGGTGGGCGTCGACCGAAGCCTCTTCGCAGCTTCGACACCTTTGGGTGTCGTCCGAAGCGGCTTTGCCTCTTCGACACCTTTGGGTGTCGTCCGAAGCGGCTTTGCCTCTTCGACACCTTTGGGTGTCGTCCGAAGCGGCTTTGCCTCTTCGACACCTTTGGGTGTCGTCCGAAGCGGCTTTGCCTCTTCGACTCCGAACTTCGTTTGCGAGCGTCTATATTTTTTTTCTTGCTAACAAGTATATGTAAACATGTCTATAAATTACTTGGTAACTTATTATGCAATTGAAACTACCAAGACGGTACTGTGGTGGTCAGGTGGTAAAATTCTATACATTGTTACCCCTGGTATACTATATAGATTATTATCTCCTATAAAATCAGAAAATCAGTATATACTGGACGAATTGCGTCTTTTACGCCAGGAACTTCAGGAAATTTCCCGTAGGACTCAGTTTCCGATCGCGGAAGAAAATATTGAGGAAATAGAGGATACACCTACCGGATTACTTACACGGACATTGCGCGGTGACAAAGTCACGAAGCTAATTTAAGCTTGCTTGTTTGAGTCTATCTTTAAGTCCAACCTGCCATGCAGCTGGGCAATCTGCGCGGAGGGCTACCATATCTTCTTTGGTCATTGATAAACCTGGTTTATGTACGGCAAAACTGGGTCTTCCGTATTTGGCGTCATAATTTGTTTCTATTCCAAATTTGTGCATATCCTTTGCGTTAGGTTTTAATTTATCGTTGTTCACTGCTTGTCCGAGGCATGTGGAAAAGTATACATCTTCGGGTGTTCCGTGTCCAGATTTATTGTTTTTTATGCAGTTTAGCATAAAGGATCTTTTTCTCATTGTTATTCCACCAACTCCGTAAAAATAAGCTCCTGGGTAGGTGTCCGCCCAAAAGGTGCCTGCTCCTTCTTCGCCTCCGTAGGCGGCACCAATATAGGGGAATTTTGTGAATTCGTTTATGTTTATTTTACCGTGATCGCATATAGCTGCATCTGTTTGTACAAGAAGAATGTGTTCTGCCTTAATTGTTTCCCAAATCCATTTATCCTCTAGGAATTCGCTATATTTTAGGTTTCCACCACCTGAGTGCATGTATTTTTCGGGTATATGAAGGAAATGCAACCTCCTCTTGGAATTGTCACGGAACCAAGTTCGAATAGCATTTTCGTTGGCTTTGCTGCCAAACATATAAAAATCCCAATCCATAGGTATTTGTTTTTCAACCGAAACCAATACTGGGTAAAGGTCTTGGTTACGTGGATCAACCATCATTACGGCACTTTTATTTGAGTATTCCGTGGCACCCGATATTGAAACGGGGGCGAATGAAAGTTTATTAGACATGCTTGCAACAATTTTTAATATATATATATATATATATATATACATTAAAATTTGTGATATATTTAGCGGTTTAGTTTCGGCTCTTTGAACTATACTTTTTTCAGAGTAACGAGTAAACATGTTAAACGAAATTATTGACTCAACTGAACAGTTCCTAGCCGCAGTTAGATTGGAACAAGACGAAAATCCTACAAGGCTCTTCAACCTAATGGATGAACAGCGCAATATATATGAATCTATCCAAAAAAGGTGCAGAGAACTAATTCTCGCCCACAAAAAGCAAGAACATTTTAAAAATCTTTTGGAAAAAAAGAAGCTCGGAATTCAGTAGTTGACTTTGTCACGCGCGTAGTTACGGCTCCGCCGTATACGGCAAAGCCGTATCCTTCGACGCAGAGCGTGCCGAAGGCACCTTCGACGCTTCGGTGACTTCGACGCCTTCGGGCGTCGACCGAAGCCGATTCGCGGCTTCGTCCACGGCGGTCGAGTCGGGCGTCGTGTCCGGCGCGGCGCAAACATCGTTTGCGAGCGTCGACGCGATCGAGCAAACCCCATCTTCGCATTCTACGCCCGAAGGCGTCTCCGGCGTAGTGGCTTCTCCACTGGTGCGTGGCGGCCCCCCTTCTATAATTTGTACTTTCTTTACTCCATCGGGTTTGGGAAGGTTTGGTAGGGTGTCTGGAAGTTGGATGGGTTGTGGGGGAGGGGGCTTGCCCAGGACCGCCGCATTATTCTTAATATACATATGGAGAGCTTGCATATTTTGAGCAAGTTGGGTTATTTTCTGTGAAGTTTCCTCACCTGTTTCCTTTGTCTCATTTACAATTTTCTTTTGGGCCGTATCCATATCATTCTTCATCCTCTTCATCTCTCGGTATAGAAAAACACTAAGACCCATAGAAATACCAGCCGCGGCAAGTACGAGGTACATAATATTTGAGGATGCTACCGGTTCTACATCATTATGAGAAGTCCTAGGACTTTGCGGATTATCGATAAAACGCTTCTTTGACGATCGCCCATAATCAGTTAACCCTTCACTGCGTGTAATATTAGGACGCTGAACATTCATTATGTCTTTTACTTTAGTAATTACTTTTGTGTTTTTTTTATGAATATTAAACGTGGCTTGCGCTAGGTCAGTCACCAACCGCCCTGTAACGGTTTGTGGATGGTGACGTCATTATGCTGTTGTCTTCGACGCCTGTGGGCTTCGACGCCTGTGGGCGTCGACCGAAGCCGCTTCGCGGCTTCGACGCCTGTGGGCGTCGACCGAAGCCGCTTCGCGGCTTCGACACCGGCAGCGCTTGCTCAAGTCTGTCTATTTAAGTAAAGGTAACGCCGCGCCTCACCCGAATCTATGACTCCGACCACCATCGACGCTTCGCGTCGAAGCATACGGCGAAGCCGTATGACCGCCGAAGGAAGTACGCAAATATTGGATAAAAATTCCCAACAGTATGACAACTATTATTGACAATATTATAATGATAATTATCGTAGAAGGATCAGCCGTAGTCGCCGTAGTCGGCGCAGTCGTAGTCGGTGCGGCCGTAGTCGGCGCAGCCGTAGTCGGCGCAGCCGTAGTCGGCGCAGCCGTATCGCTAAAGTTTTCAACTTTTGCTCCGCGTACCGAAGGTATCGTAAACAGTGAAAACAGTGATCCTGCAAGTTTAATTGTTTTGGTTCCTTCGTTGGCGAATCCGCAAAAGTTTGGATCGCAATCTACGAGTGAGTCATGGGGGTTTCCCGATGAGTCAAAGTTCCTAGTTCTTTTCCAACATACATATTGACGCTCCGCCACCTCTGTGGGTACGCATACATTAAGAGGTGGGGTAGGTACGACGCTTTGCGCCGACTTGTTGTTTTCACGGCTCCGCCGTACGCATATTTTTGTAACATCGTCTTTCATACAATCGGGGCCACAATAGCAATTACCAATGTTGCAAGTTGCTTGGGGGCACTTGTATACCAAGTTTCCAGGCGTCGATGCGGCTAGGTCCAAGTTCTTACAATAATCGTCGCTATTACACGTAAATACGGCAGAGTTGTCGGGAGCCACGGGTCTCCAACAGCCCTTCTTCTCACCACCTACTTCGGTAAGGTCCATAACAAGGGAAAACTCACCGGATTTCCAATATACGGCTTCGCCGTATACATCCACGTAGGGCATCGAAGCCGTTCCGACCTCGATTCTGCGACCGTCGACTGGAACGCCGCCCCAAACTTGGTTAAGGGGGCATGGGTTCTCTGGCGTAAACCCAGCGGGTTCGGACTCAGTTGGCTTAGCCAGCAAAGCATCGCTTTGCAAAGCCTGAGGAACGTTAGTGGGCACACCGGAACATGTGCAACAAGCCATTTGGGCGGTTTGCCCTTGGTCATTTGCAGAGTAAATAGATTCGGCGCACATCTCTGGGTATTTTTTGTAAAAGTTGCAATCATTTCCGTACTTATCGCGAAAGGTTGGATTTTCTTGGCAGTTGGCCATTGGGTATTTATTATAGTATTTATATATAAATTACGCGAAGCGTAATTTAATCTTCGATTACGCTTCGCGTAATTTAATCTTCGATTACGCTTCGCGTAATTTAATCTTCGATATATAAATAATTATTTTTTATTCAACTGTCTCCGGGTCATCATAAACCCGGTCAGCGTCGTGCGCGAACTCCGTTCGCTCCGTTCCGTCTTCTTCGTCGCCAGGGTCAAAGTCAGAAGCGATATCCACACCGAAAATAAACACCCCGTGGTAACTTCTCGCACCTGGTACGTTTGGGTACCTCCTCCTACAGTCCCTTTGCGTCTTGATTCCAAAACACGAAAACGGCCCGAGATAGTAATCATTGCACCACTTGACCGTACCCAAATTATTCTCCTTACAGTGATCATTAAATGCTGACACAAACACCTTTGAGCGAACATAACACTTTGGCAAAATCCTCACCGCATCCGACTTGAGGAAATGCATGAGGGCATTCGTATTCTCCGCCATATCGTCCTTCGTCTTCTTGAAATACTCTGGGACTATATCCCAGATGTCCGCACTTCCATAACGATTCACCGCATCTAAGTACCCCTTTGCAGCTGCCTGTATAATATATGGAATCTCCGCCTTCAACTTGTGACCAAGCGTTGTGTCACCTTTCTTCACCTTGTTGTCAAACTTAAACACCATCAATCGCCTACTAATCGACCCCGCATTGTCCGAATACTGAGGAACCTCGTTACCTGACAACATACCCGGGACTGTCCATACGATACTTTTGGCAACCTTGTGCTTTTCGGCAACCTGTACGTCCTCACCAGATATAATGCTTTGGAACTCCGATTGCTCCAATGACAAATCGCCTTTGATCTCCGGTCCAATAAACATAAACTTGTCCGCAAGGGCAGACAATCCAAACTTCCTCTCGATATTGTTACTCAGAACACCAATATCACATGACTCGTAGATCTGCTTTACGATCTTTGTTAGAATCGTACTTTTACCACTAGCTCCCTGTCCGAGTAGGTACCCAAGGATTTGCCATTCCTCGATTTCCCCGAGGTTATACATATTTCTTCCGATGAGGATGCAAAGCCATTTTTGTGTTTCCTCAGGCCATTCTTGGTAATCCATGATTCCTTTGAAGTTTGGGCAATGTTTTCGGATGATGTTGAACCAATCGTATTTCTTGGTCATCTCGGTGCAATCATCAAATTCGAGGTCAAAGTATTTGGCTGCTACGACGCTGGCCCCGATGGCTTTGGCATTTGGACCCTCGAAGGGGATGAATTCGTCGTACCAGATGAATTCTTCTTCGGTGCGTCCGTCCTCTGTTATTTTTTGTACGACTTGGCTTTTTTTGATGATATAGATTCCGTTTCGGAAGGAGAATACGTGTCTGTCCTTTGTTAGATCTTCGAATTCCCCCCCGATGTATTCGGTTAGGTATTTCTCTGCGGACTTGACATTGTCCTTTGAGCTCGTGAGGTTTTTCCACATATTGAAGTTGATTTCTTTTTTGGTCACTTCGTGAATAAAGTTGCGAATAGACATAGCACACTCCCAAGCGTGTGTGTTGAAACCGGTTTCGGTATAAATTGGTTTGTAGCACTCATCATTATACCTGCGATATCCCTTCTTCATGAGCCGTTCAAGAAGATAAAGAAGAAGATTCTGGTAGGGTGAATTCGTACTGTAGTCTATTGGGGTGAAACGGTATAGTCCGTTGTCATTTTCTGAAATACTAAACTCCTCCTCCATCATTGAGTTTTGCAGGAAAAGACTGTTGCGTACGGCATTTTCCGCATCGGTGATGGTTGAGAATATCTTGTTGAATTTCATTTTGATTTCTTTGTACTCCGCATCTTCTTCAACCAGTTCAGTATCTTCTTGTTGGTCTTCCACACTATTTTTTTGGCTCATAAACAGGTAAAGATATGTAATTTCAAAGAGAACTAATTTGGTCGCTTTCTCGAAATGCCCAATACGAAGACCTTCCGCTGTTAGACCGTAATTTTGAAGAGCCCTCTCAAGTGTAGAAAAAATACTATTTGATTGCGGCTTACTCTCAATAACCCATTTATTATACACGTCATTTAGACGCTTCTTTCGGTCTTCAATAGATGCTCCTTCAATTTGTGTACGAATCTCGAGAGCCAATCTCTTATTCGCATCTAGCTCCGTTTCCTTCTCTACCACATTTCGAGTAGAGACGACGGCGCCAATCGAAGATCGACTCATTTACTTTTAGTAATTACTTTTAGTAATTTGAGATTTTTATTTTTACAAATTGGCCCGCGCGCAAGCCTAGGGCACGTGCCACCTGTGAAAACGTGCACCAGCCGCGCTTCTTATTTTGAATTTCGGTCAAATCTTAATATTTGTTTTGCAGGATCGAAGCCAAATGAACGTCATGAGCGCCATAATTAGTATAATAATCATTGTAAATATCATACACTTGGTTACGGTAGTGGCGTTGGTGAAATAATCAAAGACGTTGAACTTGCGATCTTCGGTGCCGGAGCGAACGAAGGTTTGCGCACGACGCACCAGCGTCGTACCTCCAACCTCCGATTCTGGACGAACGCCAAAACTATTTTTTTTCAAGCAGATCTCTGAGTCTTTTTTGTGAAACCAAAATGTAGTTATATACTTAACTACATCCCCTTCCACTGACTCACCCATATGCATTGTATTCTCATCCCTGCAATTGTCCTTTAGGAGGTTGTTCCATAGTATTAGAGACCCCCTTTTTGGTACCAAACGAAGATTTAGTTTTGTAAATAACGTATTTCCACCTTCGTTTATGTCATTTAGGTACAACATTGCCGTATAATTTCTTTGATCCTTGCCGTCCTTTCCATCAAACGTATCGTAATGTGGGTTGTATTTCTGATTTTTCTCATATTTTTGGACTTGCAATCCTTCAAGCTCGTAGGGTCCCACAATTTCCTTGGCTCTTAGCCCAACCTTTTGTGTAACTGGCGCTTCATCGCTAGTTAAAAATGCTGTTGTTGAGGTTCTACTCTGCGTAACTGCATTCTTAGGATCATCTACTTCTGATACTTGGAATCCTTTTCGGTGCGCTTCCTCTATTATTTGATCGCACTCTTCCGGTGTTGCAAAGTTTGGAATTTCCCACAGTTCTATGTCATTTGTTATTCTTATTGCATTTGCGGGTGCGACGCGGAGCGTCGCGTCGACCTTCGGTCGTACTTCAAACATAATTTATTTTATTATATATATAATACAAGATTAAATTACGCAAAGCGTAATTGACTTCGTCAGCGCTGCCTAAAAGGCAATTTAAGCTTCGCTTGCCTTCGGCAGCCGCACGCAAAGCGTCGGTCGGAGACCGCGCCACGGAGACCGTATGACCTTCGGTACCGAAGGCTGTTACATTCCGACGGAATGTTTACAGATCATTAGGGGGTTTATTGACGGTATTTACTTTACCGAAAAACTCCATAATGGTGATCTTTCGACTGGGTACAAGACATGCGATGGACTGTTTCACGGAATACATAGGGTTTATCACGCTTCGAGTGGAAAAATTAAACTAATATTTTGGTATGAAAGCGGGGTACTTAATCGCGCAATGGCGCTGTGAAGCGTTCCGTTAAACGTTACTTTTTTATTAGGTATATATATATTGGCTTCGCCAGCCGATGGTTTCATTTCAATTCCCCAATGGGGTTGTGAATTTAATAGATGATTATGTAATTGGTACAAAAGGTTACTGGATGGATAAATTTGATGTTTTGGTGTTGGGGATGTTTTGGACTATATTTGACAATATTCGTCCGCCTGTGTGTATGGTTAACCGTTATGATGAATTATGTTTTTACTGTCTTAAACATGAATCTAAATGTAGGTGTGCGGCTCGTCATTTTTAATTTGCACGAAGCGCCGTACGGTGCTTCGCGCCGCGTCGACCGGTGCGCATGTTAAAATAAATACAAATTAAAATAATAATAAATGGAATTATTATAATCATATAGAAAAAAGACAAACCCAAATCGTTAATTTGATTGTCCCAATGTTCTAACTTTGCGGAAGGAAATATATATTTTCTAAATTTTTGAACATCCGGTGGAGCTATATACTGATAAAATACTGGAGGTTTTGATGCGTACATCCTATAATTTATGGCATTTGCTCTTAGAATATTGTCAATTGATATATCATATTTTTGTTGTAACAACAATTTCATAATTTTTTGGTTATATGCCACCGCATGTGTACCAAGGGAACCTAATGTTCTTACTATATAATTATTAATATGATGCTGTAGACCCAAAGTATAATGACCTAAATAGAAAACATCCCAATCATTATTTTTAATCCAGTTTAGTATTTTTATTAGTTTTTCATTAGGTACCATATTGGTTAATCTTGCATCATCCTCAAAAACCAGTATTCTTTTTTGATTTCTTTCCAAGGCAATCCTTATAACATAGTTATGTGCATTTCCGACTACTTCACTGTGGGTAATTCCTTTGTTATCTTTATAAATAGTTTCAAATTTTTCCTTTGCTGTTTTAAATAATACTATTTGTACGTCATCTCTGTTAATTTTATTAGATTCAAAAAAAGAATCCAACCTCTCTTTGCCCTTGTCACAAGTAATCAAATATATTCCATCAAATGTATTTTTTAACAAATCCATATCGAAGTGGTACGCAAAGCGTAATATATATTCACAAATGTTTTTATATGGACTTGTTTATTAATCCAAAAAAATATGTTTACGATTAATTAATCGAAGAGATTAATTAATCGAAGAGATTAATTAATCGAAGATTAATCATCGAAGATTAATTTAGAAATAAAATTTCAATCTTTAATAAAGAATGCTTAAATCTTGGTTAACACCTTACACACAAAGCACCGAAAAAACATACACACATTTACTACTCAATGGGGGCAAATATAACATCCCTAGCGACAAGGAACGTGAATTTATAGAAGTATATTCCAAATGTCTATACGAAAAGGAGAGGTTGTATGTTGTAGAATGTAGGCCACCTCTATTCAAATACATGATGGACATTGACTTGAAGGAACCAGAAGGGGCGCCACAGGTATGGAACAAAGAACAAGTAATGGACTTGGTCAAGTTGATACAAGAAGTTGTATACGATTTCTACGAGCTTGATATGAACGTTATATGTCTAAGTTGCAACCCAAAGGAAATTGTTCACAAGAGAAACAAATACATTAAAATAGGTATACATCTCATCTGGCCTAGACATTTTATCAATAGTGGGGATGCGATACTTCTCCGAGAGGGAATTTTGCAAAAACTAATTGAAAAGTATGGCGAGAGGCACGAAGAAAACAAGTGGGCAGACGTCTGTGATGAACGAATTTATACAAGCAATGGATTTCGTATGGTAGGTTCTGACAAATTGGCTAAAAAATCAACTCCGGACCCAGATCTTCGCGTAGTTCCAGAGAATCGTATTTATTGGCCACTATTTGTTATGGATTCTTACGGAGCATTGCGCAATGAGTATTTTACAAGAATTTGCCAAGATATGGAGGCACTTGTACTTGACACAAGTATCAGGTTTGTGCCCGTAAATATTGGCGCACCCGTTACAAAGATCCCAAAATGGGTCTCCTTGGATGAGCGTACCCTTAATAAAATTCAGAGGAATAAGAGGTCTACTACAAAGGTGTCGAGATTGGACATTGGTACAAAGGAGTTTAGTGCTCTGGAAGAAATGATGTTGCAAAAGCTCCCGAAAGAATATTCGGATCAGAAAATTAAATCAGTACAACGCTATCCTGATGGAAATCTCCTAATTATTACGGATTCTAGGCACTGCATGAATCTTGGACGCGAACACAATAGTTGTGGTATTTACTTTTTTGCGAGCAGTAAGGGACTTTATCAGAAATGCCTATGCCCTTGTATAAATATGAAGGATAGAATTTTTGGGTATTGCAAAGATTACACATCCAGTTGTTTTGAATTTCCGGAAAATGTAAAGGAATTGCTATTTACAAAAGAAATTGTGAAACGAAGTACTGCTAGGAAAAAAGGAGGGTCTGTGGAGAAATTAAATCTTAGTGGGACACAGAGCAACCACAAATTTTGTAAACAACTATCTTCTTTTTGCGATGATATATTCAATAGTATTTGACGCGTCGTTTTTGCTTTTTGAAAATGACAATTAAAATTATGATTAATACGATAGTACCTATAGTTATACCAGCAATAGCACCTGGCGATAGTCTGTCACTTTGCCCCGGCGGCGATAGTGACTCAACAGGTGCAGGTGTGGTCGATGGAGACTCAACAGGTGCAGGTGTGGTCGATGGGGACTCAACAGGTGCAGGTGTGGTCGATGGGGACTCAACAGGTGCAGGTGTGGTCGTAATAATTTTCGTAACTGAATAAATATATGGCTGTTGGTTTTGTACACTTGTATATACACCAGGAATTCCCGGTCTTGCACAACCAGCCCCAAATGATACAATACCATATATTACCTCATCCTTAAACAACGGACCACCTGAATCTCCTTGACACGAATCCTTACCAGGAGCAGCCGCACATATCCGACCAGACAATGACGTACCGTAAACGGCTTCGCAATCAGTTAAAGAAGTTGTATTTACAGTAGCTTCTCTGTATGTACTAACAGTATTTCCTCCTTCCGTTGTCAATCCATAACCTATAATATTCATACTTGTACCTACAGAAATTGAAGTGGCTCCGCCAGCCATGCGAACGGGTCTAATAGCCACAGGTACAGGTGGAATTTTAATCAATGCAATGTCGTTTGTATTCACGGAATAATAAGGGTGAATGAATATCTCTGTAGCATTTTTAACAATTATCTCAGGCGAAAAAGGCTGAACAACAGTATTTGTATTAAGAGCTACGATTACAGATACGGCGTCGGTCATACAGTGCGCAGCCGTTAAAACCCATTGATCATATATCAATGATCCTCCACACATGTATGTTTGCCCATCAGTTTTCTTAATTAGTAAATAACAAAACCACGGATATTTGTTATAATTAACCTGCGTACCACCAACAATCTTGTACCCCACATTTCCCGTACCTTTGTATTTCATTCTTTGCTGATTTTTAATCATCTGGACAGCTTCCTCAACAGTCTCGGTCGGTACGTCCAATTTTATAGAATTCATTATTTAAACAACAACAAATATATATTTTCTAACGCGTATTGGTTTAATCGTTTAAAAAATATATGTTTGTTGTTGTTTAAATATAACAATGAATTTTGCAAGATACCAATCGGCGCCAAGCTCACCATTCATTAGTGGTCCCAGGGAGCCTAATGTAGTAAGCGGTTTTGGCGAGTTTAGCGTAACACAGGCTGCTACCCATCCTGCAAATGCCATTACTGTTGGTAAACATATATTTGTAGTAGATAGTCGTCAAAGAGATTGCAAATCGTATCCAAATCCTAGTAGGTATCGCATTGATGCAGGTCAAATTAAAAATGTATCGAGTATTGAGTTAAAAGGGTGTATTCTCCCCAAAAGTAGTTACAATATACACTCCTCCAACAAATATTTGGATTTTGCAATCGGCGATACCGTTACGCAAATCGTTGTAAATGTTGGGGGAAGCGGCTACTTGGTTCCGCCAACCGTAACTGTTTCTCCACCTACGGTGGGTACTACCGCTACGGCAACATCTGCTATTAATACAAGTGGTCAGGTTTCATCCATTACGATTGTTGTGGCTGGAACGGGGTATAGTGCCTCGAAACCCCCCTTTGTGACAATTGCCCCTCCCCCCAATTCGAAGTATAGTAGACCCGCGGAAGCCTACTGTGTGGTAGGAACTCATTATTCTACTTCTTTGCGAGAGGGAAACTATACGACTGGGGGAAACCCAGACCCCGCGACAGGTCCTTTACCTTCCGGGTTGATATTGGAGCTACAAAATGCTATGAACTATGCTGTGAATGGGTTTCCGTATGTTCCAACTAGTACTAGCCCATTTGTAGCTAGGCTGGTTAACCAATATCCGGATCTATATGCGATTGCGGGAACTCCCGAAGCATTTAATACCAATGCAAGCCTTTTTAACCGAATTCAGATAACAAATGTGAATAGTTCGCCTTGGGAGTTACTTTGGTGCTCGGGACCCAATGAGACAAGGAATTTGCGAAGAGTTCTTGGATTTGAGTGGGTTGATTCAACCAATTACGTAGCCACGCCAATCGTAACGGTAGCTCTTGGTACGCTTATTCCGGCAGGAACTTCCTATAGGGGGATATTTGATTACGACATGATCGATGATCCCAACTATAGTATACTTTCGTTTTGGGCAGTTGCTGATGAGTCATTTGAGCGTATTGAAAGTAACACTATCGGGGGTCTTGATCGTGCATTTGCAACAATGGTGTATGATGCAAATTTGCCGGAAACTCTCATGGATTTGGGCGGTACCACGGAGACGGTAAGTAATGTTGATTATTTAGTAGGTGCTCTGGGTAAAGGTCCATTCTATATGCCCCAAGGGTTTACAAAGCCAATTAAGGGGTTTGATTTTGACCAAAAGTATTTAGCATTTACGCCTCCGATAGGTAAGTTGACATATCTAAATATAAGTTTCACAAAATATGGGCAACAGTCCGGAGGTGCTCCGGAATATTATGATTTCCAAGGTAGAGACCACCTATTGGTGTTTGAAATTACAAGCGGTGGCGATCAGAAGGGTTTGGTAGATACATGATCGAAGACTGACTTCGTCAGCGCAAATTAAATCTTCGATTAATTAAATCTTCGATTTAAATAAATATGTCCTACAACAAATGGAATCCCCCCCCGCAGGGTATTTTTCTTCCTTCTATAACTGGTGATTTTGCTGCGGCGTTTGGTAATCGAATTGTATCATGTACTCCATCATTTGCGTATGAGTTGGGTGTGCCACCTGGTGCAAATGACTTAACAAATTTGGGTGAATTATACGATTTTGACATTAATTTTACACAAACGCCCTTTACCTATTTAAATGCAAGCAATATAACCACGGAGGCATGCCCAAATATTACCTTTAATCTATACAATGTACCATTAGGTGCTATGTTTGTTATAAATGGACCAAAATCTTATCAGCCCGGTGCAATTGGCCTCCTTGTTCTACACAGAAATAACGGTTCTACGTCAACTTTGGAAATTATTGACCAAACAAGCTCTGCAGTAAAAAATCAGCTAGTTATTAGAAATGCTAATCATCTTGTAGCAAAGGCACTTTATTAAAAACTTCGTTCGGATTCAAATGTTTGTTTTTTTTTTAAAAAAAAAAAAGTATATAATTACAATGTATAATTCTCTCAACCCTCCGCCGCTTGCACCTTTAATACCGGGTGATGGGTTTCTTACAACCGGAAGCCTTGGGTCGAGTTCCGCGCAAAGTATGTGGCCCGTTCGGCCTTATAGGGATATCATAATCACGAACACAACAATTAATATGTCGTTGGATTTTTACAATTATTTTACAGTGTACAGCAATACACATATAATACTCTCGCTGGAAATTATACCAATTGGAACCACCGTAACTGTCGAATTTGATGGAGCTGGTACACTATCGGTCTTAATGGATAGTGTGCCCTTTAAATACGCCGGGGGAGTAACATCTGGTACTTATTTAGTATCCAAATTTAACAACTTTGTGAGAACCGAAAAACTATCCAACCCGACAAATTTATGAAGGGCGTGGCTACGCTTCGCGTACCGAAGGTACTTCTATATATTTATAAATATATTTATAAATATATTTGTAAATATATTTATAAATATATAGTAACCCAAGAATGATTCCTGGCGTACCTGTTGGTATACCTATGAGACCCAGTGAGGGTGGTCAGGCGTTTCAGATTAATAACATATTTTTAGGTGGAAGTCCTTCTCTTTCTTGGAATTTGCAATACAATATGGGTAATACCTTAGTACTTCCGGCGGATGACGGAATTAACACAAACTACGTCATACCATTTATTACACAGCCTTTTAGTTACATTGACATAACCACGAATTCTGCAACGCCCGTCAAGTTGATTATTAACAATGTCCCCCCCAATTGGTGGTTGGTTCGCAATGAGAGTCCTTACAAAATTATCATTAGTCCCCAAATAAATGGGGTAGCCTCTTACCAAAGCATAAACGACAAATTGATAAATGAAAACTCCGAAAACTTTATTGCGATCATGCCTGGCGTACCCCCATTAACAAATGCTCTTACGAACCCTACCGGTTTTCAATTTACTTAGCGCTTCGCGCAATTTCTGGCGGTATTCTGTCCTCCAGGAATTTTTCGGCTTCTTCTTTGGTAGTACAAATGATATTTGGGCTTACGGGGGGTTGTTTTTCGAATACCCAGTTAAGTATATCTACGACCATTTTGTTTTTGATAATAACGGCAGACCCTAGGAGGTTCTTCTTTAGGGCGGGTCTGTTTTTTTTCATCCACTTTAGTATTTCCCACCCACTTGATATAGTATTAAATTCTTGTAAATCTGTTGTATCTATTAAGAAAACAAAGGATTTATCCATGTCTACAATAGCCTGGAGGACATTGATAAAATCTATAAAATCTGCTTCGGTCATCTTACTGTTCAATTTAAAATATGGGTAAAACCCCCTATAGTAGTACTTTAATGTAAACGACATAATTGATTATTGTAAACATACTATTTATTAGCTAGCGAACGACGCGTAATTTAACATTCGTTATATATATATATATATATATATATATATATATAATGACTGCACAAAGGCGAAGCCAAACTTCGTTCGGCGTCAAAACGCCGGTGGCTTTCGCCAACGGCAAAGCCGTAAAAGAAGCGGCACCAAGGATAACGAATGAGAATACTTCAAATATAATTATGGCCATGTTGCTAGGGGGTGCGGGTTGTGCATTTGCAAGTCTTGCTTCTGAAAATTACGTAACTATTAATGACAAAAATAATTACGGGATATTCGAGGGTAAGAATGGGGGGACGGGGTGTTTGGGGCAGTGCCAAAAAACCCCTCCTAGTTCGGGAGAGCTTAAATGTGAAAAAGACGAGAGCGCATGTATTTTATTTAAAATATTCCCAATTATTGTGGGTATATGTGACTTAGTAGGTGTTTCACTTTTAACATTCACTTCTACTTCGCGTGCGTTAAAACTAGACAAGGAAATTGCTGCTTGGGTAATGATGTGGATAGGATTTGTTTTGGGTATATCTGGTCTACTTGTGCAGATACTCGTTCCCGTGATTGATAATAAAAGTCTTTGGGACCTCCGCGAAGATCCCGCTTATAGTGTGAAATGGGGGGAAGGGTTTACGCTCATGTGCTTTACAATAGGACTTGGTGGATTGGCAATTTTATTCCACGGAATAAACAATATTGAAACGTTTAGTCGGTCATCGCCGGCCGTGCTCGTGAACTAACTTTTTAATTGCATTTCGGTAATATTCTTGTGGGTTTTTTGCCGTCCAAGACTTTTTAAGCGCACTCACACTCCTCTTGTCTTTTAGCATATTTTCCCAGGTTTTCTTTGAATTGGATGTTTTCTTCTTTCTGGCCGAACGAACTCGGCTTTTTCTTTTTGTCGACGGAAATTTGGGCATTCTTGTGTTTATATTGTTAAACATATTTATTTATGATTTTAACCGGAAAATTAAAATGTTTCTTATACATAAAAAATATATGACGACTTCGCATAAAAAATCGTTCGGTGACAAAATGAAAAAGCTTGGCAAGAGATACAGAGCCGGCGAGTTCCACGGAATGTCCTGGAAGGACGTAGTTAGAACGCACATGCGCGCAGGCTCCTCAGTTAAGCGGTCGTCTAGACGCTCGTCGAGACGCTCCGTTAGACGACGCAAAGCGTCGCGTTTTTAAATATTTGTAAATTATATATATATATAATTTAATTAAATGGAAAACTATTTTGCCTACGACGTTGACGAAGAAGAAGACTACGACGTTGACGGAGAAGAAGCCTACTTTGAAAATGTATCAAAAGCATCTCCTATGTTTCGCGATTTAAGTGATTATGTGCAATCTTTAGGTGCGCTAAGAAGAGCTCCTGGTAATGTTATGAATACCCCATGGAACTCTGTTGTTGATTGCGCTAATAATCTATTTTTGCAAGTAGCTGATGCGATAAATTTTAATGGTCTTACTCGGCTTCAAAAATATGGTGTTATCACTGCGGTGTTTTCAATTGTATTGAAAAATTTTACCGTTGATGCAGGAATGTCACTTGACCAGTATATTGTTTATTTAGACGAGCAAGGTATAGTACTTAGAACCGACCAAGAAGAAGATGATTTTAAGAGATTTTTTTTGCGTATTGAAATAGAAATACTACAGGCTGTTAATTGGGTACCGTGCCGCACATTCCGTCAGCGAGGACTTTTTTAACAATTGTGGAGTATCGCATTAAGATTATCCAACTTGGACACATGGATCCCGCAATGGTCTCGTTCGGAAGCCGCAATTGTGCTAAATCCGCGTTTACTCGCGGAATCCAAATTCTGCACCGAATCGTCAAACAGAATAACGCACTTCTTTTCAGGTACTTTGTACTTATCCTTTAATAATTGCAAATAATTACTCTTCGTCTCCCCTACTTGAACTGCAGTTTGTTTATAACTATTGCGGTTGAAGTAGTGATCTCGTTGATCATACCAAGGTTTGGTAAATCCCAGTTCTTCCATAGGAATATCGTTTATCCAATCACTTGGACGTGCCGTGTTAATCGCTAGTTTACATCCCTTTGCCTTACAGAATTCTACAAACGGTTTTGCATCTCCGCAACTTAGTGTGTGGTCTATGTCAAATGCGCAAACGCACTGTGAGGGTTGCGGAAAGTCCAATTCAGGTGGGATATAGTCTGGATCTAAGTAGGGCTGTAGCCCAAAATTTTGAATTGGGTCTAGTCTGTTGAGTAAGGGTTTGTAGTTTGTAAATTTGTCCGTATATTCGTATAAATATGCAAGGAATAGCAAGCATACAAATACAGATATAGCTATCGTAATAATAATTGTGTTCATTATCATATATGTATTTTTTATTTATGCATGGTCGAACGTGAATTTTAAGCGTATTTGGTTACGAATTAAAATGAAAATTATATGTAAAAGGTAAATGGGAAGTGATTTTATAACAGGGATTTCAATCTTATTACTGTTTTTATTCACATTCTTCTTTGTACTCTCAGGAAAAAAAATATCTTGACAACGCTCACAGCCTAGTCGTAAGCTCTAGATTTGTGTAACACACGTTCAAGTACATTTTTTTTAGTTTTTCATGTTCTAGTTGAATTTTTATTAATTCGTTTTGTAGTTTTGTGATTGTTTTCCGATGATCTAATTCTTGATTAATAGCAACATATGAAATGTGTCTATTCGACTTGAAATGTTCTTTGTATGTGACTTTAGTTTTCCAATTAAAACCTATATGACATCCACATATGAAAACTGGAACAATTTCGGAATTTTTAAGCGTTTCCTGCGCCATGGCATTGTCTTATACCATATATACGGTATCTTTATGATATTTTGTACGACGCGTCGCGTGGCTTCGCCACGGAGACCGTACGACGCAAAGCGTCGCGGCCTAAACGGCTTCGCCGTATCATTGCATCAGATCCTTCCTCCCAAAATTGCTCGGAGTGCTCGAATTCCTAAACGTGCAATTATTTTCAACATGCTCTAGACCATATCGGTCCCAAATGGACCCTTGCTTACAGAGCCCACCGTCTGTGTTACCATATAACCACATACCAAACTCAACCGCCTTATCCGGTACACCCCCTACTGGCTGAGAAACATATTCGCGCTGAGAGTTTTGTCTATCCCATAGTCTACCACTGGGATCCTGGAATAGGCCGCCAATAAAATTGTTTTCGACCTTTTCCCGAATCTCTCCTGTATAAGGAGTCTCATATGGGACCGCATTGTACCTCACATAACCTGATTTTGTCTGAGGAGCATCATAATCACCAACTTCAACATTCATAAACGGATTATTAGGAGTTGGAATACGCAAGGGTTCGTTTTCTAATCGTATGGCGCTTTTCGCCGGAATTTGAGCTTGTAGCTGCATTTCCGCTTCCTGCGCTTGTAGCTGAGCTTGTAGCTGAGCCAGCTGCGCTTCCTGCGCTTGTAGCTGTGCTAGCTGTGCTTGATCTACTAGGCGCAGCGATTCTCCATTGCCAAATGCTTCTTTGTCAGTTAATAGGTAATACATTAATCCAAATAGTGCAATAATAATTACGCAAATATAAAATGGCTTTACCGAACGTAAAACAAGTGAAATTATTATAGTTATTATAATGGTAATAAGACTTAGGCTATTAAGTATATTTGCGGCTGAATCAAATTTGAATCTCCATAAGTTTCTTGGTGTGTTGACCCAAAAATCACCCATCCTAATTTAATTAGGTACAAGGATTTTTATTTCTAAAAATTTACAGTTTAACCGTTCAGCAAAGTTTTCAGCTTAGGAATTCACTCCGCGGACCCCCCGAAGGGGAAAATGCGGACCTTTCCGCCTTGGAAAAAATCGCTGAAATTCAGCAAATCGCTTCGCTGAATTTCAGCGATTTTCGGCACTTCAAAAGTTGGGCCGAGACACAACAGGAGGAATTTCAGGAGGGGTCCACGAGGGGGTCCACAAAATCGCTGAAATTCAGCAGGGGGGGAAACATAATTTTTTTGTTGCAAAAATCCAAAAAAATTGAATACGGATGGTTTTACGAATTTGAAAAACAGCACCTTTTCCTAATTCTGTATGCGGTTTGACATACAACTTCCCGAAAAACTGAAAAATTTCATTTTTTTTTTTGAAAATCGGTTTGGCGGAAATTGCAAAAGTCCTTGTTTTTAAAATAAAATCCTTTTTAAAAAAGGACTTTAAGGACTTGTATGCATAGACCGATTTCAACTTTTGGGACCTCCGTATGCCAAAACACATACGATTTCCTCAAAAAC
>Ga0194041_10000092_pt1 | contig 32692 bp, 19 predicted proteins | sample JunL449m_MetaG_FD_160082 | JGI IMG/M metagenome (GOLD analysis project Ga0194041, IMG submission 160082) | Anoxic zone freshwater microbial communities from boreal shield lake in IISD Experimental Lakes Area, Ontario, Canada - Jun2016-L442-9m | ecosystem: Environmental > Aquatic > Freshwater >...
CTATAAAATAACAATCATCATAGGTTTTATAGCGCTGTTTAGGTTAGAAATTATGGTGCATTCAAAATGCATGGTGTTTTTAATCTAAACGCTAGCGGTGGAGCGCCGTACGACAGTGACGAATTTATTTTATTTTTTTAGTTCAAAAAATAAAATAAAATCCTTGGTACATTAATAATAATGAGTCCGGCTGTCGTTCTTCCTGAGAAGTGCAAGGAGCATATCGAGTTCCTAATCGAGTATCTAAATGATATAGGTGATTTTCTAAGACTAATGAAGTGTCCGTATGCTAAGGACCTACATACGAGATCGGTTGAAATTGTAGATTCGCTAAGGCAAATTGAAAGTTGCAAGAAATGCAACTGCGATGTTTGTGAATGTGTATTGAATGAGGCGGTGGATGATATGTTGAATGATGACAATTAAATCTTCGGTATATATAATTGTGCTGACGGACGTTTGTGCCGAAATTAATTTGTTTGTTTAGGATAAAATGATGGACTCATTCCTAAAAGAACTTTTTAAACCCAAGGGGGTGCGAGAAGATTTTACCGAGCTTTCGGAAGCCACCGGAAACCCCTCCTTAGCGGGAAATGATTTTTGTGTACAGTTTGACCCGACTGTTGGTGTAGGTGCACTCTCAGTAAAAGTGCCCCAACTTGGTACGCGGAGTCCTACATGGATGTCTATGGACAACAATATTAGGAGTAAGCAAGACTGTAATTCGGTCCCTATTATAAATGTCCAGAGGGAATCGCAAGGTTCTGGTAATTTGCTTGAGAATTGGTATGTGAACCAAACCGACCGTGGTGAATTGCATCCTTCGCAGGTGGAACAGGTAAACCTAAAAGGAAATGATGTATGGAACAATCTTAGTTATCTAGATTACCAAAAGACAACGACCAAAGAAACTACGGAGTTTGCCTATGCCGGTAATGCGCAACGCGAAGATCAAGGTAAAAAGTTCTGGACCTACGCAGATGACCCTCGTACAACCACAAAGGAAACTACGGAGTTTGCCTATGTTGGTAATGCGCAACGCGAAGACCAAGGTAAGAAATTCTGGACCTATGCGGACGATCCTCGTACAACTACCAAGGAAACGACAGAGTATGCATATGCCGGCAATCCCAACCGAGGGGATATGCAGATGACCCAGTATAATCAATATACGGGGTTTGAGGCCGTATCGACGCGAAGCGTCGAAGCATACGGCGAAGACGTATGCACGGCGGCGGTCGGAGGTGCAGATACATCAACGATTAGGGGGAGTACGTTGGTGACGAATTGGTTGTCTCCAGCTGGGAGGCAGAATATTCGTCAAGATGCGGAGTATCTCATGGGTAAGATTGATTTCGGTACATTTGGCAATGATGAGAACTATGACGGTCCGGGTACTTTGCGCCAGGCGCTTCCGGACGGTTCTAGGTTCCAGTATAAGGTTTTCATGGCAACGCCGGAGGCAAATACGAACCGAATGTTTGGTATAGACAGTAGGCAGCTTGCTGGGTATCAGGTCAGTCAGTTGCAAAACAATCCGCTTTCTATATATACTACCAACCCCGAAGCTGCCATTCCAGGATTTGAGTGCCACATTGAGCCGGATAACTTTAGCACTATGTTATCAAAGTCGCAGCAATCGACGCCTCCGGCGGTTCCCCAATTAGGCCCCAAGGCAGTTCCAGTTTACCCTGTTAAATCGATGGGTGGTGTGATGGGTCTAACGAACCCGAATAGTGATCTGATATACAACCCGCCTGGTCCTGAATCCTTTAGCGAAGGCGTCGCTTCGAACAACAATCCATTCCTTTCTCACGAGTTCGTACACAATAGCGATCCGCAGTTTAGTGGTAAGTGTTATTCGGGTGATCTAGACGTGAACCAGCGTATAACGTTAGGTGGGCCAGATGAGCCGTATGTGTATGGGCCGTTGTACACTAATACGCAAATGGCGTCTGGTATGGCACAGGGTATACCAAATCGCGAATTGCAGCAAACACAGAATTATATGGAACCTATGCCAGTAAAGGAGGGTAATCGGGCGCTCAGTTTTGCAACTACATAGGGTTTTCTTTGATTTTTTTTAATCGAAGATATAAATAAATACGCTTTGCGTGGCTTCGCCAAGGTATGTGGAATTATGAAAATGTATTTAGAAAACTTAGAAATAACGAACAAGGTAGGTATAGTGTAACAAGACCCTACGAGGCGAAACAAATTACGGACATTATAAGTAATATTTTGTATACAAAGTTTCATAAATTTAGCCATGAAAGTATAATAACTGATTGCACGGCTGGGATTGGCGGTGATACAATAAGTTTTTCCTTTTTATTCAAGCAAGTGAATGCAATTGAGATACTTTGTGATCAATTTCAGTTGCTTAGTTACAACCGTGACAAAATACAATCACTTTGCTATTCGGTTGCAGATCGTATAAAACTATATAATTGCAATTTCTTTGATATAATTAACATTTTGAACCAAGATGTTATATATATAGACCCTCCTTGGGGAGGGATAGGATACAAGAGTACGCCCAATTTGAAAATATATATCGGGGATGATGAATTAAAGGAAGTTGCCAATAAACTCGCATACCTTACGGTACCAATTTTCATAAAACTCCCACTGAATGCCGATCTAACAGATATAGATATATCTAATAAATTTATAATCAACAACAAGAAGGACAACCCGAGTTTTTTCCTAATTGTACTACAAAATAAATAATATAGAGAATAGAATAGTCCATTACGTACAACCGAAATGATGACCCATAGGGGGTTTCGTATAAATATCGCAGACATACCGAAAACCAAATTAGACAAATATATAAGCGATTTAACGGTCAAGCCAGTTTCCTTCTCAGACTATAACACTGAAACCGAAGAGTTTCCTGTTTATAGATTAGGTAAGGCGTTCTGCGCCGACGCGACCGAAAATCATTATATATATTTGCCCAAATACTACGCGATACAAAAAGAAGCGTGCCCTCGGCAGCCATACGGCGGAGCCGTATCGACGCAAAGAGTCGATACCGAACGAATGGGAACGGACACGGATTTGCAATTCAGTGGTACGCTGAGGGATTACCAAGTGGGTCCGTGTCATGATATCCTAAACATTATTGAAACCGTTGATTCGGGCGTATTGTGCCTACAGTGTGGTTGGGGGAAGACGTTGGCATCTTTGTGGGTCATATCCAGGATTCGCAAAAAGACCCTAATCGTTGTACACAAAGAATTCCTCATGAACCAATGGATCGAGCGTATTCGCGAATTCCTCCCCGGTGCCAGAATCGGTATTATCCAACAAAATAAGGTCGACATCGAGGACAAAGATATAGTATTGGCAATGCTCCAGTCACTGACCGTCCGTAAGGAGAGTTACCCGAAGGAAACATTTGATTCGTTCGGGTTCACCGTCTTTGACGAATGTCACCACATCTGCTCACAGACCTTCTCAAAGGCCCTATTCCAAGTTGCAACCAAAAAGTCGTTGGGGCTGTCTGCGACACCCCATCGCAAAGACGGGCTGACCAGGGTGCTGAATTGGTTCCTAGGAGATATAGTGACGCACGAAAGAGTGAACCAAAATATTAGCACGCCTAGTGTAAAGTTCGTAGCTTCCAGATATTCAAAAGATAAACCGCCCAAAGTTGAATATAATTACTTGGGCAAAGTAAATCTTCCCAATCTTATTACGCAAATTGCAAACGATCCGGAACGCAACAAACAGATCACGGACGAAATAGCTATCCTCTATGCACAAAATAGGAAAATATTGGTACTCTCGGAAAGGAGACGGCAGTGCGAGATCCTAATGGAAATGCTTTGCCTAAAAGGTATAACGAGTGTGGGGTTGTATCTAGGAGGTATGAAACAAGAACACTTGGCCGATACAAACACCAAGAGTGTAATTTTGGCAACGTACAATATGGCCGCGGAGGGTTACGATTGTGCTACGCTCGACACACTCCTCATGGCGTCGGGTCGTTCCGACATTGAGCAGTCTGTTGGGCGCATTATGCGAAAAAGTAACACAAACCCTCCGATGATTGTAGATTTCACAGACAACTTGGAGGGTCTTCGTGGGCAAACGCAGCGCAGAAAAACGTATTATCGCAGTAAGAAATTCTGCGGTGTGTCGAAGGATACGGCTTCGCCGTATACAGAGAAGCCGACTGCATTTGCATTCTTAGAAGAAGAGGCAAAGCCGCTTCGGTCGACACCCACCGAACGGAGCGAACGGAGCGAACGGAGCGAACGGAGCGAACGGAGTTCGCGCACGACCGGAGGTCGTTCGCGCACGACCGGAGGTGGCTTCGCCACGGGCGCAAACTCGTTTGCAGGTGTCGACGCTTAGCGGCGACTTTTTGATTTTTTTGATTTCTTGGATCGGCGGCGGCGACGCTTGCTAAATTCGTAAATCCGATTTTCCATTCTCGTGCCGACGCTACGTTGACGCTCGCGTTGTTCCGCGTATCTTTCTCGTTCACGAGAAGATTTCGCAGCCAGATCCAACCTGGCCCTGTTTGGGTTGGGGACTTCTTGGAACTGCGAATTTTGTTCGAACCGATATTTATCATGGAGCTGGCGCAGCTGTTGTTGAAATCTGTGTAGCTGTCTTTCGCATATCTCTACGTGGTGATTCATTTGATTTTCTTTTTGATAGATTAAATCCAATGTTTCTTCCATGTTTAATATAGACAAAGAAAAAAATAATATGTTCTTCGGTTGGCGAAGCCACGCGACGCGATTGGGCTTGAAAATCGTACAACATAGGCAGAGCCCTAATTAATTGTGAACTTTTGTGTCTGAGTAATTCCAGTTTGTTTTTTTTCAGGGATTCTAATTGTTGTAGAATCCTATAATAATACAAATCATAGGTTAAAAGGTCCATCGTTTTATTAAAAGTAAAAAACAAGAATTCATATACCCTAGAAAACATTTTAATTATGCCGAAGGCAGTTGCAATGGGTGAAATGCAAAAAATAATAGGGTGCAAATAATGGTTGCAATAAATGTATCTACGCTATAGTGCAACCTCGTTCCAATAATAACAAGTACCCCGATTATATTATAAAAGATGATAGCGATTATTTTTCCATATTGCCCAGGAAAAATGTACCAACATAGGAAAAGACTAGACATAACCATCATACTTGTATGACCGCTAAAAATGAGATCATTGCAACCTTCTTGGTAAAATATATTAAGAATCTTGCGCATAAATGTCTCAGGGCTGTATTCCCATTCGCATTTACAATCAACAGATGGGCTTGGCAGCACTGTGAGGGTGAATGATATAGCACGTATAATATAAACAAGTGACAATAAAAACAAGAACTCCCCTGCATGTTGGAATTTATCAATCAAAACAAATATTGCAAGTGGGAGGATGGGCATCCAATCAGAATACTCGTGGTATTTTCTAAACTCGATCGGTAGGACTTTGTGATAAATATCAGGCAGCGGTGTCACAAGATTGTGTTCTCTGGCAACATTTGTAACATACCTCAGTGATAACTGCGTAATTACAAATGCGCATATAAAAAACAAAATGATCACGATAGTTAATTGTTTGTCTGTTTCGACTATGAACATTAAATTTTGATTTAATTAAATCTTTTTGATTTAATTACAAAACGAGTTTAAAAATATAAAAGTAAAACCCAGTAAGCATGGGTGTCGACCGAAGCGGCTTTGCCTCTTCGACATGTCTGAATTTGAAATCCTTACGCAAAGGGAGCATGTTATCAAGAGGCCTGATACGTATATTGGGTCTGTTGATGTGCGAAACACCGAACATCGATGGGTCTGGGATATTGAAAGTAAGAGTATGGTCCGTCGTATGGTGACGTACAATCCAGGGTTGGAGCAGTGTGCGATGGAGTTGCTAACAAACGCTACGGACCGTTCTCAGAAGTCTGAGTTCAAGTTGACAAAGATTGATTTGACGGTTACTGAGGATTCGATTGAGGTAATGAATGATGGTACGGGTATTCCAATTGTTCTCGATCCAAAGCACAATATCTATATTCCCGAGATGATTTTTGGTAATATGCTTTCTGGTTCTAATTTCCAAGATAATAAAAAAACTACGGGGGGTAAGAATGGTATTGGTGCAAAGGCTGCGAATATTTTTTCAGATGAGTTTACCGTCATTACTGTTTATAACGGTAAGCGGTATAAACAGACATTCCGTAATAGGATGAGTGAAAAAAGTGTTCCAGAGATTAAGGTTCTCAGTGATAAAACCAAGAAGGACTATACCAAGATCGTATTCAAACCGTGTCTCGCTGCATTTGGTATGAAGACGTTGCATGAGAACGACACCGTTATGCTTATCCACAAGAGAACTATTGATGCATCCGCGGTGACTGGTAAAAATGTAACGGTAACATATAATGGGGAGAAACTACCTGTCAGGGATTTCCAAGAATATATGGACCTTTATATAGGCCCCAAGACTGAAACACCCCGTGTGTATATTGACTCTGATAGATGGTCAGTTGGATTTGCTGTTAACCCGCACCCTTCATTTGTCCAAATATCTTTTGTAAATGGTATTTGTACGGAAGACGGTGGTACGCACGTAAACCATGTTATTGAGCCCGTTTTGAACAAGATCGTAAAGGATTTGCAAGAGCGTAAGGAGTTCAAAGATATCGTAATTAGGAAGCAATACCTAAAGGACAATATGATTGTTTTTGTAAAGTCACTTATCGAAGATCCTACATTCGGCTCGCAGACAAAAACTCTTCACACCACGCAAGCCGCCAAGTTCGGTAGCAGAGTCACTATTACCGACGATATAATTAAGAAAATTGTCAAGTTGGGGATCACAAATGGCCTACTAGAACTTGCCAGAGCCAAGGAATTGAAGGGTCTTAAGAAGACCGATGGTAAAAAAACTATTCGACTTACGGATATTCCAAAGTTGGACGATGCACATTGGGCGGGTACTTCAAAATCTCATTTGTGTACGCTTTTGCTTACGGAGGGGGACTCTGCAAAGTCAACCGCCCTTGCTGGACTTTCCGTAGTGGGTAAGGAACGGTATGGCGTGTTTCCGCTCAAGGGTAAGCTACTCAATACGAGGGATATATCTCCCACCAAAATTGCAAATAACGAAGAGATTGTGAATATCAACAAGATCTTGGGTTTGGTGCATGGGGAAAAGTACGCGACGAAGGACGGAGTACGCGGTCTGCGTTATGGAAAGGTATTGCTCATGGTTGATCAGGATCACGATGGGTCGCACATCAAAGGGCTTTTGATTAATTACTTGGGGTGTTTCTGGCCCGAACTATTGGAATCTGGTTTTATTTGTGGTATGCTCACCCCGGTGATTAAGGCATTCAAGAACACCGAGCATAAAAACTTCTATAGTGTGGAAGACCATGCTCACTGGAAGGAGAACTTTCCGGGTAGTGGTAGTTGGCGTATCAAGTACTACAAGGGGTTGGGTACGTCAACTTCAAAGGAGGCAAAGGAGTATTTTTCGGACCTGGGTAACAACCTCATTGGGTATTCATTCAACCGATTGGGGGATGACCAAAAGTCCTTGGAGCTTGCCTTTAATGATTCGTCCAAGGTGAATACGGACAAACGAAAAGTGTGGATCCAAGAAACCTTGCGCAATCGCCCAAAGGTGGACTACAAGAAAAAAACAGTCTCCGTGAGCGAATTTATAAACAAGGAACTTGTCCAATTCTCCATTTACGATAACGAACGTAGCATTCCCAATATTATGGACGGGTTGAAGATTTCACAACGCAAGGTACTCTACGGATGCCTAAAAAGGAACTTGTTCCGTAAGTCAGACGGTTCGGGAGAAATCAAGGTTGTCCAGTTAGCAGGGTATGTGTCCGAGCACAGCGCATACCACCATGGCGAAGTATCGCTGCACGGAACAATTGTGAATATGGCCCAGAATTTTGTAGGATCGGGTAACAATTGTAACTTGTTGTACCCAAGTGGCCAATTTGGAAGCAGAGTACTACTTGGTAAGGACGCAGCTAGCCCTCGTTATATTTTTACGTATTTGAATCCATGGGTTGCAAACATGTTTAACGAACATGACAACAAGTTGCTCAAGTACTTGGAAGATGACGGCGAGACAATCGAGCCTGAATTTTACGTACCAGTCCTACCGATGGTCCTGCTAAATAGTTCGGAAGGTATTGGGACTGGGTGGTCCACAACGATTCCTTGTTTCAACCCCAAGGACGTTGTGGAGAATCTCCAATTGCTCTTGGAGAATGAAAACAGTACATTGAAGCCTATGAATCCATGGTACCGAGGGTTCAAGGGTACCATTACGCAAGTGGACACCCATGAATGGAGGACGGAAGGGATAGCTGAGATTAGAAAGAAGGCTCGTGAGACGGTAGTAAAGGTGTCTGAGTTGTCTGTGGGTACGGTGTCACAGGTTGGTAAGCGTAGTATTCACGACTTCAAGACGCACTTGGACCTATTGGAATCCCGCGATGAGATTTTGTCGTATACTGATTCTTCAACGGATGAGGTGATTGATTTTGAGGTATTGTTCCGTACGAAGGATATTGAGGGGTGGACAAAGTCCCAGTTTATGGAAAAGTTGAAGTTGTATTCGAGTATAAAAACGAGTAATATGCACTTGTTTGATTCCAAGGGTGTGATCCGTAAGTACGAAACTGCCGAGGAGATCATTTGGGAGTTTTTCAAGTATCGTAAATCATTTTATGTTCGTCGAAAGAAACACTTGGTTGCCCAGCTAAGTGACGAATATGAGAAGATTACGGAAAAAGCTCGTTTTATCAAGATGGTTGTTGATGGGGAGCTTGTTGTGTTTAAGAGGTCAAAGGCGGATATTGTGAGAGATATTACCGCGTCTGGGTTCAATGCCGAGAATGGCTACAACCACCTACTCGATATCCGGATTCATTCGTTTACGTTGGAAAAATACAATGAGTTGTTGGAACGGGTGAAAACAATTTCGCATGAGCTGTGCGCACTCAAAGATAAAACTACCGCGCAGCAGTGGAAGGATGATTTAGATTGTTTGCGTGAGATTAATTAATCTCGCGTAATCTTCGATTGAATTAAATTGTTCCGGAATATTAGATGAATCAAATAAAACAGGCGTACAAACCGCATAAGCGAACACAGCGAACGGAGTTCGCGCACGACCGGAGGTCGTTCGGCACCGAACCCAGTGTGCGGTCCCGCACCGTAAAAAATATGGTAAAGGCATTTTTCATTCTGGGAGCGGTTGAAAATGGGTGGACCGTAAAAAAGTCGATCAAGATGAAAAACGGGGTTGAATTGCTTCGTTCCGAAGGCTCCGAATCGACGCCGTCTGAGTCGGTCTCCGTGAGAAGGTGTATTTCCGAGCCGATGCGGATTATGACCTTGCGTTGACGATTCTGCTTCCTGTGTTCGGTCTCGCCTGTGTTCGTCCACCTTCATGTGCGGTGGCTCCGCCACGGAGATCGGTGCGAACAAAGTTCGCGTTGGCTTCGCCACGGAGATCGGTGCCAGGGGGGTAGAGGTCATTTGTCAGGAAGAGTTCGTCCTTACCGCTGGGAAACTTGACCCGAGTCACTCCTATATCGGGGGCATTTGGTCTAGATTTGTACATGAGGCCGGACTGCATGGCGTAGGCACCTGGGCCAAACTTTTTAAGTTCCTCTGGGACGTGTTCTTTGGATATTTCACACCCGATAATAATAACTGGTTGGTTCTGTGCGAATTGGCGACGCGGAGCAAGGTTTCCCATTTACCATTAACGGGTATTTTATTCTTTTTTAAAAAACGCTAGCAAACGAAGTTTGCGCCCGAACTACGTTTGGAAACAAAGTTTGCGCCCGAACTACGTTTGGAAACAAAGTTTGCGCCCGAACTACGTTCGGAAACGAAGTTTGCGCCCGAACTACGTTCGGAAACGAAGTTTGCGCCCGAACTACGACGAAGTTTGCGCCTAAAGCGTAATTTGACTTTTGCTGGGGAAAACTGGCAACATTCCTCCGAAAGTGTTGCCACGGGGGTAAGCAAGAGACATAGAAAGAATCCATATACCAAAGAACATATAAATAGCCCCTGTTACAATTGTAGCCGTACCGAATGATTTTTGCCAATCTTTGGGCATATTGTCACTATAATCTTTTCCAAACCATGTTAGAATCCCCCCAAATGCAATAAATAATAGGGATGATAATATTCCTGCTGGTGCTGATGTGCATTTTGGATCTATGAAGGCATCGTTTTTAATTCGTGATAGAGCATTTAGTCTACCTAGTAAGGAATTTTTATTTCCATACTGGGATAACCAGTTAAATGTAGTCATAAATATATATATAATAATCATAATCCCTATCATAATCCATATGGGGATTAAATACTTTTCTAAAATATTTTCTTGGTCCGAATCCTTTGGACTAATTAGAACTATTATTGTTAAAGCAACTGAATAAATTACGGAAATTAAAAATAAAAGTTTAATAATTAACATTCTTACCCACGCATCGAAAGGATTGGATATATTATATGTCTCAATACAGCCACTTGTTGACGCTGTAACTGTAAAAGGATTTAATCTTTCCAAGAATCCCATTTAAAAGTTTGTATGTTTACTATAAATATATATATATATTTATTTTCGGTGAGTTTTATGAAGAACTCCAAGAAAACCTCATCGTAAATCGAAGATTTAATTAAATCCTTTGATTTAATAAATATGTTGTTCAGTGTGATCCTTATTATTCTTTATATAACCCTCAACAAATGGAACAAGGGTCACTCCATGGATCGTTTTATAAGTTCCGGACTCAAACGCCGAACGGATAGGATTTTATTTGGAACGGTCATACTCATATGCGCAATTTTTGCACACAAAGACCTACCCAGAAAAGCAGGAACTTTGTTGCTTCTTTCCTGTCTGGGAGTTGCGCTTTGGGACTATTCGCAAACGATGCACTATTGGGCTGCGTTCGGGGTTGCATTTGTAGTTGCTTATCTTATCCTAGTTTCTGCAAGGGACGCGGTAGATATTGTGTTCGTATATATGACCGTAATTGTCGTGACCCTACTGGTCCTAGCCGGTATTGAACATTCGGCGCACCGTGGGGATAAACCCTTTCATGCATTTGTATCACAATGTGAGCATATTGCATTTATTATAGCGGCTGTTTATTTTTTGAGAAAAACAATCTTAAACAAAACTTAAAATAAAATATAGTTGGATAATTAGAAAACCATGGTTGCAGCCGGTAAAATTTCATTTTACATACTAGGAAGTATATTGGTAATTGCACTAATCATCCTAGTAGTGACAATTTTTAAACTTCCTTCGGGCGTCGACCGAAGCGGCAAAGCCGCTTCGACGCCTATTCGGTCCTTCGGCGCCGCAATCTTTGGGGTTGCGCCGCCGCCATCCATATGCGGACTAGGTACGTCATTTGATGCGAAAACAAATTTTTGCAAACCCGATGAAGGTAAGCTAATAAGTGCTCTTATTGATTTAAAAAATATTGCAATAAGTTACGACAATTCTATTCACTATGACCCATTGCTTCAGTTCACAAAGATTGTACCTACACCAGGGTGGTACGCCAAATGGACCGATATCGGCGGTCCTCTAGTGTGTAAAACTTCCTTTGTTGCGTCCGACCCGTATGCGGGCAAACTATATACAGATATGAAGTATGCCGGTATTTACGAGAACAAAACGTGCTGTTTCAAATACCCAGAATACGACGCAACAAACACTTGTTTTGTAAATAATAATATTACAAGTGCTGGACAAGCTGCCAACGTGCGAAACACTCAGCAGTATACTGCAGAAAATATACATTATATATTTTCATCCGATATTGGTCAGTGCAAACAGGGTTATTGTTATGTAAATGGTATATGCGTAAGTCCTTACGAAGTTACATGGCCTATCGACAGTGTATGCTGCCCACCATGTATATATACCCCAACTAGCGAAGGAGGGTGTGCGGGGAAATTTGCATGTGATTCTTCAAAACCTTGTGAGAACGAGAGAAAGGTCGAGTACCCGGGTACGCAGATCACATCCTTCGACGGTCGATGTGAGAATAAACTTGCCACAAGTCCGCAATGTACGGCGCAATCAAAATCTACTGATGAATGTTGGTCAGTCGATAATAAGGACGATTCGAAAAAACAACCCTACAAGTATATGGAGGATGGGTTTGAGGATATATGCAAGGAGGTAACTTTGTGTGAATCATTCAATGGTAAAAATGAATTTGATTGTGCACTTAGTTGTCTAACTGATAATCTATCCCAAAAAGATTGCAGCAAACGGTGTTTACCAAAGCTATGGAGATGGTACCCCGTTTTTGCAAAAGTGGGGGGTCAGAAGACGTTTAGGGGATTTATGCAAAGTGACGAGCTCATGCAGGATATACAAGAACCCATTCCGCCGCTCCTATATTGCCCGCCTGACACATGCGTATACGCTAGGGATTTTGGTAAGAATCCTGCGTTGTTAGGTTGTACGGGTTGTACGGGATGTGCGTCTGTAATATATGAGGGCAACCGGGGGGTAGAAAATAGGTATGGATGCAATAAGTGTAAACAGTGTGAACTAGATATTATTCCCGTTGATAGCGGAGACTGTGGAAATCAAACAAAGACATTGGTTTGTTGCGAACGCGACAAAAACGGCGACTGTATTGACAGCTATAAAAAATGCACTAGTTGTAAACGGGAAAAGGTCGATACCAACCCTCTTTTTAACGTTTACGAAGATAAGTGCGATCAGTGTCCTACAGAAGATATAAATAAAAGTTGCAAGTTTTACACAAGGGTCCCGTATATTAATAATACAGTGGGTACAAAGGCACCTACATCGACGCCTACCACAACCGCTGCACCTGATAAAAAGATCACTCTTCGCCCAGAAGTAAAAGTATACAATTGCGGAGGGACGCAGCCATTGGTCATCAACCTTGCTCCCACAACGGCTGCACCTACCCTTGCTCCCACAACGGCTGCACCTACCCTTGCTCCCACAACGGCTGCACCTACACGGGCGCCTCCAAGCGTAGCTTAAATTTCATAAAGCTGTATCGACGCGAAGCGTCGAAGCATACGGCGAAGCCGTATGTGCTATGTGCAAAAGCTGTCAAAAATTCTTAAAAATATACCTAGAATTATTTTAAATTAAATTCTAAGTAAATCCTTAAGAATGGAAAGATTTAGTAACTGGGGTTGCAAAACAACCGCTGCACCCACCTTGGCACCTACATCGATGCCTACAACCGCAGCACCTACATCGATGCCTACAACCGCAGCACCTACATCGATGCCTACAACCGCAGCACCTACATCGACGCCTACCACAACCGCTGCACCTACAAAGGCACCTACATCGACGCCTACCACAACCGCTGCACCTACAAAGGCGCCTACATCGACGCCCATAACCGCCGCGCCTACAACGGCACCTACATCGACGCCCATAACCGCAGCGCCTACAAAGGCGCCTACATCGACGCCCATAACCGCAGCACCTACACTAGCGCCCACTGCAGCGCCTACTCTAGCGCCGACAATTGCACCAACCGCGGCGCCTCCTACGCTGTACCTGAGATATGAATCGAATTGTTCTACGCCTGATCTAAGTGCGATGACAGGTGTGACTAATTTTGTATCTGTGGCGATGGTTCAGGCAATTGGTGGTTATGAGCCCTCGGGGTCTGCGAATAATTATATATTTGAAATTGCGTATGGTGGGCCATATGTTCCAAATGTGCGTGATCCAGAGAATATTCCAATTGGGTTTCCGCCGCAAGCCCCGGGTACGGAAGGTGATCCATATTTATATTTGAAATATGATTTTTATCAGAATGCGAATATGTATGGGAAATTTTTAAGCGCAATTCGAAGTGTTATTGATGTTTTGGGTGGAGGGATTTCGGTGTTGTTTCAAAACGTAAAGTCAAAAACTGCTCAGGGTTCGGGTTATATAGCAGTACAATTTTTAACTACATCGGGCATTAATTACAATAAGACGAATTATGTGAACAATAACGATGTGAATGTGAGTTATTCCTTTACTATATTTGAAGCAACGCAGCAGGTGCCGCAGGTAATTGCATGCAAAGACTGTATATCAAATAACGACGGTATTAGGCAATTTTGCAAATATAGCAGGCAAACTACGTGTTTACCTGTATTAGACCAAAGTCAGTTTTATAAATTGTTATCGGGTGATTTATTTAACTTTATGAATAATTCAATTAATAATAATAGTATACCAAATGTGTTTTACAGTACAAATGGGTTTTTCAACGCCAATGGACCTACCTTAGTTCCATATGTCGCCGGGGATGATGCCACCATTGTAGCCCTTTATAGCAATAGTACGGACCCAAATCAATACCAAAGTTTTGAAATAGAGCTAATAAACAGCATATACAGTAGTTCAACTGCAAACTATATCATGCGATTTAATTTAAACTATTTCTCACTGTTGAATGGCCTACCCCCACAATATAAGGAGAATGACTATATATATGGAATACTTGTTTCAGAGCCTACAAATTCGGTCATTCTAAACCCACCGCAAGGTAGTTCAATTGATATGTGGGTTCGCGTAGATGATCAAGCATCCCCCGTTGCTCCAATTACCCCTGATCTTTGTTTAGCTCCCGCGCCTGTGTCTCCGGGAAGTGGTAATTTAGTAAACAGAGAGTGCGCAACTTGTGGTGACTTGTATAACCCAGATTACCCATTAAATGCACTGACAACAAATAGAACTGATTATCTTTGCGCAAGTGGCGAAAATCGAAAGTTTGGGGGTACCAGTCCTTCCGACAGTGCATGCAAACAATCATGTCAAGATTTCGCGCCAGATTGTGTTGCATACACATATACGAGTAGAAATGATCGAACAACGCCAATAGATTGTGTAAATGACGCTGAATATAAAAAGTTTTGTTTGAATGGAGTGGAGCAGCAGGGATATTGTATTCTTTATAGCCAGTGTGATTATACAGTTTCCACAAGACTTGCTAACACTACTAGTAATACTACATGGATGAGTGGTACGGTTACTACGGTAAGTCCGACCATACCGCCAAATACTCCCCCCTTCTTTAATAGACTACTGGGGTGCAAGAGTTGGGTAAAGGATTGGGGAATGCCAGTAAGCCCCTTACAAAATGATCCCTTTTCTACCCAACAAACAAGTGAGGACTGTCAAAAATTTTGTTCAAATACTATGGATGGAAATTTACCCAATGGGGGGGTTTCTGATCCGTTTAACTATTATGTAACGAATTATAACGAAAAAATATATGCAGCGTGTACTTGGAATCCTCAAGATAAGACCTGTACGGTGACACCGTATCTCGACAAAGCAGTCGATTGCAGTAATCCATTAAATGAAAATGTTTGTATCCCATTCGAAATGAAAACGGGTGCACTAGAGGGTTGCCTAATGGAGTCGAGTTGCAGTCAATTAGGAGATATTGCGTCCGGAACAAGCCTATATATGAATTTTATAAACAAAGAAATGATGTCTATTGAGTTTTTATTTGATTACAATTCCAATGCAACAATTGTGACATGCGACAACTTTAACATTCGACGGGATGGCACGACAGTTATATTTGAGTGGAAAACGAGTTCGGGCCTATTTGACGTACAAGCACAAATAAGTGGATTACAGTTAGTAAAGTTCGTATACATGTATGATGGTGATTATTATCAAAATACATCTTCAAGATTATATATCGTAAACAACGGTTCCGCAACTAGCAGTCAGATTAGTAATGCCATAGTTAATAAGTTGTGTCAGGTTGATTTCAATCAAAGTATAACAAATTTAAATGTATGCGGAATTAGTCCTGAACCGCCATCTATGTGTAACGCTGAGGTACTTTATGACAATAGTCTTATAGACAGTTCATGGTACAGCTGGGATTCTAGTCCTATTTTTGGTATGAACCTTTCGTTTATTCCGGATTCCAACCATTCGGGCAGTATAATAAGTTGCGGAACCGATTGGAAACTGTATTATCCGTCGGTCGGAGACCGTACAATTGCGTTCAGTATAGGAACGTCTGTACCGAAGGTACTTCAATTATCTGGTGTGACGTATGGTTTAACATACAACGTGAGTGTTTATGCAGATTTAGAGCTGATTATATTGTATGTTGCGCTCCGTGAGCCTTCAGCGGCCGACGGCTCGCAATGGATGCAGACCCACAAAAATGCTTCTGGAATTGTTCAGAAATCTACTTGGTCCCAGCAAATTGTGTTTGGTAGCGAATTAAAAACACTCAGTATATGCGGAGGCTCACGAACCCAAGCCCCGACCGCTGCACCTACTGCGGCACCTACCATGGCGCCCACCGCAAAGCCGATTGCATTTGGGTCCCAAAATGTTGGATGCTATACGGAGGATTGTAAAAACAACAGTGTAAATTACCCAATCGATTATTATGATTATGGAAAATACAGCAGCAGCACAATCATTCCGAATGTCGCAAAGTTAGTTTCCCCTAGTAAAACGAATATAAATATGGGTATGCAAAAGAATGGCGATGTATATGGAGCATACGGGTTTACGAATATTTTAAACAACTGGCAAACACAACTGTATCTGACGCGTAAGACAAATGATCCAAGATCGATTTGCAATAATGTATGTTGGGATGCTTCATATAGGGCAAACAGAGGGAGGTGTCTAACAAATAGCAGTGACGCAACTCTTTTACGAAACGCTGATCTGCAAGGAGGATTGTTGAATTCAATTGAAATAAATTTTACCGAGAATAAGAATAAAGTACCTAGTAGCGACTACTGGAAAAATCCTACAAAAAACGGTGCTGGGCCAAATGGTGAAACTCTTTATGACGTAATTACCAACAACTCTTGGCTTAGCCAAAGTTGCATGACTTGTCTGGCTAGTTACCAAATATGTTCTTATAATAATTGTGGTTCAAATAAACCTGGGGGGTTGACGGAGGGGCAGTGTAGAAATAATTATTGTGCACCTTCCTTGGCAAATTGTATAGGGTTATCGACAGTTGACACAATCAATTTAGGTTCAAGAATACAGGACACTTCGAATTATTCAAATCCATTAGATTTTAACTTTAGGTATTACGATAGTTCTAAATCACACTGGACAAACACGATAATTAAAACTACTCTCCCGGATAATGATGGAAGTACGTATCTAAACAAAGACGGAACTATAAATTTCAGAGCGGACACTAGTATATCGCAGAATAGGGTTGATGTCGATTGTGAGTGTGTTTCATCAAGCGATGAGAGTATTAATATAAAAACCACCCCGGTTTCCGGTACACCAACCTATTCGGTTAGTGAAGTAGGAAATGTTTGTATAACAAAAAGTGGCAAGTATGTGTATGGTAAAACTGGTACTACCAATGCAGACTGCAAAAACTTGTGTAATAGTCCTCCCCCGGAAGTTCCGGACATCGGATTTGGATGCACGGGATATACCTTTTTCGAGGGAAATTGCGCTCTGTATAATGAACCTATAATATCGCTGGAGCAAATAAATGGTCAGGGTACATGCAATGCAAAGACGGAAATACCCGGTATGGATCCGAGATATTCTACGATTAAGATAAAACCATCAACCACACCTCAGTCAACCTGCTGTTCACCTAATTCAGTGGGCTGGGAATCAATGGGTACTTGCAATTCAGTTGCAAACATTACTGTATATAATTTAGACAGCAAAGACAAGTGTAATACTTACTGTGCAACTGAGGGGTATAACATAGCAAGTTTCAGTCCCAAGTCCACCGACCCCCTCAATGGATACGTTGATAATCTAAACATATGCAGTTGCGCCAATTCATGCCTTTGGAACAGTTCAACCGAACCGACAATCGCTTGGGGGCCTAGTCAGGGTCACACATACGGCAGTTTTACTAGCACAGCCGTCAGGGGAGACTACTTTAACCAACAACAGAACAACACTGAATGTATTTCGTTCCTAAGCTCGACTATAAGTAACCAAACCCTGCAAGAATGTCAGCAGCAGTGTAAAGATTCCACTACACTTTGCACAGCTATTTCATATAATCAAACTACAAGGGAGTGCCATATACACTTTGATAACGTGTACACAATGAAACAATCAACTGATTGGAGATGCTCCGTAAGACAAATAAGTAGCGGCGGTCAAATCACATTTGCACCTACAATGGCACCCACTGCGGCGCCCACAACGGCTGCGCCTACCCTTGCGCCCACAACGGCTGCGCCTACCCTTGCGCCCACAACGGCTGCGCCTACCCTTGCGCCCACAACGGCTGCGCCTACCCTTGCGCCCACAACGGCTGCGCCTACCCTTGCGCCCACAACGGCTGCGCCTACCCGTGCACCCACAACGGCGGCGCCTACCATTGCGCCTACCCTTGCGCCCACAACGGCTGCGCCTACCCGTGCACCCACAACGGCGGCGCCTACCATTGCGCCTACCCTTGCGCCTACAACGGCTGCGCCTACCTTGGCACCCAATGCCCCTAAACTTTATTTGGCAACGTCTGGTTATTATCCGCAATATACGGTTGGTTCGGCTCCTACGGTTTCGGGGTCGACTCTGCAATTTAGAGGAAACACGAATGTGTCAGGCAATTGGTTGAACTATCCCAATCAGACATACGATATGTCAAAGGGGTTTTCGTTCGTGGCGTTTTTCTGTTTTACGGCGAGCGCTAGTTGGCAGAGAGTTTTTGATTTCGGTAGCGGTTCCCCCTTTAATAATATACTCTTTACGCAGAATAGCAATAGCAGTACTTTCCGGTTTAGTGTATTTAATGGGACGATTGAATACGCGTGTGATGGGGGGACGATAACGTACAATACGTTTCAAAATTTTGTAGGTGTATATGATCCATCAATAAAAACGATGAGTACGTTTATAAATGGTGTAAAGGTTGGTGAGTTTGTCCTTCCTTTGGCGGTTACAGACAATAGAACACTGTCAAATGGCTACATTGGTCGTTCAAATTGGACTGGTGATAACTATACAAACATGAACCTCAACTACCTCTCCTTATATAATAGAGTCCTCACAGCCAATGAAATTGCGTGTGTAGGAATTGACCCAACGATCAAGGGGGCATGCTATGTCCATGACGAGACGATTAACCCCGGCGGGGCGTACACATGCTCGTCCGATCTGGATTGCAGCGGAATTCGCACGTGCTCGGTCTCCGGATATTGCGGCGAGGGCCCGGCATATACACGCCCTGCGGATAGTAGTGGTGGAGGTTGTGTTGTAATGTGAGACTGCTCGAATTTTTTTTTGTTTTTTTAAAATAAAATATTGTAATTCGTTAGAATGTCTTCCATCGAGCCGGGGCGTCTAATCGCAATATATATAGGCCTAGCCATAATTATTTCAACAATAGTAGGGCTTATCAGTTGGGGTATTTATGAAACTGTAAAAAATGATACACCTGTGGCACCGCCTGCGGCACCGCCTGTGACATCACCGCCTACACGCCCACCGGTTATAAACCCAGCACCTACAACGAATGCGCCCACCATGGCGCCTATTATAGGAGCCCCTACGTCAGTCCCCATAATAGATGCTACTCCATTTTGTGGACCGGGAACAAAGTCGAATATTATAAATGGTGTGGCCAAGGAGTGCGTAATTAACCCACTTCCTCTGTCTGATTTGGAACCCAAAATTGATGCGCTTGTAAATACGAAAAGGATTTTGCCTGTGCGAGGTGCAAGCCCATCCGCTTCGGTCCGTGCAATGTATGTGGAACCATCGCAACCAATTGTGCCCAATACCCCAAATGAACCTATTCAACCGTGGTATGCCCAGTGGTTAGAGTCTGGGGGTGAAACGTGTACAAAAACAATTTCGGACAATTATGACGAGACCATAGGAGTAGGTTGTGCGTGCGGAGATTGTGCTGGGTGGAGAGGCGGCACGGCTATCAATTGTTCGGGTAAAAGTATAAACGATGTAGACTCAGAACATCGTGTATATTGCAGGTCTATGCAGAATAAGAGTGCCTGTGCATGTGCAGATGGTTATTGTCCGGTGGGGGGCTTGTGTGTCCACCCATTTAAACCACGGGTACCTGGGAGTAAAATAGGGTGCCCATCCTGTATAAATACGCCAAAGTTAAAAGGCGGCTGTGCGGGTACGATGGTATGTGATCCGAATGAGCCGCTTATTGAGAATTTGGTAGAGTATCCTGGTAAGAGGTATGAGTGTAAGTTGGGTGAGTTGGACGCCGACTATTATTATGATCAGTTGCGTAGCCAGTTGAATTATACAAGTCAGGCGTCTATGGATGCGGACTGTAAAGAGTCAAATGAGTATCGCGGAGTGAATGAGTACCAATGTGCGTGGGAATGTATTCGTAAATACAATAACCAGGAGGAGTGTTCAAAGAAATGTCTTCCAAAGCTGTATACGTGGGGTAAGATCAACTTGAATGGTCAGTTACAGGGTTATTACCAATTACCAAAACTCACTCAATACCTTTCGGAATGTAAGACTGATTTGTGCAATAGTGCACGGAATAGCTCGATGAAATTATCTACAACAGATACGGATGCAAATGTTTATTTAACAAATAATGCATTGTTAATGGTTAGTCAGATGTGGAGGATAAATTTGGTGACCGGGGACGGACTTTGTGCTATACAAAGTGTTAGGGGTTATGATAAATTGAAATGTAGATCAGATGATACTTTTGACTCCAATAACGTGGGTTTGGCTGATCGAGGTAGGGTATCTGTATGTTGTGACGACGCAGAGACAACCGATTCATGTACGAGTTCTTTTACCCCCGCAGTGTACAAGTGTCCTCAACAAGGTAGCACGATGAATGGTATAGTAGCGAAGGTAAAGTATGGATCTTTATGGAGGTTTGTGCCGTATTTGGAATCGGAATCACTTTATTATATTGTGAATGAGATGACTGGGTTTAAGATGTGGATAAACGAAAAGGGTGTATTTGCGTCAAGGAGAGAATACCCGGGAGTAGGTACTTGCGTGGAAATATTCAAGAAAATAACATATAATAACAACAATATTGTTTTTCAGGCCTATGTCCCTAGTTATGACTTGAAGACATGTCCTAATGGTAAATGTGTAGAAAAGGTAAATCCGCCGGATCTATCTGTTCTCCGCAAATGCCGAAATTGCCAGGGGTGCAACTGGGTATATAATTCCACAATCAATGGCTACCAATATATATGCGATACATGCCAAGATTGTGGCGACGATCCAACAAAGAAATGCGGTGGTCAAGTTTGCAAGGGGTGCACAGATTCATCACAGTACTTTCAGGGTGGTGACACAGGGGCGTTTTGTGAGTATTGCACGGAGGCAAAGGAGGGGTGTACAGTATATAATACAAACTCTGTGGGCGACATTCAATACAATACCGGAGGTGCTTACAATCCATCATCGTACGGAGTTGCGAGGGCAAACAATGTTGTATGTAGTACATATCAAAATCAAACTACCTGTAATGGGAGAAACACCAATCCGGGTATTTTAGACGGTGGTGTAATATACAAGTTTGGAATCGATTGGCTCACAAGCGACACAGGAAAATGCAATGGGGACCCCACAAATTGCAATGTGCGTGTTTAAAATGCGTTCCGCCATTGGTTCTCGATTCTTACATTTTGCCTGGGATCAAGTTGGGGGGGTGAGAACTGGCCGGTTTGAAACAAAGAGCCAGTAGGCAATCCCCCAGCTGGTTTGGCGAAGCGGGACTGAATTCCTGCAGCTATTTCACTTTGGTTTGTGGTAATCCCAAATGCGCACGGGGTAAACCCCCTACCGGATATATTGCCAAACTGTGGGTCGCACGGGCATACGTTTGAAATGGGGTACCAAGGTTCCCCGGTCTTGACCTTGCGGGGATCGGGGCAGCGGTAAACACTAAAATCGGCGCCAGCCGGGGAATTCATCTCTTTTATTAATATATATATATATTTAATTTAAGCTTCGATTGATTGAACACAAAAAAAGTCAAAAGAAAAACATCATTAGGATATGTGTGGATAATATGGTAAGTGCAAGCAAGAATGAAGCGTATATCCTTTGATGATTCCTATGGGCAGACTAATGTACAGACTAAGAAAAAAAAGGTTCATGTGGTTGATGTGCGTTCTCGTCAGAAAAAGCCCTTGTATGGTACGCCGAATGCAAAGGCTCCTTTTTATGACCCGCACAGTCTGCACATACATATCTGGACTCGTGGTACTTTGCAAACTTCTTTGGAGAAACATGCGAGCCCTTACTATGCTCATGATCGGGAAAATAAGGAATATAGTGGTACATATTGCAAGGTATGCCATGAGATAAAAATTCGGTTTAATCAGAACTTGGTGGATACTCTGTCTGGTTATTCAGATTCTACGATGAATCTGCAGGATCTTGGGTTGTGTTATGATGACGAGACGGCGAAGAAGGTAGATAGGGTGGAGAAGCGTTGGAAGGTTATTTTGAGTAAGCTTTTGCATCGTAAGGTGTGGGGTACTCGGTATCCTTCTGATCCTACGACGGAGGATTTGATTTTGGACAACGTGTGTTGTGATTTTTACTATGATGGGGTTGTCAGGAAGGGTATTATTATCTGCCAGTTGCCCAACAAGGATGCGCTGATTGTTGAAAATTTTACCGGGCACAAGTATCAGGTAAACAGCCATTTTGTATTCTCAATCTATGATAAGTATACCACAAAGAGCAGCCTCTATGCTATTGGTGATATTCCTAAGACGGTTTTGGTCCCGCTTCGCGTGACTGAGTGGAAGGAGAAGTGGAATAATTATAAAAAGTGGGAATTAGTTCAGGAGCGGTTGAAGTTTTTCCTCCCTGAGCAATGCCAGTACTACCAGACGTTCTATGACGACGAGGTTCCCGAACCTGTTTACAGTGGTCCAGACACGCATGATATTTATGTATCAAAGCAGATTCAGTATAATATGCAACTGATGCGTGAGCACAAGAAGACACAGTCTAGGACGAGTGAGTTTGACAAGCTCGGAGCTATGAAGTACAAAATCTATACATTCTTCATCCCACCGGACGGTGTTTACGAAAACTACGTGGTGGTTGAAAAGGAAGACGACCAAGTACGCACCTACCCAACGCTGCAACTGTACTCACGCAAGCTAATGGAGCTGGAACAAAAGATGTCGACGCTTCGCGTCGACGGTGGCACGCTTCGCGTCGACGCCACCTCTGGTGGCACGCTTCGCGTCGACGCCACCTCTGGTGGCACGCTTCGCGTCGACGGTGGCACGCTTCGCGTTGATTAAATAAAATTTACAAAATTAATGGCCTAGGCTGATAATTTTTACGTTTTCCTTGATGATGAGTGATCCGAAGGATATCATGAATGCGATTGCCAATGCAACGCATGTTATTGTTTTCATGACAGTGTATCTGTCCTCGATGGAGTCCATTATGTTTACTATTATAAATATTTATACATTTTAATTTTTAATCTTTCGATCGCACAATTTGGTAGATATATATATATATATTTTATAAACTTGCAAACTTATATACGCGATTTGCTATGGAGTATAGTAACGTACTTGCGCTCCAAAACATGGGTAATCTGTGTTATTTGAATAGCGCACTTCAGTGTCTTTTAAGTATACGCGAATTTAGAGATTTTGTGCGCGGCGCAAACAAAGAAGACACGGTTAGTTCGCTCAGTGAACTATGCAATAAGTATGAGGATCCGAGTGTTCCGTTGGCGAACCCCTTAATGGTAAAACAAATATTCGGTAAGTATGATTCTTTCTTTCGGAATAATATGCAACAAGATTCTCACGAATGTCTCATGAGAATAATTGATATAATTCATGTACGATACGGTTCCGTCGTATACAACGGCAAAGCCATGAAAATCACGGACACCGATAAAGCAAGTAAAGCTGCGTGGGATCGATATATACAATTGTTTGGGGGATCTTTTATAACGGATATATTCGGGGGTCAGATTAAATCAACCCTGGTGTGTCAGATTTGTAATAAGTCTAGAGATTCCTACGAGACGATTAATAATCTTAGCCTGCCAATTGCAATGCAGAAGAACAATGATGGCAGCGTCGATATTGTAGACTGTTTCAGTAGTTTTTTTGCACCCGAGCAACTTGAGGATATGTTAACCTGCGATCATTGCAGGACAAAGACGCCTACGATAAAATATATGAAATTGTGGATTTTTCCAAAGGTGCTTATTTTACATTTAAAAAGGTATACGGCGAAGCCGCGAGGGTCTGCTATAAATAACGTCATGGTAGAAACTTCAGAGAATTTGGTATTCCGTGGCAAGGCCACCCCAAATGGGAACGAAGTTAGGTACAAACTCAAGTGTATTGTCAATCATTTTGGTGCGAATCCAAATAGTGGCCATTATACATGTATTTCATCATTTAAAAACGAATGGGTAAATATAGATGATAGTAATATATATAGGACCGATCAAAACAACAGAAACCTATTCACGAGTCCTTCGTCGTATGTTCTAGTATACGGCAAAGCTGCCGAAGGCACCTTCGACGCAGAGCGTCGATACGGCAAAGCTGCCGAAGGCACCTTCGACGCAGAGCGTCGATATGAACAATTAATTTAAAGATAAAACGTTAACAATTGTTAAAGGAAGATCGAAGCGAAGCCGTATGAAGGTCCTAAAGCGAAATGGTACACTTGCCGATGTGCGGTTCGATGAAATCACGGACCGAATTGCTAAGCTATGCACCGGGTTGGACTCTTGCATAGACCCTGTCACCATCACTCAGGATATTTCTCGTAGTATTCATGACGGTATTACGACGAGTGAGTTGGACCAGCTTACTGCGGAGTTTTGTGCGGTAAAGGCGATGAAGCATCCGGATTATGGTATTTTGGCTTCTAGGATTGCGATTAACGATCATCAGAAGAACGTATTGCACTATTGTCCTACTTTTATAGATTCGATTAATGGGTTGTGGGGGAATTACGACAAACATGGAAAGCATATTCCACTCATTTCAAATGAGGTTTACGAAATTTGCGACAGGAACCAGGAATTTCTCAACCAGATGATTCGGCATGATCGTGATTTCGATATCGATTATTTTGGTTTCAAGACTCTCCATAAGAGCTATTTTCTTCGTAACGGCAAGAAAATACTTGAAACGTCGCAGTATATGTTTCTTCGTGTTTCAGTAGGTATTCACATGTCAGATCTTCACAATGTTTGCAAAACCTATAATTATATGTCACAAAAGTATTTTATACATGCCACGCCTACTTTGTTCAATGCTGGAAACATTCGACCGCAGCTATCGTCTTGTTTTGTTTTGTACACGGATGACAGTATTGAGGGTATATATAAAACCATTACGGATTGCGCTCGTATTTCGAAATGGTCTGGCGGTATAGGTGTTCACATTAGCAATATCCGCGCTAATAATTCTTATATAAATGGTACGGGAGGTCGCTCGGATGGTATCCTACCTATGCTACGTGTTTATAACGACACTGCTAGATATGTTAATCAGGGCGGCAAGAGGTTTGGGTCTTTTGCTATGTACCTAGAACCCTGGCACGCTGACGTTTTCGAGTTTTTGAATTGTAAGAAAAACCACGGGGCGGAGTCTCAGCGAGCGCGTGACTTGTTTTATGGGTTGTGGATCCCAGATTTGTTTATGGAGCGGGTGCGCGATAATGGAACGTGGTCACTCATGTGTCCTAATGAGTCACCTGGGTTGCCGGATGTTTATGCGGATAAATTCCGTGAGCTCTATGAAAAGTATGAGGAGGATGGTAAATTTGTTAAGCAGATTCCCGCTAGGGAGTTGTTTAATGAAATTATCAATTCACAGATTGAGACAGGAGGACCATATATGGCATACAAGGATGCGGTAAATAATAAAAGTAATCAAAAAAATATTGGTACGATTAAGAGTTCGAATTTGTGCTGCGAGATCAATATATACTCGGACAATTCCGAGTATAGTGTATGCAACTTGGCTTCCATTTCTCTCCCAAAGTTTGTTAGTGTCGACGCCAATGGATCTGTGTCTTTTGATTTCAAGAAACTGCGCGAAATTGCCCACCATGTGACGGAAAACCTAAATCGTGTCATCGATATTAACTTCTACCCCACCGATGAGACAAAGAATGGCAATTTGCGTCACAGGCCAATTGGTATTGGGGTCCAAGGTCTCGCAGATACATTTATGATGATGCGTATACCATTTGAATCAAAGGAGGCCGAAATCCTAAACCAGAGGATATTCGAAGTTATTTACTATGGCGCGATTGAAAAGAGTGTAGAACTTGCACGTAAGGATGGGCCATACTCGACATTTAAAGGCAGCCCATTCTCGCAAGGGAAGTTCCAATTTGATTTGTGCAAGGAGTACGATACGGCAAAGCTGCCGAAGGCACCTTCGACGCCCGTTCGGGACGGGGACCTTGACTGGGAAAAGCTCAGACAGGATGTAATGAAGTATGGAACGCGTAATAGTTTGTTGACGAGTGTCATGCCTACTGCATCTACTTCGCAGATCTTGGGTAATTACGAATGTGTTGAAATGCCTACGAGTAATGTTTATAAACGTAGGACACTTGCGGGAGAGTTTCCTGTTGTAAACAAGCATCTTCTCAAGGATTTGCTGAGTCTTGGTCTTTGGGATAAAAATATGCAATACCAGATTATGAAGGCGGGTGGGTCGGTGCAAAATATTCCATCCATCCCGCAAAATATTAAGGACCTGTACAAAACGATGTGGGAAATTAAACAAAGGGTGGTTATCAACCTATCGGCTCAGCGGAGTCTGTATATTGACCAGAGTCAGAGTCTAAATTTGTTTTTTGTTAATCCCGACTTTAATTTACTATACAGCGCTCACTTTTACGGTTGGGGCAAGGGTCTAAAGACAGGTTCGTATTATATTAGAAGTAAGTCTGCCGTTGATTCAGATGATATTACAAACGTTAAGGTTACGACGCCCGAAGGCGGCCGCGAAGCGGCTTCGACTCAAAGCGTAGCGTCGGACGACGATGGAGAATCAGCATGTGCGAGTTGCACAGCCTAAAAATAAATCTTTGATTACTTAGAAAGATGATATTGGAGACGTTTTTAGCGCATCACCTACAAAAAGAACATTTCGCGAATGATCCAAGCGTCGACGCTACATACATAAGTTTCGTATTACTTCTCATCACATATGCCATATTTACCATATTTGTTGCCATCAGGTACCCAATAGCAAACAACATACTCATAAGCCTACTACTGGCCCTAATCATCACACCCGTTTTTTGGATACTCAAAATAATAGAACTAATTGCAGGTACGACACTGGACCGATTATCCAATAGCCGAAGGCAGCGCCGAACCTAGAATCAATTTAGGGATTTGTCTCAAAATAAAAATGTAAGAAACGTTAGAATGTCGCATCAATGCAAGGGGTTCAACAGGGATGGGTCCAAGTGTAATAGGAAGAATAAGTCGGATGAAAGTAATTACTGTTGGCAACACTGTGAGCAGTTTTTGGACCAAGGCGTGGCTGTGGCGCCCAAGAAGGTGTTCAAGATGCCTGTGGAGATTTCTATAGATAATTACCAGGTTGAGATAGATTCCCTCAAGTTGGACGTGGACTTTATGACCAAGAAGTTTGAGACCGGTACCGAGCCAGAAACACTCGAGGATATGGCCGAATTTGCACACAAGACCTTTAGGATACAGGAACTGTGTAAGGCGGTTGGCCAACTTGAACAAAGGAAGAAAAACAACTTCAAGGAGGAAAAGCAGTTTAGGGTTTTGGTTCATAGTGTACCTAAGAACCAGAGTTTCCAGACGCCGCAGACGGATAGGTTGGTGGAGAGTGCGGGGTTTAAGAGGGCAATTGATTTTGAAATTAGGAAGTTGAATTCTCGGCAGAAAAAGCTAGATAATAAAAGAAAGGCTATTAAGGACGTAAAATCAGTAAAGAATGTTGAGGATGATTGATTATCTTTCGGGCACACAATACGAAGAAAACGTAGACGGAATGCATAACGTAGATCTTACCGCCCCCCTTATTAAAGTCGAATCTACGCCGATAGAACTGCCTTCGGCAGTCGAACCCGTATTGCACCCCGACCCCAGTCGGTTTACGACCTTCCCCATTAAGCATACGGATATTTGGAAATTTTATAAAAAAGCAGAGGCTGCGCTGTGGACGGCGGAGGAACTCGACTATTCTGCCGATATCAAGGATTGGGAGTCTCTTACGGACGATGAGCGTTATTTTCTGGAGCATATTCTTGCTTTTTTTGCTGGTAGTGATGGTATTGTGCTGGAGAATCTCATGTCGACCTTTTCAACGGAGGTTCAGTGGCCCGAAGCCAGGGCGTTTTATGCCGTGCAAAACTATATTGAAGTAGTCCATTCGCAAGTATATTCCCAACTTATTGATACGTTTATTAAGGACCCGGTTCGCAAACACGAACTCTTCAATGCGATTGAAACAATTCCGTGCGTTTCCAAAAAAGCCAAGTGGGCTCTGAAATGGATGGACCCCAAGACAAAGCCATTTCGCGAGAGGCTCTTGGGTTTTATTGTGGTGGAGGGTGTGTTTTTTAGCGGGAGTTTTTGTTCCATTTTTTGGATGATTTCGCGTGGCAAGATGACCAAGGCTCTTGGTAAGAGCAATGAACTAATTGCACGGGATGAGGGTATGCATGCGCAATTTGGTACGATGATTTACCATGAGTTGATTTTGAAATGCGATGAGAAAACCGTTCACGATATATTCAAAGAGGCTGTTGAGATTGAACGTGAATTTATTTGCGATTCTCTTCCGTGTAGGTTGATTGGGATGAATAGCGAACTCATGTGCGATTATATTAAGTTTGTTGCGGATGTACACATTGAACGCCTAGGATATGGCAAGATATACAATATTGAGAATCCCTTCCCGTTTATGGACCTTAATAACATGCAAGGGAAGACTAATTTCTTTGAGGCGAGGGTTACTGAATATCAGCGCGCCTATTCTGTAAGCAATGTTTCGGAACGCACTTTTGTTCCTAGTGATAACTTTTAAGCGACGCCGGTCCCGATTGTGACTTTTTAAATTGAAGATTTAATTTAATCTTTAAATCTTCAATTTAATTATAAAAATAAAATATACGGACATTAGTAGAAGATGATTATTGGGGAAAAGCCTCCTAGTAAAATTATTAAATCATGTGACCAAAAGGGGGTAAATTTGACAAAAAAAATCACGGTTTACAAATCTCTTTCCGAGCTTGAACAAGTTTGCAAAATGCCCGTTAGAAAGGCCGACAGGCCGGCACGCAAAATTAGAAGAAAATCTTCACCGCGTCGGACGGTGGCTTCGCCACCTTCGACACCGCGTCGGATTGTAAAGTCACCTTCGTCACCGCGTAGGATGGTGGCTTCGCCACCGCGTCGGACGGTGGCTTCGCCGGCTTCGACACCGCGTCGGATGGTGGCTTCGCCGGCTTCGAAACCGCGTCGGTTGGTGGCTTCGCCGGCTTCGACACCGCGTAGGATGGTGGCTTCGCCGGCTTCGACACCGTGTCGGATGGTGGCTTCGCCACGCAAGAGAAGAAGGAGCGTAAAGAAAGTAATTGCAAAGCCGCCCTCTTTCTTTAAGAAGGTGCGGAGGTCCAATCCGGTTCGTCTCTCCCCCAAACGGTCGTTTAAAAAACCCATTGTACGGCGCGAAGCGCCGCGTCGACCTCCGGTCGTACGGCGCGAAACGCCGGCGCAGAACGCCGTACCCATTTATTCGCCCTACCCATCTTATTCTGCGAATTTAAAGAAACCTTATGATGATTTCTCGAATATGGTACGCGGTATTCGCTCACCGCAAGAAATTATGGTACCGCATGAGCACATTGCCTATAGACGCGAGGTATTCTTGAAAAAGATACCGGAACATCTTGGTGAAAATGTAGCTGCGCTAAAACAAAGAATGGTAGATATGGAACATATTCATAGATTATTAGAAGCACAGCTAATGAAATGCCGTAAATCAAGAACCCCCGAACGTGCAGTCAATAACAACCAGTTGGTAAAAATAGAAAAACGTATTGGAGAGCTACGCACGGAAGAAAACCAACACAATAATTACGTACAACTAATGCAAGAATTTATTGGAAAATACAATCAGTCAAAACAAGAAGAACATACGAAAATTGATAGGCTTCGGGGTGAAATACACGGTATCCTCAAGAAAGTTTCCTCTGCGTTTGAATTACAGGGACAATTGTTCGACACCCAAGAAAAGATCCTAACAAATATTACAAACTCGGCACAGGTATCCAAGACAGATCTTATGGAATGGGCAAAGGGAATTGAAAGGGTTGCCAACGAAAAGGACGGACTCATAGAGGCCCTCGTCCCGGCTACACTTAGGTTACAACAAGTACCTGAAGAAACAAACGCCCAGCTCAAGGATTCAATTAGGGAACTACAGAAAATTTACGAAAAACAGAGCATGTTCGGCCAGTACGGTTCGGAGAACCGCGTCGACCGCAGGTCGTACGACGATCGCCAAAGGTCATACGATCCAGAGCGTCGCTTTGACCAGGCTCGCACCTCATACGACCCAAGGTCTTACCCGCAACAGTCGTCTGAAATAGCACAGGTTCTGAAAAACTCAGAACGCGAATCCCTACAGAAACAATTTGAACGCCTGACCGACCTCGTACTCTCCAAACAGCAGCAACAGCAACAGGCGCCTCAGTCACCTGCTGTTATAAATAATGCGGGTGACACTAAGGCGGGGTTGGATGAACTAAAGACTATGATAAGTAATCTTACCCGTATGGTACTTGAAAAGCCCGCTGAACGCAAGTCGGAGCCCACCAAGTGGGACCTCCCGGAAACTTCGAGTGCTAACGTTCTCAAGATGCAGGAGATGCAGAGAAACCGCGATGAACTTTTACCCACTGGGAGGGACAAAGGTGATTATGACAACAAGCGTGACATTTTGGCCTCCATTTTATCGGATGAACAAAAGTCCCAACAGAAGCCACAGGAGAATCAAAAGTTAGCGATGTTTGAGAAATTGTTGGGTGGCGGTAAGGATGGTGGTGATTCTTCCGCGTTGCTTGATTTCATTATCAAGATGAAACTCCTCAAGGGTCTCGGGTTTGACGTTTCGGATATTTTCGGAGGAACAACGGCGATTAACAATAATACTAACACTATCACCGGCGCGGCGACACAGACGACAGATGATAAGTTTATGGGGAAACTTGATGAAATTATAAATATCCTTAAATCACAACATACGGCTTCGCCGTATGCTTCGACGCGAAGCGTCGATACGGCTTCGCCGTATGCTTCGACGCGAAGCGTCGATACGGCGCAAAGCGTCGACGCTCATGTTAAAACAGCGGAGGTAGCGAAACATGCGCATACTTGTGATGAAGTATATGAATTTCTACAAACATTTCGGAAAGGTGATTATGAAGGCGCGAACGGTATTCTTGAGAATTTGAAGAATAGTATTATTACGCAGAATAACAGTTGTGATGAGGTGACTCGTCGACTGTCTTATATAAGCGATAAATTGGGTAGTTTAATGGGGGGAGTTGGCAATATTACTCAAATTTCACAACAGGTAAGTAGTATGAATTCACAAACAACAAACCTCACCAATGAAATTAAGAATTTAATAATAAAGATTCAAAACATGGCGAGTACCGGCCAAACAAGCAGCAATATCGAAAGACTGAAAGATGAATTGGAGTCCAAGAAAAAAGAATTAGATGAATTGAGAGACACGTCTAATCCTCTCCAAGGTCAACTAGATGAATATAAAAAACAACTTGAGCAAATTAAAGAAGTGCTTGGCCTAATACCTGATTGTGATGGACTTGGGATTATTGCCGCCTTGAAAAAATTTAAGGAGGAGATGGAAAAACGAGGCGGTAAGCCGCAAAACGACGCGTCGGTCGGAACCGAAGCTCCTTCGCGGTATGATGATATTAAAATTGTTGTCAATAAAATGTTTAATTTGAATTTAGACCTTAATAATGACCGTGACAAGTTTATAGATTACCTTAAAGTAATTGAACAATTATTAACTGAAAATCATATAGGCAGTCTGGAAACACTCAATGAATTTATTGCTGAAATAAACAAAAACAAAAAATGCTGCGTTGATCTAGAAAAAGTTAAAGATGAGACTAAGAGAATAGAAAAAGAAAAAAATGACGCATTGACTAAAATAACAAGGCTTGAGGCTGCTGCGGCGGCCGCGTCGGGGAAGCCGGATAATTCGGAGGAAGTAAATAGGCTTGAGAGTGAGTTGAATAAAGTGAATACTCAGGCGGAGGAAGCGACCAAAAAAATAGAAAAGCTTAATGCTGAAATAGAACGGCTTGAGGCTGCGGCGCAGGCCGCGTCGGGGAAGCCGGATAATTCGGAGGAAATAAATGAGCTTAATGCTAAAATAAAAAAGCTTGAGGATGGGTTGAATAAACATAGTGGGGATGCGGATAATGCGCAAAAGGCGGAGAAAGAAATACAAAGGCTTATGACTGAGTTAGCTGCCGCGGAGGCTGCGCGGGAGGAGGCGGAGGCTGCGCGGGAGGAGGCGGAGGAGGCTGCGCGGGAGGCGGCGGAGGCTGCGCGGATAGAGGCTACGCGGATAGAGAATGAGGC
>Ga0194041_10000093_pt1 | contig 32400 bp, 24 predicted proteins | sample JunL449m_MetaG_FD_160082 | JGI IMG/M metagenome (GOLD analysis project Ga0194041, IMG submission 160082) | Anoxic zone freshwater microbial communities from boreal shield lake in IISD Experimental Lakes Area, Ontario, Canada - Jun2016-L442-9m | ecosystem: Environmental > Aquatic > Freshwater >...
GGTTTATCTACGACAAGGGCTTTACCATCCTCGGCGGAAATGGCGCCTCTACTTTGGCCGGCGAGTTCGCATTCTCGATCTCGTTGACCTTGGCCGTGTTCTATCTGGCAGTCATTTTTAAAGGGGTGCGAACCGGCCGCGATCGGGCGCTCGGGGCAACGCTGTTGGCACTCACGATTCTTTGCCATTTAATTCCCGCCATCTTTGCGGGCATCGCAACCATCTTGATCCTGTTGTTCTTGCGCAGAGAAGATCGCACCCCCTGGTGGGATGCAACAAAAGTTGGTCGATGGGTGGCAGGGGTACTCGTCGGTCTGACGTTGTTCACACTGATCTCGGATGCAAACCTCCCGGGGCTCAATCAGCTCCGTCGGCTTCCCGGTGCCACCGTCTGGTTCCCCTCACAGTGGTGGTTCCCAGGCCTTGCCACCTTTGCAGCAATTGCTCTTCTGACAGGGTTTGAGCCGCGTTTTCTGCCGTGGCTCAAACAGCGCTTGGCATGGATCCCGGCAGTCCTTGCGCTGCTCGTTGGCGTTGGCATGGTTGCCGTCTGGTCGACCTGGTGGGTGCTTACTTTCGTGCTGTTGGCTCTGGTGTTTGCTTTCTTTGTAGGCATTGATACTCGCTTGGGTAAGTGGATCTTGTTGGTCGGGCCCGTGGGCGGCTTGCTTACCGGTTTCTGGTCGCTGCCGTTCCTTGGAAACAGCGCCTACATGAACGACATGGGCTGGGAGAAGTACACCAAGTACTCCGATTATCTCCTTGCCGTTCCGGAGCTTGACCAAGGCGGGATGCCGTATCGAAATCTGATCTTTGCCTTGGCAGGGCTCGGCCTTGTGCTAGCGCTGATTCAGCGCGTTCGTTTCGGATGGTTCTTGGGTCTCACCATCTTGGTTCTTGCTTGGACGTTCCGCTACTTCCCTCAGTACCGGCTGTGGAATGCGCGCCTCTTGCCTTTCTACTACCTGGCTTTTTACCTTCTCGCTGGATTAGCTCTCGCTCTGATCATCCGGTCGATTTCACTTGCTGTTCAAGACATGACTCATCGTCGAGAAGAGCCAGTCATGGTGGCTGTGGTCGGAGCCTTTGCGGTGTTAGCCATCTTCTTGTTCGGCTTGCTTGGAGCATTCCGCCTGCTCCCTGGCGGAGCACTGGTTGCTGATCCAACTCGTCCAACGGCCACGGTGTACCGCTGGTCGGGGATCAACTTCCAAACGGCAATTGTTAGTGATTGGGCTCGCTGGAACTACTCCGGTCTTGAGGGTAAGGACGCCTACCCCGAGTTCATCGGGATTATGAACATGATGAAGAGCGTCTCGGCCGAGAATGGTTGCGGACGGGCTTTCTGGGAGTACGACGCTGGCCTGAATCGTCACGGTACAACCATGGCACTCATGCTGTTGCCGTACTACACCGACGGATGCGTCGGGTCTATGGAAGGTCTCTATTTTGAGGCATCCTCTACTACACCGTTCCATTTCTTGACGCAGTCAGAACTCTCTACTGCACCATCACGAGCGCAGCGAGAACTGCCGTACAACAACTTCAATATCAAAGAAGGTGTTTCACACCTGCAACTGCTCGGCGTCAAGTACTACATGGCAACTACTGAGGCGGCGATTGCGGCAGCAAAAACCGAGCCCCGATTGACCCAGGTTGCTAACCAGAAGTTCAACTATTCTGACACTGCGGGCACTCTCCAAACCACCAATTGGTCAGTGTTCGAGGTAGCCGATTCCGAGCTCGCCGTGCCGCTCAAAAACGACCCGGTTGTCGTGACCGATGCAGACGATCACATTGACGGCTGGGTGTACGCCAAAAAGCGGCTGCCTCAGACTGAGGCCCAGATCCAGACGAGCATTCAAGGCTCAAAAACTGCTGGGCCTGCCGTGACTTGGTTCAATGATCCAACGAAGTGGGATGTGCTGCTCGCAACCTCGGGGCCCGCGGACTGGCCGCGATCCACCGCCGCAAATGCCTTTTCGCATAAGCAACCGAACCCGCCGATCAAAGTCAGCAATATTGTTACGACTCAAGATTCCATTGAATTTGATGTCGACAAAGTTGGTGTCCCGGTGCTTGTCAAGATCTCGTATTTTCCGAACTGGCATGCGAGTGGTGCCGAGGGGCCGTATCGAGTGAGCCCGAACTTCATGGCAGTCGTCCCGACCGAGAAGCATGTTGTTCTGGGCTATGGCTACAGCAAGTACGACCTAGTGGGCTGGTTTGCAACGCTCTGCGGGCTGGTTGCCCTTGGTGGGCTTGCGGTGCTCGACCATCGTCGCAGACTTCGAGACGAAGGTGAGGCTGGAAATGAGGCTGAATCCGGGGACGGACCTGACCCCGATGGGGATTCGGCTGAGGTTCAAACTGAAACCTCGGAGGAGCAGGACACCGCGGAATCAACCGCGCCATCAGAGGCACCGATCAGTGACCCAAGCACTGTCTCTGCTGAGCCCTGATCCTGTGATGGTCTGCACGATCTCAACTCCGCTGATCTAAGGCCCGAGAATATGGATCTGTTGCGCCGCTTCGCCCTTGTTGGGATCATCGCCACAACTGTTGACCTGGTGTCTTTGCTCATTTTGCGCGAGCAAGTTGGTCTTCCAATCTGGATGGCTGATGCCCTAGCGGTAGCACTTGCAACGAGTGTTTCTTGGGTCTTGCACGGCCTAGTGTCGTTTCCGGATGATCCGTCTCGCCGTTGGTATCGTCGGCCTGCGGAGTACGTACGTGCATCGGCGTTGTCATTACTTGCCGATGTATTCGTTCTGTCCGTACTCTATGAACTGCTGCATCCCGAGCGATGGGGTGCGCTGTTGGTCATCAAGTTGCCGGCGTTGATGGTTGCTTTTTTTGTCCGTCTCGTCACGTATCGAGAGGCCATGTTTGCCACGGTCCGAAAGGATCAGGAAGCGCCGCACCCTCGGCCTGCTGCAGCCGGAGATGTGCGATTGTCGGTCGTGGTGCCAGCTTTTGGTGAGGCTGACCGCATCGCAACCTCGGTGCAGCGAATCCGCTCAGCGCTCTCTTCAATTCAGAATGACGGCGGTTTACAAATCTTGGTGGTTGATGATGGCTCCTCAGACGACACTGCAGCTCAGGCTCGTCAAGCGGGAGCTGATCTGGTGTTGCAACAAGAAGTCAATGCCGGAAAGGGTTCCGCAGTTCGTGCAGGTGTGCTGGCTTCCTCGGGGCGAGTGGTTGCCTTCACCGACGCAGATTTGTCGTATGCCCCCGAGCAAATTCTGCTTCTGCTGAAAGGGGTAGAGGCAGGGTGGGACGTGGTCGTGGGTAGTCGGCAACACGTAGAAACCCAGACGGTGGTTCGTGCCGGCCGCCTGCGAGAAGTTGGCGGGCGCGTGATCAATGTTCTCACTGGGCTCGTTCTTCTTGGCAGGTATCGAGACACTCAATGTGGGCTCAAGGCCATGCGTTCCGACGTTGGTCGCATGATTTTCTCTCATGCCAAGATCAACGGTTTCGCTTTTGATGTCGAGGTCTTTGCACTTGTTGAGCGGTATCGATTAACTCTGCATGAAGTGCCCGTCGAAGTCGAGAACTCCGAGCGGTCAACGGTCCACGTGGCCAGAGATGCATACCGTCTCGTGCGTGATTTGTTTCGCATTCGCAGGTGGGGTCGTCTCGGAGAGTATGAGGTTGATCCCGCCGAGTTGCCTGCCGGGCTGGACGAGTCGTAGGCCGTTCAATCGGCAGCGCTGCCGACAACTAGGCTCGGCACTCGTGACTACTCTCGAGAAGATCTTTAAGGCCTACGACGTTCGGGGGCTTGTGCCCGAACAACTCGACTCCAAGATTGCCTTTGCCATAGGCGTTGGTTTTGCTCAGTTTGTGCGTTCGGATTCCTCCTTGAGTTCGCCGCCCAGCAAAGTTCTGGTTGCGCGAGACATGCGACCTTCTGGTGTGGAACTAGTAGCCGAGTTTGCTCGCGGCGTGCAGAGTCAAGGCCTCGACGTCGTAGAGCTCGGTCTGGGATCGACGGACCTTTTGTATTTCGCCGCCGGCAGCCTTGATGCTCCAGGCGCGATGTTTACGGCTTCGCATAACCCGGCGCAGTACAACGGCATCAAGTTTTGCCGGTCGGGGGCTCGTCCAGTGGGCGAGGATTCCGGATTGAGTGAGATTCGATCAGTCGCCGAGGAAGTCCTTGACGCAAAGGTGCCCGCAAGTAGTGAGGCCGGCTCGCTTTCTCAACTCGACCTGCTCTCGGCATTCGCTGACCATGTGCGCTCCTTCGTTGACGTCACCGCGCTTGCACCACTCAAAATTGTTGCTGACACTGCCAATGGCATGGGTGGCCTCATTGTTCCTGCAGTGTTTGAGCCCCTGCCCTTCGATGTCGAGATTATGTATGGCGAACTCGACGGCACGTTCCCAAATCATCCAGCCGATCCGATTCAGCCAGAGAATCAGGCCGACTTACGTGCCCGTGTGCTTGAGGTTGGGGCCGATATTGGGCTGGCGTTTGATGGTGATGCAGATCGCGTGTTCTTGGTTGATGAAAATGGTGTGGGCCTATCAGGGTCAACGACAACGGCCATCATCGCTGCAGGTATTTTGGATCGCAATCCAGGCGAGACCGTGATCCACAATTTGATCTGCTCAAAGACCGTTCCGGAGGTCGTTCTTGAACACGGCGGAACGCCCGTCCGTACACGCGTCGGGCACTCCTTCATCAAAGGGGTAATGGCAGAGACGGGGGCGATTTTTGGCGGAGAGCACTCGGCGCACTACTACTTCCGCGATAACTTCCGCGCTGACTCAGGCATCATTGCGGCCATGGTGGTTCTCGAACAGTTGTCGGTCTCGGGACTGACCTTGTCAGAACTTCGTGCCCCTTTTGAGCGGTACGGCGACTCTGGGGAAATCAATACCAAAGTCTCCGATACTGCCCTGGTGATTGAGCGGGTCGCAACGCACTATGAGTCTGCCAAACAAGATCGCCTGGACGGCCTTACGGTTGATTGCGGCGACTGGTGGTTCAACCTTCGCGCCTCCAATACGGAGCCACTCTTGCGACTCAATCTTGAAGCAGCGAACGAGGAAGCCTGTGCGGCTCGCGTTGCAGAAGTCCAACTCGTAATGGCCGGCTGACTCTGACACCTCTACTCTGTTCGGGCGCTAGGCCTGCACAGAATCCACCCTATGAGCTCGACAAGACGAGCAAGGAGAACTGATGAGTACCGCTGAACACCTTGATCCACGATTACTAGAGATTTTGGCTTGTCCCCAAGACAAAGGGCCGCTGCTGTATTTCGCTGACGAGCAACTTCTGTATAACCCCCGATTGAAGCAGTCCTATCCCGTTCGTGAGGGGATTCCAGTCATGCTGATTGATCAGGCCTCGGCTGTTGACGAGACCGAAGCAGAGCGGCTGAATTCAAAAGCTGAGGCAGAGGGAATTCAGCTGACCTTTAGCGAGTAAGCCGATTCAGGTGCGGCGGAACTGATTGCTAGAGGTCGGAGTCCACTGAGACCAGGTGTGAGGGAGCAGCCGCAATGGCCGAACGAGTTGACAGTCTTGGGATGTTTCAGGCTGCCTACGCGCTACCAGAGCAATGCATCGATGCCGTGGCGCGCACCGAATCTGTTGCGGGCTTGCCACCGGCCGAGGGGATCACTTCAGTACTCATGGTGGGAATGGGTGGCAGCGGGCTTGCGGGTGATGTGGTCTCGGCGGTTGCGGCAGCAAGTTGTCCTGTTCCGATTCTGGTGTCGAAGAACTATGAGTGCCCCGAGTTTGTAGGGCCCGACACCTTGGTCATCGCCGTATCGTGGTCGGGTGACACTGACGAGACGATCAATGCTGTTCATCATGCTGCAGGAGCTGGCGCACGACTCGTGGTGGTGACAGCTGGCGGCCACCTTGAGCGCGTCGCTCACGAGTGGGGTGCGCCAGTGGTGTCGGTGGACTCGAGTCTTCCGATGCCGAGCGCCGCAATTGGAGCCGTGTCGGTTCCGCCGTTGTTAGTTCTGGAGCAGCTTGGCTTGATGGATGAAGCCTCTGATCAAGTTGAAGCAATGATTGTACAAATCTCCACTCGACGCGATTCGTTGCTGGCCGACGGCAACGAGGCTCTGAAGTTGGCCCAACGGTTGGGGAGCACCTTGCCGATTGTGTATGGCGGCGGGACTCTTGGCGAGACAGCAGCCTGGCGATGGAAAGCTCAGTTCAACGAGAACCCCAAGGTTCCCTCGTTTGCGAATCGAATCCCCGAACTTACGCATAACGAAATCTGCGGCTGGGGCCAGCATGGCGACATCACCCGACAGATTTTTTCGATGTTGTTACTTCGGCACGATTTTGAGCATCCCCAAGTGCAGCGACGCTTTGATTTGGTGGCAGAGATCTGTGAGGAGATCGTCTCTGGAATCCAGTCAGTCTGGGCTGCGGGCGAAGGTCGCCTAGCGCAGTTGTTTGATCTGATGTTGTTCGGCGATCTGGTGACGTTGCATTTGGCCGCAATCGCAGGCGTCGATCCGGGGCCCGCGCCGATTATGGACGAGATCAAAGCCAACCTGCGCTAATCGCAGCCGGTCCAAACTCCATTGGCGCCGGCAAGCTACGGATTCCGTAGCTTTTCGGCGCCAAAGATTAAAAAAGCGTGCTGGGGTGCTGTTGGCGCTATCATTGCGAACTTGCGAAGGCTGCATGTACCCGGTGTCAGACGACCCCAGCCTGAAGCACATATCCGCGTCGATGAGCGCGCCCCTTCGGTAGAACTGGGTCAGGCGCGCAGGAGGAAAGAAAAATGAGTTTCACTGATTTCAAAGTTGCTGACTTGTCACTCGCCCCGTTGGGCCGCAAGCAGATGGATCTAGCCGAGGTTGAGATGCCAGGTCTGATGGCCATCCGCGCCGAGTATGCCGATTCGCAGCCGCTCGCAGGAGCGCGAATCACCGGCTCGTTGCATATGACGGTCCAAACAGCGGTACTGATCGAGACCTTGACAGCGCTCGGCGCCGAGGTGCGTTGGTGTAGCTGCAACATTTTCTCGACCCAAGACGAGGCAGCTGCTGCAGTTGTGCTTGGACCACAGGGCAGTATCGACAACCCACAAGGTGTGCCGGTGTTTGCTTGGAAGGGCGAGACGCTTGAGGAGTACTGGTGGTGCACCGAGCAGGTACTCAACTGGCCCGCTGACGCCGAGGGTTCTACAGGCCCCAACATGATCCTTGACGACGGTGGCGATGCCACGTTGTTGGTTCATAAAGGCACCGAGTACGAAGCCGCCGGTGAGGTACCCGCAGACTCGGATTCCGATTCCGAGGAATGGAAGGTTGTGCTTGACACCTTGCGTCGCACGCTGACCGAGGATGCCTCGCGATGGACAAAGATCGGTGCAGGAATCAAGGGTGTAACTGAAGAAACCACCACGGGCGTGCATCGCCTCTATCAAATGTTTGATGCGGGGCAGTTGTTGTTCCCCGCAATCAATGTGAACGATTCCACCACCAAGTCCAAGTTCGACAACCTGTACGGCTGCCGGCATTCACTCGTTGACGGAATCAATCGCGCCACCGATGTGATGATCGGCGGAAAGACCTGCCTGGTAGCTGGTTTCGGAGACGTTGGAAAGGGTTGCGCACAGTCATTGCGCGGCCAAGGCGCACGAGTTGTGGTGACCGAGATTGACCCGATCTGTGCGCTGCAGGCCGCAATGGAGGGCTACCAAGTGGTCCGCCTCGAAGATGTGCTCGACACCGCAGATATTTTCATCACGACAACCGGCAACAAAGACATCATCACGGCTGAGCATATGAACGCCATGAAGCACAATGCCATTGTTGGCAACATCGGCCACTTCGATAATGAGATTGACATGGCTGGCGTCTTCCGCCAGAGCGATATTCAGCGAGTCACGATCAAGCCGCAGGTAGACGAGTTTGTGTTCCCAGACGGTCACTCCGTGATTGTTCTGGCCGAGGGCCGCCTGCTCAACTTGGGCTGCGCAACGGGTCACCCAAGCTTTGTGATGAGCTGCTCATTTTCAAATCAGGTGCTTGCTCAGATCGAACTTTTTACAAAGACTGCAGACTATGAGCTCGGCGTGTGGGTTCTTCCCAAGCAACTCGACGAAATGGTTGCTCGCTTCCACCTCGACGCACTCGGCGTTCGCCTGACGACGCTCACCGCTGAGCAGTCTGCGTACCTTGGCATTGCGGTGGAGGGTCCATACAAGCCAAGTCACTACAAGTACTGATTTCTTCGACTGGTTCGCTCAGTGAGGTGATCGAAAGGGCGATTCATGGAGCAATTTGAAGGCAAAGTTGCAGTAGTCACCGGTGCGGCGAGTGGCATTGGTAAGGCTCTGGCAACTGCGTTTGCTGAAGTCGGCATGCGCATCGTACTTGCAGATGTTGAATCTGCGGCGCTCGAGATTGCAGCAGAAGAACTGCGATCACAGGGAGCGGACGTATTTGCCGTGACCGCGGATGTGGCCAAGGCAGCGGATGTTGACCGAATCGGCACCGCTGCAATGGATGTCTTTGGAGCGCTGCACGTTGCGTGTAATAACGCCGGGGTTTCTGGTGGTGGCCTGTCTTGGGAGATCGATCTGGAGACCTGGCGGTGGATTCTGGACGTGGATCTCTGGGGAGTCATTCACGGGGTTCACACGTTTACACCGCTGATTATTGCGAGCGGCGGCGGGCATATCGTGAACACGGCCTCCATGGCGGGGCTCACCTCGAATCCTGGAATGAGTCCCTACAACGTTGCAAAACACGGGGTAGTGACGCTGTCGGAAACCCTTTCTGTTGAACTACAGATGACTCACCCCGAGGTGGGTGTGAGCGTGTTGTGCCCCGGTTGGGTGCGAACCCGAATCAACGAGTCCGAACGAAATCGCCCCGACCTCAGCGGCGGAGTCGTTGTGGAAGAGACTGATGAGGGCTTGCTGGCCATGAGAGAGATGGTCAACACATGGATTGCAGAAGGTTTGCAGCCTGCTCACGTGGCATCGCTCGTGATCGATGCCATGCGAGAGAACCGCTTCTATGTGCTCACTCATCCCGAATGGCAGGGCATGATTCAGGATCGAATCGATCGCATGCTCTCGGGGGCCAATCCTTGGGCCAACCTTCCGGGCAACTAACGGCGGCAACGAGTGGGGAAGCATTAAAGGGTGACGGCCAGCGTGAGACCGTGGAGTGACTTCACTCCCGACTCGATCAGGGCATCGGCAGCAGCGCACAGGGTTGCGCCGGTAGTGCGAACATCGTCAATCAGGATCACACGCTCCGGAGCTGGGCCGCGAGCAATGAACTGCGGACCAAGGAGACGGTCTGCTCGGCCATGCCCAGTTTGTGCCTCTCCAGGAAGGCGTCGAAGAAGTCGCGATGTGTTTAGGCCTAGCGGTGCCGCAACAGCGCGGGCGAGCAGTTCCGCTTGGTCGAACCCGCGCTTGGATTTTCGCGCTGCTGAGGTTGGTGCCCACGTCACTATTGGCCGGGACAGGCCTTTTGTTGCCAGCATGGCGGACTGATCGAGAAATTGGGCGAGACCGAATCCCAGCACGCCCACTGCGTCGCGGTGGTTATGGAATTTGAGTGCTGCAACTAAGTCTTTCGTGTTACCGGTGTAGCTCAGTAATGAGTCACAGGCTTCGAATCCCGGTGGAGCAGCGAGTTCGGGGGCTGGGATGAGCGTGGCAATGCAAGGCGAGCAGAGTCCACAACCCTGCGTGCGACAGAGCACGCACCGGGGAGGAAGTAGGAGCGATAACAGCGCTGAGAGCAATGGTGTGGCGGAGAAATTGAGACGCTCGGTGGGCATTCTTGCGATGCTAAAGAATGCGGACTCATCGTGTTGCGAGCCAAACAGGGCTGCACGCCCCTGTGATAGGCCAACTGCCGAGTGCAGGGCCTGCCTCAGGCACCGGTAGTATCTGACCCGTGGGACTCCTCGATAAAGTATTGCGCACCGGTGAAGGTAAAAAAGTAAAGGCCCTGGCTGGCCTTGTTCCCGAGATTGGCGCGCTTGAACCCGAATGTGAGGCGCTCTCAGATGCCGAACTGCAAGCAAAAACGGGTGAGTTCCGTGGCCGTCTCGACCGAGGCGAAGATCTTGATGACCTGCTGATAGAAACTTTTGCCGTCGCCCGCGAGGCGGCCCGCAGAGTGACAGGGCAGCGGCACTATGACGTGCAGTTGATGGGTGGTGCAGCCCTGCATTTTGGTTGGGTTGCAGAGATGAAGACCGGTGAGGGCAAGACGTTGGTCTCAACGCTCCCGGTCTACCTTGACGGTTTGGCGGGCAAGGGAGTTCACATCATCACGGTGAACGAGTACCTCGCTACTCGAGATGCACAGTCCATGGGGCGCATTCACAACTTCTTAGGCCTAACAGTCGGCATGATCCTTCCCGGAGATAACGATCAGGTAGCGAAGCGAGAGAACTACGCCTGCGACGTCACCTACGGAACCAATAACGAGTTCGGTTTCGATTATCTCCGAGACAACATGGCGCTCTCACTTGATGAGAAGGTGCAGCGAGGCCACTCCTTTGCCATCGTCGATGAAGTCGACTCCATCCTGATTGACGAGGCCAGAACGCCACTCATCATCTCTGGCCGAGTGAGCGATGCTGCGAAGCTCTACTACAAGTTTGCGCAGGTTGCCCGTTCACTCAATCGAGACGTGGACTACGAAGTGGACGAAGAGAAAAAAGTGGTCTTCCCTCTACCCGAGGGTATTGAGCGGGTAGAAAAATCTCTCGGTGTCGATAATTTGTACGACGATGTTTCCAACAGCCTCGTGCATCAATTGCAGGTTGCCATCAAGGCGAAAGAGTTATACCGCAAAGATCGTGATTACTTGATTTCCGACGGCGAAGTGAAGATCGTGGATGAGTTCACTGGTCGTGTCCTTGAGGGCCGCCGATGGTCCGAAGGCCTGCACCAAGCCGTTGAGGCTAAAGAAGGAGTCAAGATAAAAGAAGAAAACCAGACTCTGGCGACCGTGACCCTGCAGAACTATTTCCGCATGTACGACAAACTCGCTGGTATGACAGGTACCGCCGTCACCGAGGCTGCGGAGTTCATGGGTACCTATAATTTGCAGGTGGTGCCGATTCCCACGCATCGTCCGATGGTTCGCAAGGACGAGGGAGATGTGATTTATCGCACCGAGGCAGCGAAGTTCGCCTCGGCGGTTGAAGATATTGCAATCCGCACAGAGAAGGGTCAGCCGATTCTGGTCGGCACGGTATCGGTTGAGAAGTCGGAGCGCCTAGCACGCGAACTCGAAAAGCGAGGGATTCGCCACGAGGTACTCAACGCCAAGCAACACACTCGTGAGGCCGAGATCGTGACGCAGGCTGGTCGAGTAGGAGCGGTCACAGTCGCTACCAATATGGCTGGTCGAGGCGTAGACATTCTTCTTGGAGGAAACCCCGAAGGGCTTGCAGCTCGCGATGTCAATGCCGAGGGCCTGGAGTTAGTTTCCGAGGAGGGCCAAGCTCGTTACGCAGAGCTCTTAGAAAAGCACAGCATCGAATGTGCCGCCGATGGGGATCGAGTGCGAGCCCTCGGTGGGCTCTATGTGCTCGGCACCGAACGTCACGAGAGCCGCCGGATCGATAATCAGCTTCGCGGGCGTTCTGGCCGGCAAGGTGACCCGGGCGAGAGTCAGTTCTACTTGTCCCTTGAGGATGACCTGATGCGGTTCTTTGCAACGGGTGCCATCGAGTGGGTGATGGGTAAGGGCTGGGATGACGAGATTCCCATCGAGGCCAAAATGGTCTCGAAAGCCATCGAGAAAGCCCAGAACACCGTCGAGGCGCGAAACGGAGAAATCCGAAAGAACGTTCTGAAGTACGACGAGGTGATGAACGAGCAGCGCAAGGTGATCTATCGCCGCAGGGATCAGGTGCTCGATGGAGCTGATCTGCGCGATGAAACCTTGCAAGCGCTCGCTGAGGCTGTTGATACCTTGCTCCAGACGCACTGCTCGGCAGATTATTCAGAGGACTGGGATCTTGACGCGCTCCTCGCCGATATGACCTCGTATTGGCCCACCGAGTTAACAGCTGAGTCGCTCGCGGCTGCTAACAACAGTGACGAGGTCTACGACATCGTCATGGGTGACGCCACGCATCATTACGAGGGTCGCGAGGCGGAGCTCGGGACGGAGACCATGCGCCAGATCGAGCGGCAGGTCATGCTCAAGATTATTGATGCTCGGTGGCGAGATCACCTCAAAGAGATGGACTACTTGCAAGAGGGCATCAACCTGCGAGCCCTGGGTCAAAAAGATCCACTCAGCGAATGGCAGCGTGAGGGCTACGAGATGTTCGGTCAACTCATGGCCACCGTAGATCGCGAGTACGTGCAGTACGTGATGCACGTGCAGGTGGTCCAAGAAGAAGCCCCGAAGATTCAGCCGATTGGGAATTTCAGTTACACAGCGCCCGAAGACCCAGCCACGGCTCAAACCGCCGGGCCAGCTGCGGCGCTCGAAACAACCTCTCTGGCTTTAGCAGAGGGTGGCTCAGCTCCGGCTCCAGAACCCGAGGCGCAACAGCCAGTCGTGAAGACCGACTGGGAGCGGACTCCGCGCAATGCCCCATGCCCCTGCGGCAGCGGCAAAAAGTACAAGGTTTGCCACGGCGCCTAATTGTGCTCGACTTTTCACCGCAGATCTCTGCGCTCCGAACCAGACTCGCCGAAACCCAGGACTATCTGCGCATTGCAGACCTGCGGCACCGTCAACCTCAATTAGAGACCGAGCTTGCTCGTCCCGATCTGTGGGATGACGCCGCTGCTGCGCAGATACTGCAACGCGAGTTTGCCGAGATGTCTGATGACCTTCAACTTTTTGACTCTCTTCAGTCTCGAGTCGAGGACTTAGAAACCTTGCACGAACTGGCTCGCGAAGAGGATGACGAAACGCTTGAGGCCGAGCTCAGTAAAGAGGTGAAATCTCTTGAACGTGACTTTGAGGCGTTAGAACTTCGCGCCTTGTTTACCGGTGAGTATGACGAACGTGATGCCATCGTCGACGTGAATTCGGGTGCAGGCGGAGTAGAGGCTCAGGACTGGGCCGAGATGTTGCTGCGAATGTATTTGCGCTGGGCCGAACGCAGGGGATTCACTGCCGAAATCGAGTCTTTGAATGAAGGTGGCGAGGCGGGAATCTCATCTGCGACCTTTGTGGTGAAGGGTCGCAATGCGTACGGACTCTTGCGCTCCGAACATGGCGTGCATCGCCTGGTTCGCATTTCTCCATTTGATAACAATGCACGGCGTCAAACCAGCTTCGCATCAGTAAAGGTCACGCCATTTATCGAAGACGTGGACTCTGTGATTGAAATCGATGACAAAGATCTGCGAATCGATGTCTACCGATCTTCAGGCGCAGGTGGACAGCATGTCAATGTGACGGACTCAGCAGTGAGAATCACTCACCTGCCCACAGGGGTGGTGACCTCATGTCAGAACGAGCGTTCTCAGCATCAGAATAAGGACCGAGCGATGAAGACCCTCAAGGCTCGACTACTTGAACTTGAACGAGCCAAACGCATGGACAAGATCGCTGAAATTACCGGTGATCAGTCCTCGGTCAACTTTGGAAGCCAGGACCGCAACTATGTGTTGCAGCCGTATCAGCAAGTTAAAGACCTTCGTTCTGGTCTGGAGTTGCCGAACCCCGAGGCCGTGCTCGACGGAGAGTTGGATGAGTTGATGGAGGCCTTCTTGCGCTGGCAACGCACTGAAGGGGTTCCTGCTCATTAGCAACGATCTCCCCGTAGAAGCAGCGCCTCAGGGGGTTCCACATATTGCCCTCTGCAGCGCGATAACGTCACAGTTCTGTAACAGCAGCCTTCACAGGTCTTGTCGTGACCCCCCGAGCGCATCGGATCGGCAATCTGTGGAATTCGTCGAACACACTGGTCAGGAAAACGTGATCAAACTCGAGAATGTCTCGAAGATTTATAAGGGCGAGCATATGGCCCTGCGTGATGCAACTATCGAGATCGACAAGGGAGAGTTTGTCTTTCTTGTTGGGCCTTCGGGGTCTGGAAAGTCCACGTTTTTGCGTCTACTCAACCGTGAGGAGACCGCCGAGAAGGGCAAGATCTACGTGGCGGGTAAAGATATTGCTGCCCTTCCTGGATACAAGGTGCCGTACCTCCGAAGAAATATCGGCAGCGTCTTTCAGGACTTCAAGCTGCTTCCCAATAAGACGGTTTCAGAGAATGTGGCGTTTGCTCTCGAGGCTATCGGTCGCCCGAAGTCGGTAATTAGAGAGGCCGTCCCGCAAATTTTGGAGCTCGTGGGACTTGGCCGAAAAGAAGGATCAATGCCTAATGAGCTCTCTGGTGGCGAGCAGCAACGTGTCTCGATCGCACGAGCTTTCGTCAACCGTCCCTTGATCCTTCTTGCCGATGAGCCCACTGGAAACCTAGATCCAGCGACTTCGGTGGGAATTATGAAGCTGCTCGATCGCATTAACCGGACGGGAACCACGGTGGTGATGGCAACACACGATCGCGGAATCGTTGACACTATGCGCCGACGAGTCATTGAGCTCGACCGAGGCAGTGTGGTGCGCGATCAAGCCCGGGGTGTCTACGAATGAACCTTGGATCAGCATGCTGGCGCATACAGCAGATTCTCAACACGCAAGTCGAGGGGTAGACGGTCATGGCTGTACGCCTCGATTATGTTCTCAAAGAAACGGGTTCAAACCTCGTCCGCAACCTGACGCTCACCTTGGCTTCGTTGCTGACGGTGGCGATTGCTCTGGCCTTTGTGGCCGTGAGCTTTCTCATTGGAACTGGCATCAACCAAAGCTTTTTAGGTCTCCGGTCAGATGTGCAGATGTTTGTGTACATGAACCCCGGTGCCACTGCTGATCAGATCGCGAGTGTGAGCAAGAATCTGGAATCTAATCCTCAGGTTGAGTCTGTCAAGTTCTTAGATAAAGACAAGACGTACGCCGAGTTCAAAAGATTGTTTGCGGATCAGCCAGATTTTGTGCAGTCCATCAACCCGGACGAACTCCCGCAGAGCTTCCGCGTAAAGCCTACGAGCACAGATGCTGATGTGGTCTCTGCAGTGGGAACCGAGTTCGAGAACATGACCGGCGTCTATCGGGTTGAGTATGCCGAAGAGTACGCCCGACAGGTTCAGAAGTCGCTCAGCACGCTGAACTCTTGGGTTCGCCTTTTTGGTATTGCCCTGATTTTCGTGTCGGTGCTGCTTATCTTCAACACGATTCGCACAGCCGTGTTTGCGCGTCGAAGAGAGATCGAAGTGATGCGTCTAGTCGGCGCGAGCAACTGGTTTATTCGACTGCCCTTCATGACCGAGGGCATGGTCCAAGGGCTGCTCGGCGCGTTAGCTGCTGCAGGACTCACATGGGGTTTCGACGCCCTCTGGAAGCGAAACTTTGTGAATCAGGTGTCATTTGAGCTGCTCAACCAGATTAAATGGACCGGCGGAGACCTCTGGAAAGCCGTCATTATGATTCTGATTGTGGGCGCAGTCACCGGCGCCGTCGGCTCGGGCATCGCCGTAGGCCGCTACTTGCGGGTCTGAAACCCGCCACACACCTTCAAAAAAGCCGACCTAGGCCGTTCAGCCTAGAATTAGGTCTTTTGACCTATCCCGTCGGGTCCGAACCCGGCCGATCTACAGCAGCATGAGGCTGAATACCGAAAGTCTAAAAAGAACGAAGAGTCCCATGCGCGGCCGCAGAGGGCGAACCAGGAGTGAGCGTGGTGCGTCCCTTGTGGAGTACGCGCTCATCGTTGCACTGCTCGCCCTTCCAACTTTTGGTGGGATCAAGATGATGCAGAATGCCGCAGCATCCAAGATCAGCGCCACTGCAGTTGGGATGAGTACCCACACCATTCCCTCAGTACCGGTTGCTCCATAGTTTCTCCGTCGGATGTACTCGTTGCCCGCACCGCTGCCTGTGCCCCTGCAACTGCGCCGCCCCGCCGCTGCGCCGCCCGTAACCGTTTGGGGCCTGACCTGCTGTTTGGCGGGTGTAGTTCGAACGCACCATTTGCTGAGAACTGAGTCGTATGGCTCTGTTGTCCCGACAAGTTCGGACCGAAGAAGGTATATGAAACTGCAGAGGCGTCAGTCCAGTAATGAAATTGGTCGAGAGGTGGAGATTCGATTTCTGGGAGACTCCACGGTGACCTCCATTCCCCATGGTCGAGGATCAGGCCTCATTGATGCGCTTGTTCTGGCTACCTCACCGGCCTTGGCACAGCGGAGGTTGGCAGTGATCGATCCTCAGAATCTGGGCAGCAGCTCATCAATGTTTGACTACGACCACGTAACGGCGTTGCCGCTTGAGGTTTGCCCCCTCTGAGATGGCGGCGGGTCAACTTGGGTTTCAGGCTCGGGGCACATCGGCGCTAGCTTTTGTCATGAGCCAGTCCTCGAGGAGCCAGATGCGTCCCGCAAGAACAACCTTTCGTACTGTGATCTTGGTAGCAGCCTGTGCGCTCGCGCTGAGCAGCTGTGGAGGCACGGTGAGAGAGCCCCGGGAGTATGGCGACGTCACCACAGACGGCAAGGGTTACTACGGCAATTTGATGTATGGGTGCACTGGGGTTGAACCAATCGATGGTAAGTACGTAAACGTCAAGCTTGAGAGTGTTAATTACTGCAACTGCATCTTTAATGGATTGAAAGAAACTGTCCCGTTCTCGGATGCGAAAGCTTTCGATCAGTATCAGGCAACTGCGAAGGCCGGGGAGATCAAAATCCCGAAGAACATCCAAACGGTCCAACAGAAATGTGGCAAATCAAACTAGGGGCCACGTGATCTGTTGCTCGATGGAGATCTCCATGGACACCCGCTAAGAGTTCGGGCCCACCTAGATGGCACAGATCAGCTCGGAGATGGTTTTCGTTTGGGTTCGGGCAATCCCACTCGCACACTGCCCTCTGCGCTGAGTGGCCAGCGGGATCGAGATTTCTCCGAGAGTTTCCGCATTAATGCGATTGCCGCAGGGTCTGAATCTCCTGGGCGAGCTTCGATGGAGCCATCCGCGATCATGCGGCTGATGATTTCTCTCCCGAGGTCGGTGCGCACGATCGTGAGCGTCCAGTTGGCGTTCTCGCCGATTCCACCGCACGAGATATCTGCATGTTCCGCTGCAAAGTCGGGGCAGTGCGTGCAACCTTCTCGGGTCCAGGCGTGGCATTCCTTGAGGTTCACCTCACGGTAGGTGCCATCGGCTAGCCAGAGTTGGAACACGCCCTTGATGTTCATCTTGAGGATCTGTTCGCGTTCGATGCCGTATTTGGCGCGGAAAAGTTCTTCAAAAATCGCGTCATCGAAGGTCTTGGAGCACAACAGGCCGAGATTGAACACGATCGGTTTTGAAATCTTGCCAATCTTGCGAGACCACATGATTGGTGGGACCGAGGATTGACAGCTCATGCCGACGAGTGCCAACCGCGAATGCCCCGCTTCGAGTGCCTCATTCAGAGCCAACGTATTTGCCGAGTAGGTGTAGCGACTGCCAGCAGCATCGAGAATCTCTTCGCGGTTGGCTGCGACACCAGGGCGAGCTTTCCAAGAGCCTTTTTCGCCCTCGAGATAAGAAACCAGAGCTGCATCGATGTAGTCATGGTCGATGGCCCACAGCAGGATTGCCGAAACTAAGCCACCGTCTTGTCCCATCTCGTGCACCATGGCGTCCGAGGCTCGAGTCAACAGAATGTCTTGAAAGATGCCTGCAACTTCATCATCGTTTCGGGTCCGAGCAAAAAGGTGCTCGTCAGCTTGACCTTCCCAGAGGCGAAACCGAGGGCAGGCACGGGTGCAACTGGTGCAGCCCTTGACCCCATGGCCGCAGTCGTCGGGGCCTAGTTCATCCTCAAGGTGAAACGGCTTGTAGCCGCCCTGTTCGTGGTTGTACCCAATGACATCATGAGGACACGAGATCACGCAGCCGGCGCACCCCGTGCAGATACCGGTGTCGATGACCTCGGCCTTGAGTTCTTTCCACTGATTCGTCCAACGAGTAGAGGCAGTGGCAACGAGTTCCTCGGCGAGTGACATCTGCTAAATCTACCTGCCAGCCGGGCGGTCAGATCCCGCGGCAGGTTCTGCTTCGGTGAGTCGATTTCAGAGGAGGAGGTTGAAACGGAGTCCCGCATGCTGCTCAAGGCGTTCGATGAGACGGTCCCCGAACGCCGTTGCGGGAGTCCAGAACCCGCCCCCCACCTGGGCGTGTTCGAGATCGAGCAGTGCAACGGCCGACTCGCCCAACATGCGAGCAGTGCACCCGTAGCCAGGGTCTCGTTCCCCCGTGACCTGAGTTCTGATCGCCCTGCCAGTTGGTGTGAGGCCAAAGAACCGCAGGTCGAAAAAGCCGCTGAGCTGAGCCTGAGGAGAGGGTCCTTCTCCTGGTTTGGGAAGAACAAACCGGTTGAGAAGGTTTCGTGTGGGAGCAAGGGCTGCGAGTCCCATGCCGCCAAGAATTCCAGCCGAAAGCCCGGTGGCCTTTACTCCGCCTACGAATCCGGAACCCATAACCATTGCTTCTTCATATCGAAACTCCTGACCCCAAGGCCTGCCCAGAAGAGCATGGCTCCGTTGCACAACCCGGGTGTTGACCCCGGCCATTACGAACGGTGCGATCCATTCACCCGACGCCGCATCCTGAGTAGGTCCGCTGAGTTCTCGCTGCGCAACTCCCGATCTCATATCTGGCGGTGACAGGGCGTAGGGGTCAGCAAGAAGTTCGCGGAGCTCGGGGTTTCCTGCAGCCTCTTCCATCAGATTCATCATCGAGGCAACCGTGCCGCCGCTGGCACCACCTTTCATGGCGTAGACGCGCATGGCCACATGGTCACAAGGGGAATCGAATTTCTCGATGGATCGCTGCTGCGTGTACCAGACTCCAAGGTCAGATGGTATGGAATCAAACCCGCAGGCGTGCACAATCCGCGCCCCGCTCAAAGCAGCGGTTGCGCTATGGGCATCGATCATGGCTCGCATCCATTGCGGTTCGCCGGTGAGATCGCAGTAATCGGTGCCAGCAGCAGCAACTGCAGCGATCAACGTCGATCCATACAGCGCGTAGGGGCCGACGGTAGAAACGACAACCCGAGTAGATTCAGCAAGCTGGGCGAGCGCTTGAGCATCGGAAGCATCGGCAATAATGCGCTCCACCTCAGCCCCCGTGTCACGAGCGACGGTGTCTAACTTGGCCGAGTCTCGGCCCGCAATGGCCCATTTCAGGGGCCCTGCAGTCCCGTGGCGTTCCACGAGGTGACGACAGAGGATCTGCCCGACAAAGCTGGTAGCGCCGAAAACAATCAGATCAAAGGGGCGGTCTGCAGGGGGCTTCATGGTCGAACCCTAGGTCATCACACTGGCAGGGTCAGCAGTGCGAGACCCTGACTGGCTCTGACTTGACCGATCGGTCAAGATTGAGCGTATGGACCTGACTTATCCCGCTGACGCCGAAGAGTTCCGAATCGAAATTCGAGCTTGGCTCGAAGAGAATCTGCCGAACGGTTGGTTCGATCCCGGATTCAAGATGACTTCTGATGAGAAGGCAGCGTGGAACCTTGAATGGACCACAACCCTGTTTGAGGGCGGGTGGATCTGCGCAACTTGGCCAGAGGAATACGGGGGCAAGAACCTGTCCACGATGCAGGGGGTTGTGCTCGCAGAGGAGTTCGCCAAGGCAAAAGCGCCGATGCGGGCTGACTTCTTTGGCGACACGCTAGTGGGGCCGACCATCTTGATGAACGGAACAGAGGAGCAGAAAAAGTACTTTCTGCCGAAGATCCTTGATGGCTCGATGAGTTGGTGCCAAGGCTTCTCCGAGCCCGACTCAGGATCGGACCTTGCCTCGCTCAAGACCACGGCCGTGCTCGACGGAGACGAATGGGTTATTAACGGGCAGAAGGTCTGGACTACTCAAGCGCAGTTTGCTGATTACTGTTTTGTGCTCGCCCGCACAGACCCAGATGTAAAGAAGCAGGCGGGAATTTCGTACTTGCTGGTGCCGATGAAGCAGCCTGGGGTCGAGGTTCGCGGAATTGTCCAGCCCGACGGCACCGATGAGTTCAACGAGGTCTTCTTCTCGGATGCTCGTTGCCCGATCGACAACGTTGTAGGAGGACTGAATAACGGGTGGAAGGTTGCGAACGACACGCTTGGTTTTGAGCGTGGCATGTCTGCAACAACCGGGTATCGGCGCTTCGCTGAGGAATATCGCCTGATGGTTGAAAAGGCCACCGAGAACGGCAAAATCAGTGATCCCGTGATCCGGCAAGGCTTGGCTTTGTACTACTCGAAAATCCAGATCATGCGCATCAACGGTTTGCGCTCGCTCACTGCCACAGTGACCGGCACAAGAGATATGGGCGTGACCGTGCTCGGAGCCACGAACAAAATGTTCTGGTCTGAGACTCACAAAGTTGCGATGGAACTCGCACTCGAGATCTGGGGTGCAGAAGCAATGCTGTCTACGAGCGGACCCGAGAGCGGTTCTTGGCCGGCGGCACTCCGCGGGGAGGGGCGACCTACCTACCCTGTCAGCCTGATGATCTCATCGTTCTTTTTCTCGCGATCAGAGACGATTTGGGGCGGAACCTCGCAGATTCAGCGCAATATCGTGGGAGAGAAGGTACTGGGCCTGCCACGTGAGCCAAAAGTAGAGGCAAAGCCAAGCTGAGTAGTTTCCTTGCTAAATCTCGAGGGCCTCACTAGTAGAACCTAGGTAGCTACTAATGTTCAGCGAGCAAGTTCTCCTTTGGCGAGGCAAGATCTGATCGCAGTGCAGCGGGAGAGCTTCAACCCCTTTTGTGACTACTCCTCCGATTACCCCCGATCCAGAAGAAACGGGCGACTACCAAGTCGTCCGCCGTTCACCCAAACGCTCGGGACGGTGGTCTGCAACGCAGCGGTTCGCCGCCGGGGCGGTGGCCTGCCTGCTTATTGTTGGCATCGTGGCTGGGGCTGGCGCAGCATGGGGTCTGTGGAGTTTTTCGAAAATCAAGCGAGTTGACCTCAATCTGGCGCAGGTTGCTAGCCCCACCGAACCAATCAATGTCTTGATTGTCGGCTCCGATAGCCGAGCCAGTATTCAACAAGGCGACCCAGGCGCCGGCGGCATGCTCGGCAAAGATGCGCCGCCGGGTCAGCGATCAGACAGCTTGCTGATTGCAAGAATCGACCCCGGCAGTGATCGGATCGATTTGCTGTCAGTCCCAAGGGACCTCTGGGTTCCCATCGCGGGCAAAGATGGACACCAGCGCATTAACTCCGCCTACGCACAATCTGCTCAAGCAGTGGTTGACACGGTGCAAACATCTCTCGGTATCCCGATCAATCACTTTGTAGAGGTGGACTTCTCTGGATTCCAGACTCTGGTTGAGGCAATCGGAGGAGTTCCCATGTATTTCGACCACCCAGTTAGGGATGGAAACTCTGGACTCGACATTCGCGAAAAGGGCTGTCACGTACTTGATGGCCAGCAAGGATTGGCATTCGCTCGCTCACGTCACCTTGAGTGGAATAACGGATCGAAATGGGTATCGGACCCAACGGGTGACCTAGGAAGGATGACCCGGCAGCAATTGCTGACGCGGGCGGCTCTGGCAAAGGCACAGACCTTGGGCCTGAATAATGTCAGCACGCTGAAGTCACTAGTCGACGCAGGCATCGGCTCTGTCAAGCTTGATGATTCCTTCGGCACGGGTGACTTGATTGATTTGGGCAAACGGTTTTCGAACTTCGATCCCGAGCGACTCCAAACCCACAGCCTGCCCGTAACCCCATTCCGAACCGATGGGGGAGCAGCGGTGGTGTTGATTGACGATGCGCCGGCCCAGCCCATTTTGAACTTGTTCCGAGGGACTGCCGCCGCAGCGCCCGTCACCACCACCACGGCTCCGCCACCCTCACCCGATGAAGTAACCGTCACTGTTGTCAACGCCACGGGCAAAGAGGGTGAAGCCCGGCGCGTGAGCTTTGTCCTAGCTACCGGTGACTTCATTGAAGGCACGGTTGAACCCTCTGACAAGACTGTTGCTCGCAGTGTCATCGCCTATCCAAAGGGGCAACAACGTATGGCTGAGCTTGTTGCACCGTGGATCTCGGCAACCCCTGAGTTAAAAGAAGACAAGAAGTTGGCCTCGGGGACTGTCAGAGTCACGTTGGGTGGGGATTTCAAGCGCGTGTCAAAGCCTGATGCTGCCGCTGTCACAACAACTCCCGCAACAACGGCTGCTCCCGCAGCGCCTGGCCAGCCTGCTGCCCCGGTTGCAACAACCACGACGCAGCCAGGTTGGAAACCCGGGGTACCCCCAGAAGGCACCTCCTGCCCGTAAGTCTCCTAGGCGAGGGTTTTGAGGTGCTCCTTGCATCACGGAACGGGTGGTAGGAGATTGACCTGCTACCAGGTTCGTGGAATCAGGGGAGCTGTCAGTGCAGCTCGCAGGCTGGCAAATGCGTTGATGGCGAGCCCGCTGGGCTGACGAATCTCGAAGTGCAGATGTGGAACGGTCTCTTCAGCGTTTCCCGAATCCCCGAGATACCCAACCAACTCGCCCGCCGTAACCGACTTATTCACCGCCATGGTGGGTGCGAACGCAAACTCGAACTTGTTTGAGGAATCGTCAGTTCCGGGGGAGTCATTGTTGAGGTGAATGTAGGTATAGCTCCAGCCATCAGCGGCGGTGATGGTCAGGGAGTTCCCAGAAAGTCCACTCAGGTCATGGCGCAGTCTCGTGACCCGGCCAGTGATAGCGGCGACAAGTGGGGTGCCCTTGGTGGCCATGAGGTCTTGACCCTCGTGGGTGCGACCACCCGAGCGTGGGGCTCCGAAGGTATCGACATAGGTGGCGCCACCCGAGACAGGAAACGTGATTGCTCGCAGTGTGGCGGCGGTTCCGTTTTCTGCGCCAACTCCAAGCGCTGTGGTGCTTGTTGCAGAGCCGAACCGCGATGAACTCGAGCCTCCGGGGGCTGGGGCACAACTGAGCGCGACAAAACAGAGGCCAAGCAGGCTCGCAACTAACGAACTGATGAGCAGCGCGGATTGCTGCTGTGCCCGGTTACCTCGCAGAAAAAGATGCATCCCGCGTAGATCGGGCAGCGGGGCTCAAATCTTTAGCTTCGGGCTGCACGGTCTGCGTCAACAAAGCTCTGTGCAACTCGCTAGTCGTGCTGTGTTGTGCCGTTGCCGTCCGAGAGATGTCCCTAGGTGTTGGGGATTCTTTCGACAGATTTTTGTGCCCTCGGCAGGATTCGAACCTGCGCACACGCCTCCGGAGGGCGATGCTCTATCCCCTGAGCTACGAGGGCCTTGCAACTGGATCACCTGAGTGGTCCAACAATGAGTTACGAGAACTCACGGAGCGGACGTTACCATTCGCTAGCGCCTTCCCTTCTCTGGCCGCTCTCCCCACCCGTTCCAACAACCGACACACCCAAGGTAATCATGCGCACTGTGCTCAGAACTGCTCTCGCTCAAGCTTTGGCGGAGCTGGGAATTGATTCACCAGATGAGATCCACCTAGAGCAACCAGCGCGCCGTGATCACGGGGATTTCTCGTCGAATGTTGCTCTTACCTCTGCCAAGAAGGCCGGCATTGCTCCTCGCGATCTTGCTCAACAGATGGTTGAATCACTCAATCAGAACCTGCCACCGCATGTGATCTCGGTAGAGATCGCAGGACCGGGGTTCGTTAACTTTCGCCTAGATGACGCATGGCTTCAGGAACTCATTCCTGCAGTGTTAGCGGCCGGTGACTCCTATGGTCGGTCAACCTCAGGCAACGGGCAACGAGTGCTCATTGAGTTTGTCTCCTCTAACCCGACCGGTCCGGTTCACGCCGGCCACGCTCGCGGTGCCGTATTCGGCGACAGTTTGGGTCGCTTGCTGAGTTACACCGGCTATCGGGTTGAGCGAGAGTTTTATATCAATGATCGTGGCGTGCAGATGAAGACTTTTGCTGCCTCGCTGACTGCTCGCAAGCTGGGAACTGAGTTGCCCGAAGGCGGGTACAACGGGCAGTACATCATCGACTGGGCTCAGCAGATGCCTGTCGATGCCGACCCGTTGGTCTGGGGCGAACAGCGCGCACTTGATGATGCGCGCACGGTTCTTGAGCGCCTCAACGTTCATTTTGATACTTGGTTTTCAGAGCGATCCATGGTTGATCAAGGTGCGATTCCAACCACGCTGAGCGACCTGCGCGATCGCGGGGTAGTTGAGGATTCCGAAGGTGCAGTATGGCTGCGGTCAACTGACTATGGCGATGACAAAGATCGCGTGTTAGTCAAGAGCGATGGCGAGTTCACCTATTTGCTTCCGGATATTGCTTATCACCGAGACAAGTTCGACCGCGGGTTCGATCTGTTGATCAATGTGTGGGGAGCGGATCACCACGGGTACGTCCCGCGTATGAAGGCGGCAGTTCAATCGCTTGGCCATGACCCTGCTGATTTGGAAGTGATTATCTCGCAGTTGGTGCGACTGGAAAAAGACGGAGAGGAAGTCAAGATTTCGAAGCGCTCGGGAAATCTGATTACGCTCGAAGACCTTCTTGATGATGTGGGTGTTGATGCAGTCCGCCTGACCTACTTGCTGCAATCGGTTGACTCTCCTCAGACAGTCGACCTTGATCTCATCGTGGCGCAGTCGAATGAAAATCCCGTCTTCTATGTGCAGATGGCTAACGCTCGAATTCATTCCATTGGACGGGTGGCTGCAGAGCGAGGCATTGAGCAGGTTCCTGCTGCATATGTGGACGTCAGTTTGCTGACTCACGAGCGAGAGCTTGAGATTTTGCGAACCCTCTACCTGTTACCAGAGGTTGTTGACCTAGCTGCGCGGGATCGTGCTCCTCACAAGATCACCACCTGGGTGCGCGAACTTGCAGCCGCGGTGCACGGCTTTTACCACGACTGTCCAATCCTTTCTGAAGACACCTCCGATGAACTCCGCCAAGCTCGTTGGTTGCTCGCTGACGCCGCCGGTGCAGGATTGCGAGTCGGCCTCAACCTTCTCGGCGTTACCGCCCCTGAGCAGATGTGAGATTCTGAGATGACTGAATCACCGATGAGCCCTTCCGACCACCGAAACTCAGCGCTGCCTCCCAAGCTGCTCTCCGACAACGCCTCGGTTGATACCGGCGGAGCGCTTTGTATTGCTGGGGTCGATCTCGTTGACCTTGCGAGCAGATTTGGAACACCGCTGTTTGTCTACGACGAGGAGCATCTGCGTGCGCGTTGCCGCGAGGCAATCTCGGTGTTCGGCCCGGGTGGGGCTATTTATGCAACAAAGGCATTTCTCTGTAGGGCGATGGCGCGCCTTGCTTATGAAGAGGGCATGCGCCTAGATGTGGCGACGAGCGGTGAGATGTATGTGGCGCTGCAGGCTGGAGTTCCGGCCGAGGCCTTGGAACTACACGGCAATAACAAGTCGCTTGCTGAACTTGAACAGGCTCTCGAAGCGGGTGTGGGCCGGATCGTGGTTGACTCCTTCGACGAACTTGCCCGGATTGAATCGCTGGTTGGTGCTGGACGACCCGCTCCAAAGGTGCTGTTGCGAATTAACCCAGGGATTGATGTGCATACCCATGAACATGTGCAGACTGGGAATCTAGATTCCAAGTTCGGATTTCCTCTGAGCACTGGCCAAGCTGAGGAGGCTGTGACGCTCGCGAGAGCTAGTCGCTCCATGGAACTCGTAGGACTTCACTTGCATATTGGAAGCCAGGTCTTCAGTGTGCAGAACTTCCTTGAAGGCCTCGGCGCTGTGGCCCCGTTCGTGGTTCTCCAGGATCTTCCCGAACTCGTCGTTGGGGGCGGCCTTGGCGTGGCCTACGTGCAAGGTGACCAAGCGCCCTCCCTCACGGAATGGGGAACCGCTATTCTGCAGAGCTGTCGCGAACAGGGGATTACTGCTCAAGTCAGCATTGAACCCGGCCGTGCGATTACGGCAGCGGCCGCGCTGACGCTCTACACCGTGGGCACAATCAAGTTCATTCCGGGGGTGCGAACCTACGTTTCTGTTGACGGCGGTATGAGCGACAATCCGCGTCCGGTTCTCTACGGCAGTGGTTACGAGACCTTCTTGCCCCGAGCAGCGAACGCTCGGCGTGAGATGCCGATTCGACTTGTAGGAAAACATTGCGAGTCGGGAGACCTGCTCGTTCGTGAGGGCCGAGTTCCCGCAGACTTAGCGATCGGCGATGTGATTGCCACACCGGTGACGGGTGCCTACGGGCATTCGCTGGGATCGAACTACAACAAGGTGCTGCGACCAGCGGTGGTCTTTGTCTCTGATGGTCAGGCCCGGCTTGTGGTGCGCCGCGAAACACTTGAGGATCTCCTTCTGAGCGACGTTGGCTAGGAGGCCCCGCCGAGGGTGATTCTTACCCAACACCGAGAGATTCGCTACTGCTGGCGGCATGGCTCTGTAAAAACAAGTTTCGATGACCCCTCTGCTTGCCAGTATCCTCAACCTGTGGCAAAAACGCTGAACATTGGATTGCTGGGCTGCGGCAACGTTGGGGCGGCATTGGTCGAACTGCTGACTCTGCGCGCCGACGAGATTGAACAACGCACGGGTGTGCGCCTTCATCTGGCAAAAGTGGCTGTGAGGTCGAGTTCAAAAGAACGCGGCGTGCAGCTAGCCCCTGGCGTCGTGACCCTTGATGCACACAGCGTGGTGACCGACCCCAAGATTGATCTGGTCGTTGAGGTGATCGGAGGAATTGAGCCTGCGAGAGAACTCATCTCACTGGCTTTAGCCTCGGGGAAGGCTGTGGTCACGGCCAATAAGGAGCTACTGGCCAACTTCGGGCCTGATCTGTTTGCAGAAGCCGATGCTGCAGGTGTGGACTTGCTTTTTGAAGCCGCAGTTGCCGGCGGAGTGCCGATTGTTCGGCCATTACGCGAGTCCTTGGTGGGCGAAGAGATCACCCGCGTTATGGGAATTGTGAACGGCACCACGAACTACATCCTCACCAAGATGAGTGAGGAGGGCTGGACCTATGGTGCAGCCTTGGCCGAGGCACAAGGCTTGGGGTATGCAGAACGCGACCCCACCGCAGACGTTGAGGGCTTTGATGCCGGCGCGAAGGCGGCGATTCTTGCCACGATTGCCTTTGGTCTGCGCGTTGTGGCCGGTGACGTGTACCACGAGGGAATCTCTGGCGTCACTCAGGCCGACATCGAATTCGCCCGGCGGTTGGGCTATGTGGTCAAACTCCTCGCCATTGCGGACCGGTTCAATGACGGCAGCGTTGCTGTTCGCGTACACCCGGCGATGGTCCCGAACGATCATCCGCTCGCTGCTGTTCGAGAGAGCTTCAACGCAGTATTTGTGCAGGGATCCGCCGTTGGCGACCTGATGTTTTATGGACGAGGCGCCGGTGGAGGCCCCACAGCATCTGCGGTACTCGGCGACGTCGTTGATGCTGCAGCAAACCTTGCGAAGGGCACGCATGCAAGCATCGGAACCTTTGGCACGGCAGATCTTCGGCCGGTGGATGACCTCGTTTCACCCTTTTACCTCAATCTTGAGGTGAGCGATGAGCCGGGAGTCCTTGCTGCAGTTGCAGGGGTGTTCGGCGCCCATCAGGTATCGATCCGCTCGATGGAACAAGAAGTGCTCGAAGAACAAACTGGCCGCGGCGCAGCCAGACTCATCTTTATTACGCACTCTGCGCGAGAGGCAGATGTGCGTGCCACCTTGCACGAGTTGAGTGGTCTGCACTCAGTGACGTCAGTCGGGTCCGTCTTACGGGTCATCGGCAACGACTGAACTGTTGCTTCAACTGCACCCGTGACCGTCCGTTTCAAGTGCCTGTTGCATCTACGAGGAGATTCGCAATGAAGTATGTATCCACCCGGGGATCTGCACCCGAGCTGGGATTTGCTGATGCGTTACTCGCCGGACTCGCTTCTGATGGCGGGTTGTATCTACCTGAATTCTGGCCTGCGCTTCCGCCACTCGAGGAGCTGCGAGGGCGCAGCTATGCCGAAATTGCTGTTGCGGTGATGTGGCCGTTTGTTCAGGGTGAGATTCCGCGAGATGTGTTTGAAAGCATGGTCGGTGAGAGCTACGCAAGCTTTGAGGCGGACACAGTCTGCCCGGTGGTTCCGCTCGGCCACACTGCTGCAGGCGCAGACTTGTACTTGCTGGAGCTCTTTCACGGCCCGACCTTGGCGTTCAAAGATGTTGCATTGCAGCTTGTTGGTCGACTCTTTGATTACGTGTTGACTCAGCGAGATGAGCGCATCTGTATTTTGGGGGCTACCTCTGGAGACACAGGCTCGGCAGCCATTGATGCTGTTCGAGATCGCGATCGGATTGATATCTGCATTCTTTTTCCAGAGGGCCGGGTCTCGGATGTTCAACGCCGGCAGATGACCACGGTGAAGGCAAGCAACGTTCATGCCGTGGCCGTCAACGGAACTTTTGATGACTGCCAAGACCTCGTGAAAGCTGCTTTTGGGGATACAGCATTTCGAGACCAGGTTCACCTTGGTGCGGTGAACTCCATTAATTGGGCGCGCGTCATGGCTCAGATTGTGTATTACGTAGTCGCCTATTTCGAGGCAGTTCCAGGCACTCAATCGACGCTAGGTGAAACAGGACTCGCCGAAGCCCCTCTTGAACTCGGCGAAGTTTCCTTCTGCGTGCCGACCGGAAACTTTGGAAACATTCTGGCCGGCTGGGCTGCGAAGCAGATGGGCCTGCCTATCGATCGACTCGTGGTGGCCTCGAATCGAAATGACATCCTGACCCGGTTCTTCACGACCGGAAAGATGGATATTCAGGGTGTTGTCCCGACCTCGAGCCCCTCAATGGATATCCAAGTGAGTTCTAATCTGGAACGCCTCCTGTTCGAGATTCTTCACCGTGACGGACAGGCCGTATCCGCGTTGATGTCAGAGTTCCGCTCTGATGGTTCAGTCTCTGTCGGTAGTGACGTGCTTGATCAGATTCGATCCGAGTTTGATGCTGGAAGCGTCGACGACGCAACCGCAGTAGCGGTGATTCAGTCAGTCTATGAGCGCACTGGTCTTGTTCTTGATCCGCATACAGCGGTGGCCGTTGCGCTTGCTGAGCAGCTTGGCGGAGATGAGATCGTCCCCGTAGTCGCCCTTGCTACTGCGCACCCAGCCAAGTTCCCGGATGCCGTTGAGGCAGCCCTTGGGTTCCGTCCTGAACTTCCAGAGCACCTTTCCGATTTGTTTGAGCGCCCGGAGCGAATTGAGCACGCCCAGAACTCCCTCGAGTCAGTTGAAACGCTCGTGCGTTCGCATCTCAATGCCCGCTAACACCTAAGACCCCCACCGACTCTCGGTTTGTCTTGCAACGATCCTCAGAATCCGCCCCCCCCTACGGGGTCTGACGCATGACGAAACGGTGGGGTAGGTGGCCTTGTGCAGCACAGGACTTGGCGAACGGTTTTAACCAGTGCTGTTGTGGGCAACAATGAAGACCATGAAATATGTGATTTGCGTGCCAGACGGTTGTGCCGATGAACCGCATCCTGATCTAGGTGGTCGAACCCCTCTCGAAGTTGCCAGTATGCCCGTCTTGCGAGCCCTTGCTGCACGAGGGACTGTGGGCCGTGCGGCTGTTATTCCCGAAGGGATGCCCCCCGGTAGCGACGTGGGCAATCTGTCATTGCTGGGGTATGACCCTGCTGTTCATCACACGGGCAGAGCTCCAATTGAGGCCGCTTCTCTCGGCATCAGGATCCGCCCCGATCAGGTTGCATTCCGCTGCAACCTCTCGACTGTGGCGGCGGACACTGATCACCCCGAGGGAATTATGCCCGAGGGAATTATGCCCGAGGGAATTATGCCCGAGGGAATTATGCCCGAGGGAATTATGAAGGACTTCGCCGGCGGTCATCCCAGCACCGAGGATGCTGCCAAGGTCATCAAGGCTCTCGATGAGCAGCTGGGTTCTGGAGTCGGGGCCGAGGTCAGCTTTCACCCTGGTGTTCAGTACCGCCACATCATGGTCGCCCCTGAGTCTTGGGCGCAGGCTAATTGTGTGCCACCACATGACCTGACCGACTCGCCAGCGGTGTGGCCCACCGGCCCAGCCGGGCAAAAGTTGAGTGAGCTCATGACAGCTAGCCGGGAGGTACTTGAGCAGTTTCCTGAACTTGCAGCCAACCAAATCTGGCTCTGGGGCCAGGGCCATCAGCCTCAACTTCCGTCGTTCGAACAGACCTACGGCGTTCACGCCGGCATGGTCACCGCAGTGGACTTGGTACGTGGCCTTGGGGTGCTGACTGGCATGGATGTGGTCAGCGTTGAGGGCGCAACGGGTTGGTATGACACCAATTACGAAGGTAAACGCGATGCCGCAATTTCGGCGCTACAGAGCGGAACGGATCTCTTTGTGATTCACGTTGAAGCCACCGATGAGGCCGGTCATGCTGGGAACGTGGCCGAGAAGATTGCCGCTCTCGAGAATTGGGATGCACGTGTGCTTGCCGGTCTGATTCCAGCCTTAGATGCCATGGGGGACTGGCGGCTCCTCATGTCGCCCGACCATGCAACCCCGCTTCTGCTCAAGACGCACACCTCGACCACAGTTCCCTATCTTCTTGTTGATTCCAAAGTTGATGGGGCGGGCGGTGAGTACACCGAGTCGGGTACGGCCGAGAGCGAAGTGGTGCCCGGCTATGAACTGATGTCGTTGCTGCTACAGCGCACCTAAGAGTCGCCCGTTTGCGGGAAGAACTGTCGATCGGTAGGTTATGAGGATATTCGGCTAATCCTGAAGGGGGATTTTGGGGTTCACCGGCCATCAGGTCGGGTTCTGAGCTCCGAAACCGCTGAACACTTCACTCGTCAGTGCAGCGGAGGACTTCATGAGTCCAAGCATAAGGAGTGGTGTTGAGTGAACTCCCCGAGTTCTCTAGGTGGTTGCCCGTCAGATATGTCCCAGATCGGTTCGCATCAGAGTGGTGTGCCGACTGGATCTCAATCCGCAGCAGGTTGGTTTTCTCCTGGTGCCTAAACGAAAAGTGAGTCTGAACCAGTGAGTGCTGATTCGATAGATCTTGATGGCCTTGAGCGTAAAGACCGTTCTGAGCTTGCCGTAATTGCCCAAGCCCTCGGCGGTAAGCCTTCTAGCCGTGTGAAGAAGGCCGATATCATCACGATGATTCTGGAACTCGCAGGAGTCACCCCAGACTCGGGTGACTCAGATGCAAAGTCGCCGAGCGAGGCGAACTCGAAGGATTCCGAATCGGCTACTGCTGTATCGGAGGCTCGTAGCGATTCAGATTCCACAGGTCCTCAGTCTGAACTCGATCCAGAGACTGAAGAACCCCTGGCGACTTCGAGCGATCGGAGCGATCAGGAGCAGTCCGGTGCGCAGCAGCGCCCAGAATCGACAAGCCGCACCGACACTCAATCGAGCAGAGGCGGCTCGCAGAACGGGCAGGATCGCGGCGGCAGTTCTGCTCAGGCGACGCCAGAGTCTTCTAGCGAGTCTGATTCCTCACTTCAGGGGGGTGCTAGCGGAAGCTCACAAGATGATGATGGCCAGAACCTCGATGGTGACCCTCGCCGCCGTCGCCGTCGTCGCGGCCGTGATCGTCAAGATGACGGACCAGAGGGTTCGCAGCCGTGGGAGGGTGAGCTGGTCGAGGTTGCGGGCGTGCTTGATCTGCGGGACGAGGGCTACGGCTTCTTGCGAGTCAACGGCTTGTTGCCAAGTAGAGAAGACGTTTACGTGTCGGTTAAACAAACCCGCCAGCTTGGTCTGCGTCGCGGAGATTGGCTGACCGGGGCGAGTCGCCCGGCGAATCGTGGTGAGAAGAATCCCGCACTCCTACGTATCGATGCAGTCAATGGCCTCGACCCCGAGACGGCACGCGATCGAGTCAACTTTGAAGACCTCACACCGGTGTTTCCCTCCGAGCAGCTCCGCTTAGAGCGTGAGGACCATCCCTATGACATGACTTCTCGGATCATTGATCTGCTCGCACCAATCGGCAAGGGTCAGCGTGGCTTGATTGTGTCGCCCCCGAAAGCTGGCAAGACCACGGTTCTGCAGACAGTGGCTCAGGCCATTGAGCAGAACCACCCCGAGGTTGAGCTCATGGTGCTGCTCCTTGATGAGCGGCCCGAAGAGGTCACCGATATGCGGCGCTCCATCGAGGGCGAAGTGATTGCCTCAACTTTTGATCGTCCGGCTGAAGAGCACGCCCAGGTTGCCGAGTTGGCAATTGAGTGCGCGAAGCGTCGCGTTGAGCAAGGCCAAGATGTGGTGATTCTGTTGGACGGCATCACTCGTCTTGCTCGTGCTTACAACCTTGCGGCTCCGAACGGTGGACGCATCATGAGTGGTGGACTCGATACCGGAGCCCTCTATCCGCCGAAGCGGTTCTT
>Ga0194041_10000097_pt1 | contig 31987 bp, 36 predicted proteins | sample JunL449m_MetaG_FD_160082 | JGI IMG/M metagenome (GOLD analysis project Ga0194041, IMG submission 160082) | Anoxic zone freshwater microbial communities from boreal shield lake in IISD Experimental Lakes Area, Ontario, Canada - Jun2016-L442-9m | ecosystem: Environmental > Aquatic > Freshwater >...
CCAAGCGAGAAGCCGCTTGCAGGGCATAGCGATGCAGACGTAATAGCTCATGCTGCTGCCGATGCGCTACTTGGTGCAGCAGCACTTGGTGATATCGGAATGCATTTTCCAGACACCGATCCACAGTGGGCTGGCGCAAACTCTCTCGAACTACTCGCACATGTTGCTCAGTTAGTTCGTGAAGCCGGTTATGAAATTGGCAATGTTGATTGCAGCATTGTGTGTGAGAAGCCAAAGATTGCTCCGCATCGCGAAACGATGCAGAAGCTGTTGTCTGCAGCAGCTGGCGCAACGATCACCGTAAAGGGTCGGCGCGCGGAAGGACTTGGCGCATTGGGTCGAGAAGAAGGAATTGCCTGCTGGGCAGTTGCAGTCATTGAAAGGACTCAGGCATGAAACCACGAAGCACAGGCGGTGGTCGCGGACCATCTCGCGGCGCACCACGAGGAACGAAAAAACATCGCGGAGGAAAACCAGCTCCGCGTGACCATGACGGTCCACGTGCGCCACGACCAGACAAGCACAGCCTTGGTGGGTCACAAGTAGAAGGTCGCCAAGCAGTTCGTGAGCTGCTGATTGCTCGTAAGCGTAAAGCGTACGAAATTTTGATTTCAAATGATCTAGATAAAAACGACATCATTGATGACATCATCGAGTTGGCAAATGATCAACGCGTTCCCGTTCGCTATGTTCCGCGCAAAGACATTGAACGCGAAGCACGAAGCGAAGCCCCACAAGGCATTATCGCTACTGCAGCAGGAATTCCTGAAGTGGAAATTGGCGACATTTTGAAAAATGCATCACCATCGCGCAAACCTTTCTTTGTTGCTATCGATGGCGTTACCGACCCAGGCAACCTTGGTGCAATCTTGCGTTCGTGCGACGGGGCTGGTGTCGATGCTGTTGTGCTTCCACGACACCGCGCTGTACACATCACACCAACGGCAGCAAAGTCTGCGGCAGGTGCCGCCGAATACGTTCCCATGTGCATTGTTGGTGGACTACCAACGGCGCTGAAGCAGCTGAAGGATGCAGGTGTGTGGATCATTGGTTTGCACGATGCCGCCGACAAGAACATTTTCGAAATGGGATCCCTCGCAAGTGAACCCGTGTGTTTAGTGCTTGGGGCTGAAGGTCCGGGTTTGTCTCGATTGGTTCGCGAACGCTGTGATCTATTGGTCAGCATCCCGATGTTGGGGGCTTTGTCGTCGCTGAATGTGTCGGCAGCTGCGGCATTAGCCACATATGAAGTTGTGAGGGCACGCACAACGAAATAGCCAAACGCCCGTAGCATTGAGGCGCTCAATGAATACGCCGGGTTAGCTCAGGGGCAGAGCAACCGCCTTGTAAGCGGTAGGTCGTGGGTTCAATTCCCACACCCGGCTCTGAAATACCGACCATGACTCAATCGGTATGCCCAAGACGGGTACGGTAAATGTATGAGTCAAAACGCACGTCGCCCCCGCCGTGGACCAGGTTCCAACGGATCCAGCCTCAATTCAACGATGTCAATCGTTGTGGCAGCAGTTGCCGTATTGCTCGGCTTTCTCATTTTGCGGGATATCGGTGGAAGTGGTTCATCAAGTTCAGATGCGACAGTTGCTTCTGTTACGAGCGACACTGTTGTCACCGAAACGACTCTCGTTGATGCAGTAGTTACGGAAACGACTGTTCCTCTTACGGCATTCAAAGTACAAATCGCTAATGCTTCAAAGGTGTCGGGAAGCGCAGGCGACCTCACCACCCAGCTTCAAGGTCGCGGGTTTATCGTTCAACCAGCAATCAACACTGATGCTGCTACACCAAAGCAGACAGTAACCATGGTGTACTACAACCCTGGAAGCGAAGGCGCGGCAGCACTTGTTGCAACAACCCTTGGTGGAGTTGCAACTGCACCAATGCCAACACCTGTTCCTACCGAAACCGGGAATATTGGTGAAGCCAGTGTCTTAATCTTGTTGGGCACTGATATTGCTGGCAAACCATTGCCTGCAGCAGCTGGTTAATTAGTACTTCGCGAGTATTTCGCGAGCAGCTTTTTCGATACACGTCAAAGTTTGTTCCATTGCTGCATGTTGGCCGTACGACTCCACCAAACTGATCGCTTCAATTCGGGATCGCTGTTCGGGTTGAGCATCTCCGCAAATAACTGCAACTCGTTTTCCAGCCTTTTTCGCTAGTTGTTGAACGCCACCAACGACTTTGCCGTTGAAGCTCTCTTCATCAAGAAATCCTTCGCCGGTAATGATCAAGTCGCAGTTGTTGATGTGTTCGTGAAGTCCTACTTCATCAGCAACAATGTCGAACCCAGGAATGAGTTTTGCACCGAGCGCGGCGAGTCCTCCAGCGAGCCCTCCAGCAGCTCCAGCACCTTCAATTTCTGAGACATCAACTCCGAATTCGTCCTTATACGTTTGAACTAAGGCGTGAAGTCGAGAAGTGAGAAATTCAATTTGTGCAGACGTCGCACCTTTCTGTGCGCCGAAAAGTTTTGCGGCGTCGGTAAATTTTGCTCGCACATCGCAGGCCACAAGAAATTCCACTCCGCGTAGGCGGGCAGCCGACTTAATTGCACGAATTGCACCAAGTCCACCATCAACAGTTGCCGAACCACCAACGCACACGATGATGCGTTTAGCGCCGTCGTTGAGTGCGGTATCGATGAGTTCACCTGTGCCAATTGTGGAAGCTGCAATGACATCATTTTTTGTCATACCACCAACCAAGCTCAGTCCTGAAGCGCGCGCCATTTCGATCACGGCGAGGTCGCGAGAGAGTCGCCATTGCGCATCTACGGGTTGCCCAAGTGGGTTGGTGACGCGGTTGGTGCGGTTAAAGCCACCAAGAACCTCAAGTGTTCCTTCTCCGCCATCGGCAATGGGGAGTTCAACGCACTCGTGTCCGTTTTCCCAACATGCATGTCCAATGGAAGCAGCGACTTGAGCAGCGGTAGCGGTTCCTCGAAATTTATCGACTGCTGCAAGTACACGCATGCCTCATAGGTTAGGTTGCGCGACCTAACATGACCCATGATGTATCTCCGAGGAAGACTCCAATGGTCTCTTCTCGTGGTCTCATTATTGAGCGGGGTCATTGCCGTCATGCTTTCTCGTCATGACAGTGGAAATTCGATTCCAGTAGTAACCACAATTGAATCCACGATTCCCGAAACGACAACAACGGTGTATCAGGAGCCAATTCTGTACACAGTTGAGCCTGGCGACTCTCTATTTGGAATTGCTGAAAGGTTTGGTTTGAACATGGCCGAACTGATGAGCATTAATGGCATCACAAACCCTGATCGCGTTGATGCTGGGCAAGTGTTGAAATTACCTGCCGCTACAGGATTTATTCCCGTAGCTGGCTCGACAACAATGTTGCCGTAATTATTTTTGCGACTTGCGATACGTTGCAGCAATTTCAGCGATATCGCGCATGATGCGTGCAATATCGAAGTCTTTTGGTGTGTAAATAGCGGTCACGCCATTTGCCAGTAAATTGCTGCGATCTGACTCGGGAATGATTCCACCAAGTACAACTGGTGCGGTGACTCCAACTGCGGCAAGTTCGGTAATCACATCGGGAACAAGTTGTAAATGTGAGCCTGACAAAATTGAGAGTCCAACAACATCTGGGTCTTCATCTCGGGCCGATGCAGCAATTTGGGCAGGTGTTAAGCGAATGCCCGAATAGACCACTTCCATTCCTGAGTCACGCGCAGCAACGGCGATCTGTTCGGCGCCACTTGAATGTCCGTCTAGGCCAGGCTTTGCAACCAAGAACTTTGGCGGCCCGCCTGGAATGGTGCGCACAAATTCGGCGACGTCGGCAAGCTCGGTTGTGCGTCGGCCTGCGGCGGCACCAACGCCGGTAGGGGCCCGGTATTCGCCAAATACCTGACGCAGTACTTCGCCCCATTCGCCAGTAGTTCCGCCGGCTTTAGCCAGTTCAACAGATGCATCCATGATGTTTGTGCCGGTTTCGGCGGCCGTGCGCAGTGCAGCAAGCGCCGAGTCGACGGCACCTTGGTTGCGTGCAGCTCGCCATGCAACAACATCATCAATCATTTGCTGTTCAACGCGATGGTCAACTTTCAAAATGTTGTCGGCACCACTGAGTGGGGAGTCGGTGGACTCAGTGAAACGATTCACGCCAACAACAGTTTGCTCACCGGTTTCGATTCGGCGTGTTCGCTCTGCCATGGATGAGACCAAGCGACCCTTGAGCGAATCAACAGCATCGAACGCACCGCCCATGTCAACAATCTCGGTCATTTCTTTCCAGGCAGCATCACGAAGTTCTGCTGTGCGGGCTTCAATGACATGCGAGCCGTTAAAGATGTCTTCATGTTCGAGTAGGTCAGTCTCAAACGCCAGCACTTGCTGCATACGTAATGACCACTGTTGATCCCACGGGCGAGGAAGACCGAGTGCTTCGTTCCATGCTGGCAATTGCACGCTTCGTGCGCGTGCAGACTTCGAGAGAGTTACTGCCAACATTTCCAACACAATGCGCTGAATGTTGTTCTCTGGTTGCGCCTCGGTGAGACCAAGCGAGTTCACCTGCACTCCGTAACGGAAGCGTCGAGCGCGTTCATCGGTGATGCCGTATCGCTCTAGACCAATGCGGTCCCATAGTTCAGTAAATGCGCGCATTTTGCATACTTCTTCAACAAAACGAATTCCGGCGTTAACGAAGAATGAAATTGATGCAAAAACTTGTGGAAACTGTTCGTCGCTTACCTGGCCACTGGCACGCACAGCATCCAGAATGTCAATTGCATTGGCAAGCGAAAAGGCAATTTCCTGAACTGGCGTTGCACCAACTTCTTGCAAGTGGTACGAGCACACATTCATGGGGTTCCATTTAGGAGCATTCTGTGAGCACCACACGATCATGTCGACGATGATTCGGCGAGATGCTGCTGGCGGGAATATGAACGTTCCTCGCGAGAGATACTCTTTCAATATGTCATTTTGAGTTGTACCACGAAGTTGCGATGTGACTGCACCTTGTTCTTGTGCATTTGCAACGTAGAGAGCAAGCAACCACGCAGCGGGTGCATTGATCGTCATTGACGTGTTCATCTCTGCAGGTGGAATTCCATTGAGCAACGTGCGCATGTGCCCGAGGTGTGCAACTGGCACACCAACTTTGCCGACTTCGCCGCGGGCCAAAATATGGTCGGGGTCGTAACCGGTTTGGGTAGGGAGGTCGAAGGCTATGGACAAACCCGTCTGGCCCTTTGCCAGGTTCATTCGGTAAAGCTCGTTCGATGCTGCAGCGGTGGAGTGACCCGAATAGGTGCGCATCAACCAGGGTTCGTCGCGACGATTGGCCATAAATAAAGGTTACGGGTTCAGTGCCACTGAAAGACGATGGAGATACTCGGAGCGAGGAATTTCCACCGCTCCAAGCGACTCGAGGTGCGGGGTCAGCCACTGCACATCGAGCAGTGTCATGTCGTCGCGGTTCATGGTGTCAACCAGGTGCATCAATGCGACTTTCGAAGCATCTCGGATGAGGTGAAACATGGATTCGCCAGCAAATAATCGGCCGACACGCACCCCGTACAAGCCACCGACGAGCACTTCGTTTTCGTCGAATACTTCAACGCTGTGTGCCCACCCGAGCTCGTGCAGTGCAACGTATGCGGCAATGAATTGCTCGTTAATCCACCCACCGGGTCGTTCGGGTGAAGCGCAGCCACGCATTACACGTTCAAAACACGTATCAATTTTGATATGGAATTTGCGCTGGCTACGACGCATTGATCGCGTGATTCGCAGCGCATCTAGCGGAATAACACCTCGCAATAGTGGTGACCACCATGCAACGTCGTCTTCGCGAAGTGCTAATTCAGACGACATGGGGAACACGCCGTTCATGTATGCGTGAATCAGAGTTTCTGGTTGCAGGTCTGCACCACGACCAACAAGGTCGCTCTTGGGCCATTCCTTCGATGGTGGAAACTTCCAACGACACTCGTCAAGCAACTGAGGCGTGTTGTTCCACATGTGCTTTAGTAGCTGAAAAACCCTTGCTTTGTCTTGCGGCCGAGTTTTCCTTCCGCCAACAACGTGCGCAATGTTTTTGCAGGAACAAAGTTTTCATCCTTGAATTCCGCATACAGCGCGTCGAGGATGGACACCGAAGTATCGAGACCAACCAGGTCGAGAAGTGCAAATGGTCCCATTGGGAAGTTGCAGCCACCTTTCATTGCGGTGTCGATGTCTTCCATGTTTGCCGTTCCAGCCTCAAGCATTTTGACTGCGTTGTTGAGGTAAGGGAAGAGCAAGGCATTGACGATGAAACCTGCGCGGTCAAGAACTTGAACAGGATCTTTTTTACAGGCAGCGACAAAAGCATTTGCGCGAGAAATGGTCTCGTCGCTTGCAGTAATTGGACGGATCACTTCAACGAGTGGCATCAGGACTGCGGGGTTAAAAAAGTGAATGCCACATACTTTGTCTGGTCGATTTGTTGCCTCGGCCATTTTTACCACTGCAAGCGTGCTGGTATTTGTTGCCAAAATAGCCTCAGGCTTCACAATGGCATCAAGTTCTCTAAATAGAGATTGTTTTGGCGCGAGTTCTTCAACGATTGATTCAATTACCAAATCGCAAGATGCAAGATCATTTAACGAGTCGGTGATGCGAATGTGTGACAGCACTTCAGTGCGCTGATCAACCGTCATCTTTTCCTTCGCCACTTGCTTGTCGAGGTTCTTTTCGATGGATGAAAGCATTGATTTGGCGCCATCAATTGTTCGCGAGCGAACAATGACGTCCATGCCAGCGCGAGCAACGACTTCAGCAAGTCCTGCCCCCATGATTCCGGATCCGCACACGCCGACGAGTTGAACATTGGTGGTTGTCATGGATGAAAACCGTACTCACAAATGACTGATGTTTACCAACTGGTAACCACCCTGAACGCTGATGTTTGCTGGGGTTCACTAGGTTGAAAGCTGTGACCCCAGACCATATTGCGATTGCCTTGAGCCACCCAGACCGGTTGGTGGAGTTGGAACGGGTGCATAATTTCCGTGATCTCGGGGGTTATCCAACAGCCAGCGGAGCACCAACGAAATGGCGAACGCTCTATCGCGCCGATGGACTGCACCGATTGCGCAGTGCCGAAGATATCGAAATCGTAGAGGCCCTGGGCCTGAAGTCAGTTATTGACCTCCGCACAAAACGGGAGCAACGCGAGCAGGGAATTTTCCCGCTCGAGGAAATCAATGTTGACTTTCATCATGTGTCCATCGTGGATGCAACATGGTCCGACTCAAAGGAAACTCCTCAGATAGACGACCCTGTGGAGTTCTTGGTATGGGGATATCGGGATTTGTTAGAGATTGGTTCCGAAAAGTTTGCACTCGCTATTCGAATTCTCAGCGACAACGCAAATATTCCGGCTGTCTTTCACTGTGCTGCGGGAAAAGATCGCACGGGTGTACTTGCTGCGCTGATTTTGTCAACGGTTGGTGTTTCAGACGAAATAATTTGTGCTGATTATGGTTTAACGAAGCGCGCTATTGAGAGAACAGTTGCATGGGCAAAAGAACACCACACCGATATGGCGAAGCGATGGACCACTATTAATCCTGTCTATTTGGCTGCAGAACCTCAAGCGATGCAAGTGATCCTGAACGACCTAGTTTCCGCTCATGGATCTGTCATTAACTATGTTCGGTCACTTGGTGTAAGCGACAGCGAAATCAAGTCGCTTACTGCGCTATTGCTTGAACAATAAACACATTTAATCGGTGGTAAGTTCGCATTAATGACCCAACAAGTAGTGCTGCAAGGTGGCGGTCCATTTACCGCCAACGATGAGTTTGATGCACAAATCCTGCGCACGCATCCTGGTTATGTAGCAGTCTTGCCAACTGCAGATGCATTTGAAAACCCAGATGATTTAGTTCAATCAAGTGTCGCGTGGGCAAAACGCTTGGGCGCTACGACAAAATTATGTGCGGTGTATTCGCGAGCAGATGCACGAGAAGAATCATTCGCCGCAATTATCGAGCAAGCTGCGGTGGTGTACGTAGTGGGAGACTCGCCAATTCATCTGCGGTCAACACTGAAGGACACTGTGGTATTTGATGCAATTGCAGCGCATCCTTGCGTAGTTGCGGTAGCTGGAAGCGCAGCCGCGATGTGCGACCCTATGGTCGATCCTCGAGGAGGTGCTTTTGCACTGGGTCTTGCTCTCGTGCGCGGGATTGCTGCAATTACTGAATCAGAAAAATGGCCGGATGAGCGTTTGCAACGCACCTTGAGCTTGGCCAATACCTCGGTTGCAGAAATTCCTACAGGTGCAGCATTGATCTACAAAAATGGAAAGTGGTCAACGCATGGGGCAGTTGTATTGCATGGACCATTGCCGGAAATATAAACCAAGCGGTTTAACTTTCGGTAATTACCACACTCACAATGGAAATGGTTTTTAGCGGCGGCACACCGTTGGCCGCTGGGTCTGGGTTCGACGCAGCATTCAAAGCTGGAACGGTGGTATCAAGACCGTCGGTTACCTGACCAAACAAGGTGTAGTTCGGTGGCAACGCGGTTCCTTGACTTCCCGTGATAATGAAGAACTGGCTGCCGTTCGTATTTGCGCCAGCATTCGCCATTGCTATTGAACCAATTTTGTATGCGCCAGCCTGTGGCAATTCATCAGCGAATGAATAACCAGGACCGCCACTTCCGGTTGCTGTTGGGTCGCCACATTGGACCACGAAGTCGGTAATTGCACGATGGCATACGGTGCTGTCGAAGTATTTATATCGCGCGAGCGTGACAAAACTGTTGACAGCAAGCGGCGCAGTCTTTTGGTCCAGCACAATGCTGAACTCGCCCATATTGGTTGTGACTATAGCGGTATAGGTTTTGCCGGCGTCAAGGCAATTGCTTGGAGCTTTTTCAAAAGTTGACGCACGTGCTTCGCTGCCATCGACGGCCGGGCATGGGGTGTCGCCAGTAATGGCACGACCCGCAACAGACGCAGTTGCCGTGGTGTCCACAGTGGTGGATGCAGTGCTGCTGGATTTAGAGCCACCTGAAACGGAGATAATGAGCGCTACTCCCACTACAACGGCAATAAAGATGGCGGCTCGAGTGGCGAGTTTCTGAGTGCGTTTGCGCTGCTGTTGTTTCGCCAAATCGTCTAGACGTTGGCGGCGGTTTTCTTTTTTGCGGATTCGCTTGTCAGTTCCCATGATTTATGAAGGTTACTCGTGACCGAAGTAGCGTAAAGAACCTGTGGGATTGATCGTTCAAAAATACGGTGGCACTTCGGTAGCCGACCCAGACCGCATGCGCAATGTGGCCAAGCATATTGCTGCCTTGCGGGCACAGGGCACCGACGTAGTTGCAGTTGTCTCAGCGATGGGTAAGGCAACGGACAATTTGGTGGAACTCGCGCGCCAAGTGTCTAGCAACCCACAAGGTCGCGAAATGGACATGCTGCTGACCACGGGAGAACGAATTTCTATGTCGCTTTTGTGCATGGCGCTGCATGACGTTGGGTGTGATGCCATGAGTTTTACGGGAAGTCAAGTGGGCATCATCACCGACACCTCGCATACCAAAGCAAAAATTTTAGAAATTAAAGGTGACCGAGTACGTGAAGCACTAGCCGCAGGAAAAGTTGCGGTTGTTGCCGGTTTCCAAGGTGTGAGTACCGAACGTGAAATCACCACACTGGGTCGCGGTGGAAGTGACACCACTGCAGTTGCTCTGGCCGCTGCATTACAAGCTGATGCGTGCGAAATTTATACCGATGTCACGGGAGTGTTTAGCGCCGATCCGCGCCTCGTTCCGCAGGCACGCAAACTTAAAGAATTGAGCTTTGACGAAATGTTGGAAATGGCTGGCGCGGGAAGCAAAGTGCTTGCGTTGCGCTCGGTTGAATTTGCGCGCAATCACAACGTGCCAATTCATGTTCGCTCAAGTTTTACCTGGGAAGAAGGCACGTGGGTGCGCGGAATTGACGAAGAGAGGAAACGAAAGATGGAAGAGCCAATAATTTCTGGAGTAGTCCACGATGTAGGAGAGGCCAAGTTGACCTTGCTTGGAGTTCCCGACCGTCCAGGAGTTTCTGCATTGTTGTTTGAGTCTCTTGCTGCAGCGAATGTGAACGTAGACATGATCGTGCAGAACACATCAATTGATGGAACTACCGACATCTCGTTCACGTTGCCAATCGGCGATATCAAAACAGCAGAGCCAATTTTGAAACAAGTTGGCGATGAAGTTGGTGCCAAGGGAGTAAACAGGAACGAAAATATCGTCAAGCTTTCACTTGTTGGCGCTGGAATGAAGTCAAGTCCTGGAATTGCAGCAAAGATGTTTCGTGTACTTGCCGACAATGATGTGAATATTGAAATGATCTCTACGAGTACTATTCGTATCTCCGTGGTGGTCGAGCGCTCACAATTAGAAAAAGCAGTGCGCGCTCTGCATACTGCGTTTGATCTTGATAGCGGCGAAGACTATTCCGCTCCACTTCCAGATCGGAAATAGCAAGTAGGTTTGTCGGTGCAATGACACACGACAATTCACCGAAGTGGCGGACTCAGTTCACCCCTTGGAAAAGCGCAGGGGATCGCACGGAATCCAGTGGTACCGCTGATGAAGTGGTGCGCCAGACCGGTTGGGTGTTTAACAACGAAACTGGCTCCGATTTAACACTTGCAGACTTTGTTCTCACCGGCGATGAAGAAGTTAATCGGTACATGCATCAGTTTGGTTTTAGTCCAGAATCGCTCGCAAATAAGACCTTGTTGGAAATCGGAAGTGGCATAGGCCGCATGACTTCCGCGTTCACGAAGCAGTGTTTTGCAGTAATTGCAGCTGACGTTGACGCTGCGTTTCTTGAGCGATGCCACGAAACAGTTGGTAAGCACGGTGATGTTTCCAAACTGCGCACCAGCCATGTTGCAGATGGAAGTACGTTGCAACTTCCAGATAGTTGCGTGGATATTTCGTTTTCTTATATCACGCTGCAACATTGTGAGAAAAATGATGCTTTGTCGTTGACCACAGAAGCCATGCGCGTAACTCGCACAGATGGAACATTGTTGTTGAACTATCGCACGTGGGTGCGTGCAGACGCCGTGCTGTTGCCGCTTGGCGTTGCAATGCGCCGACTGTGGAGAATTCCGGTTGTCGGAAGACGACTTGCAGTTACGCGGTGGTCAACACGTCTTGGCTGGCAGGCAAATCGTTTATCTCCCGACCAAGTGCTGTCACATATTTCTACGAATGCACCCAGTGGTAAACGAATTACAAATGTGGTGGTGCATCATTCGACAAAGGCCACTCGAACGGTAAAAACTCAAGGAGTGACAGTCAAACCAATGAAGCGAGTGAATAAAAGTCATTGGTGGCTGTCGGCAACTGTTGAAGGGATTTAACCATGACTACGCATCGATTGTCCATTGAAAACATCGAGCGTTCTGCACGCGTTATAGACCCGGTATTTACAGGCACTCCGCAGTACAACTGCGAACCACTTTCTCAGGCCCTCGGTGCCGACATGGTGTTGAAAGTAGAAACGCTCAACCCAATCCGCAGTTTCAAGGGACGCGGTGCAGACTTTTTCATGAGCGAAACGCGTGAAACCTTTCGTAATCAGAATTTGGTATGTGCAACAGCTGGAAACTTTGGGCAAGCGATGGCATATGTATGTCGTAGCAACAATCGCCCACTCATTATTTACAGTGCAACAACTGCGAGTCCACTCAAAATTGAACGCATGCGCTCAATGGGTGCAGAAGTTCGACAAATGGGCGACAACTTTGATGCTTCGAAAGAGCATGCCAAAGCATTTTGTGCAGAGACTGGAGCCCACTTTGTAGAAGATGGTCGTGATGTAGCCATTTCAGAGGGAGCAGGGTCAATTGCCGTAGAACTCATGGTGAACACGTCATGTGATGCCGTACTCATTCCGCTCGGCAATGGGGCATTAATCACAGGAATGGCTCGCTGGATCAAGCATGTTTCTCCAAATACGCAGGTCATTGGTGTGTCCAGTGCAACGGCTGACGCCATGCACGCATCGTGGAAATCGGGAAAAGTTGTTGAACGCGCTTCGGCAAACACGATTGCAGATGGCATTGCAGTTCGCACTCCCGTGCCCGAAGCACTTACCGACATGATGGGAATTGTTGATGACGTGTTATTGGTGTCTGAAGACTCGCTGAAAAGCGCAATGAAAATGGTGTTCGACAAGGCTGGATTGGTTACCGAACCAGCGGGTATTGCGGGTATTGCGGCAGTGCTTGAACATCAGACATTGCGCGGCAAGAAACTTGCCACAGTTCTGTGTGGCAGCAATTTAACTGCAGAGCAAGTGGAGATGTGGTTGCGTTAGTCTGATCGCCATGCATGTAGGAATAGTTGGCGCAACAGGAATGGTCGGAACGGTAATGCGACAGTTGCTTGCCGAGCGAAAATACCCAGTTACCACACTTCGATTGTTTGCATCAGCCCGCTCAGCAGGTTCGGTGATCGAATGGAATGGCCAAAAAATAGTCGTCGAGGACGCTGCAGAAGCCGACCCACACGGACTTGATGTGGTGTTATTTTCTGCAGGCGCCACTACATCACGTGCACTTGCCGAAAAGTATGCAAATGCCGGCGCAATGGTTATTGATAATTCCTCTGCATGGCGCATGAATCCAGATGTTCCGTTGATTGTTTCTGAAGTAAACCCAGAAGACGTTGCTTTGGCAAAGAAGCGCATCATCGCTAATCCGAACTGCACCACAATGGCCGCGATGCCGGTGCTTAAGCCGTTACATGATGCAGCTGGTCTTGTGCGCATGATTGCCAGCACCTATCAAGCCGTAAGCGGCGGAGGAGTGTCTGGAGTGAGCGAGCTTGATGTGCAGGCAAAGAGTGCCGCACCAACTGCTGAAGCATTGACCTATGACGGCAAGGCCGTGAAGTTCCCTGAACCACAAAAGTTTGCCCGCACTATTGCTTTCAATGTGTTGCCAATCGCTGGTTCATTGATGGATGACGGTTCTCTTGAAACGGATGAAGAGCAAAAGCTGCGCAACGAAAGTCGCAAAATTTTGCACATTCCAAATTTGCGAGTGTCAGGAACATGCGTTCGAGTGCCTGTGTTTACCGGTCACTCACTCAGTATCAATGTGGAGTTTGAGCGTGCAATCACTGCGGCGCAAGCAACAAACATTTTGTCAAAAGCCCCTGGAGTGGTGGTGGAAGATATTCCAACGCCACTACTTGCGGCGGGTCAGGACCCAAGCTTTGTAGGCCGTATTCGCCAAGACTCTTCAGTTGATGGCAACAAGGGTTTGGTGCTATTTATTTCAAACGACAACTTGCGCAAAGGTGCAGCATTGAACGCGCTGCAAATTGCAGAACTGCTCGTTAAATAACGAGCTAGTCGTTAAACCCAGCCATCACCAGGCTTGGGCGTTGTAGCCAGTTGTCCGCTGGATAATGGGCGTGGCTGTCAATTGCGTGAATGGTGTATGCATGACGCGGTTTATCGCTGGTATTTGGTCCACTCAAGTGGGGAAGTGTTCCGTTCAATAGCACCAACGTTCCGCGCTCGGCTTCAAGTGGAACGAGGCCTTCGGTTGGATACGGGGTGTCGTCAAACACTTCCATGAAACTGGCAGAGCGGTCAGCGGATACGCGGGAGCGAGACTTCACCGGAATTTTGTGCCCACCAGGAAGCGCCCACATACAACCGTTTTCTGTGGTGGCATCATCGATTGCAAACCAAAACCCCACGACTGACTGGGGTTCGGTCCACAAAAACGTGTGGTCGGTATGACAGTTCACTTCGCCGCCAATGCGTGGCTGCTTAAAGATATACATGCTTTGCAATAACTTTGGTTCCTGCATACCAATTTGGTTTGCTAGTGCAGCAAGTTTTTCGTTGTGGCTGAACTTGCTGAATTGTGGGTCGAGGTCGTGCATGGCGTGACCAAGTTTGTTCAGGCACAAATGTGCTTCTGCACGTAACTTTCCCTGTTCATCGAATGCATCTTTTTCAAAAAAACAACGAATCTTGTCGCCACTCGTAAGAAAGTATTCATCTGCAGCATGTTTTGCCGTGGAGTCAGCTGTGAAAATGGTGGCCTGTTCTGGCGAAGGAACATGCTCCTTCGCCAGTTGCATGGCGCGTTCACGTAGAGCCAAGCAGGCTTCGTCGCTTGCAAACTTCGGCAAAACAACAAATCCATCATTATGAAATTGAGCAAGTTGGGTATCGGTAAGAACGGGAGTCATGTGGTGCTACTTTTCTGCCGGATTTGTGAAATTGGAGTGTTCAGGAAATGCTGCGGGGAGTAACACCGTCATTGGCGTCGGTACACCTTCTACTTCGACGAGAAGATTTGCGCCACCGTGTTCCCACAGCAATTGTCGGCATCGTCCGCATGGCGTGACGTGTGTTCCGTTGCCTACGCATGTGACGGCAATGAGTCTGCCCCCACCTCCCATGTGTAGTTCGCCGATCATTGCGCACTCGGCACACAGTGTGAGACCATACGACGCATTTTCTACGTTGCATCCGGAAATAATTCGTCCATCGTCAACAAGCGCAGCAGCGCCGACACGAAATTTTGAATACGGAACGTATGCGTGTGTCGCGGCTTCGTTGGCTGCGTTGCGAAGCGCTGCCCAATCAATTGCAGGAGTAGCCATAAGGCCACATTACTTGCGTCGAGTGCGTTCCACTTCTTCAACTGCCGCCATTACCTGGGTGCCCAGTTTGCGCACTCGTTGCACGGTGAGTGCATGATCAATTGTGAGCGAACGCTTTTCGTGCACCACGACTCGTCCATTGACAACAACGGAGAACACGTCGCCTCGACCAGCAGCAGCAACAATTGCCACGTGAGGGTCAAACACAGGGGTAAGTGACGGTGAGTCAACATCGAGCACGATGATGTCGGCGGCCTTGCCAACTTCTAAAGACCCAATGAGGTGGTCGACGTGCAGTGCCTTTGCACCGTTGATGGTAGCCATACGCAACACGTCAAGGGCTGGCAACACTGTTGGATCGTGCGAGGTGTTCTTTTGTGAGTAGCCAGCAAGGCGCATGGCTAGCCACAAGTCCAAGTCGTTGCCCGAAGCTGGGCCGTCGGTGCCGAGTGCAACGTTGACGCCGGCTTTGTGTAAATCGAGAATGCGCGCGGTGCCACTTGCCAGTTTTTGGTTACTTGCAGGGCAGTGAGTAACCGAAGCATTGTGGTCGGCGATCAGTTCAATGTCTTCGTCGGTGAGATGCACGCCGTGAGCAAGAACTGCTTCGGTCAGTAAGTCTGTATCGGCAAGCACTTGAATCGGTGTTCGCCCATTATGGCGATTAGCAACCAACTTCATTTCGCCGACTGTTTCAGATGCGTGAACATGAATGTGCGCACCATGCTTTTCTGCTAATGCAGCGATGCGCAACAGATGGTCCTCTCCAAGCAAATAGGTGCTGTGTGGTGCAAGCCAGTTCAACGAATCGTTACCTGCAGCATTTGCTTCGGTGAGCCATCGATCGGACCATTCCATACGTGCATCGAAGGGGAGCGGCTCTGGGCCGTCTGATTCAAGCAAGTTTGGTGCGGAAAAAATGCGCGCGCCACTGCGAGCTGCTACTTCTTGTGCCGCATCTGGCAAGTAGTACATATCGAGCGTGGTGGTGATTCCACCGAGCAGCGATTCGAGCGCACCAAGTTCGGTGCCGGCAACTACGGCGTCGTGATTCAAAATGTTGATTTCTGCTGGCATTAAGCGCGCAAGAAAGTCTTCCAAGTTCATGTCGTCACCAAGGCCGCGGAACAACGTCATGCCCAAGTGTGCGTGAGCGTTCACGAGGCCAGGCATCACAATCCCACCTCGCGCATCAATCACTATGGTCGCAGTGTGTGCAACAGAGCCGGTAGCAATTTCGCGGATCAAGCCGTTTTCGTCAACCACGATGGTGGCGTTGTCGTAAATGGTTCCTTGGGCGTCCACCGTGACAACGCGTGCATTAATGATGGCGAGCATGTCTTTGCTCATAAATTGAGTTTGCCTTTCTGTTGATCGAAGGCAATGAGCACGCGACCCAATAGATCGCCAACTTTCTTTGACGAATCTTTGCCGACCTGGATGACTTCTTCGCCCGACAATTTGTTACCACTCAATCCAGACGCAAGGTTTGTTGCCAGCGACAGTGCCAACACATTCATACCAAGGTGGCGAGCAGCAATAGTTTCGAGCACGGTGGACATTCCCACCATTTCGGCTCCCCACGTTGCGGCCATTCGAATTTCAGCAGGTGTTTCAAAGTGTGGGCCATGAAGTCCTAAATACACAGCTTCATTGATGCCTGGTTCAACTGCGCGAACGAGTGCACGCAGCGATTCGTTGTAGGCATCGGTGAGGTCAACAAATCGGCCAGCAAGTGGCGCAGGTGCATTGTCGCCAGTCAGTGGTGAATGTGCAGTGAGGTTGATGTGGTCGCGAATGACCACTGGCGTTCCCACATTCCAATCGGTGCGTAAGCAACCAGCGCCATTGGTAAGCACCACAGTTCGGCAACCAAGAGCGAATGCCGTTCGCACGCCATGCACCACGGCGTGCACTCCGCGGCCTTCGTATAAATGTGTTCGGCCAGTAAGCAGCAGTACTGGTGTGGTGCCGATGTGAATGGACTTCAGTGCACCACCATGCCCGAGTGCTGTTGGCTTTTTGAAACCTGGAATATCTGCAACGTCCAATGTGAGTACTGGCGAGGTTGACATTGCTTCAAGAGCGGGCACCGATTCTGCCCAGCCAGAGCCAAGCACTACGAGCACTTCATGTTGAGCAGGAAATGCGGCGCGAATAACCGATGCAGCGCTTTCCGCTAGCGCAAAGGCTTCATGCACTGCGTTTTCCATAAGCCAATGCTACGCAGAGGGTTTCGCCTTTACTTGTCGTCGCCTGTAAAGTCGTTTGTCATGGCCACCACAACGATTTCGTCGTCAACTCAAGTACTTGCAGACCTCTTCCCACGTCGTGATTCCCGCAGTCGGGCGATCACACAAGACGCAGTGTTGGTAGTTGGCTTTGCGCTACTCACCGCGCTTGCTGCTCAGATTGAAATTCCATTGGGATTCACGCCGGTTCCACTTACTGGTCAAACTTTTGCGGTGTTGCTTTCGGGTGCAGTGCTTGGCATGCGTCGAGGTGCACTGAGCCAGTTGGTGTACTGGTTTGCCGGACTTGTCGGTCTTCCGTTCTATTCGGGCGGTGCTGGCGGTTGGGAAAAGGGAACTGGTGCAACCATGGGTTACCTTGTGGGTTTCGTTGTTGCAGCAGGCGCAATTGGTTACCTGGCAGAAAAGAAGCACGACCGTAATTTCGCAACGTCACTTCCAGCGATGCTGCTTGGCTCCACCATCATCTACGCATTCGGCGCAACATGGCTTTCAATTCATCTGAACTTGCCTCTGGCCAACGGTGACCAGAATGCCATCAGCCTTGGCGTTGCACCATTCTTAGTTGGCGACCTCTTGAAGGCACTCGTTGCTGCAGGTTGCACCACTTCGGTGTGGGCAGCAATTTCGAAGAGCAAATAGTTTCGCTCTTCGCGTTATTTTTTCGTTCGCTCTAGTTCGTACAACACTGCTTCTGAAGATTTAGCAACCCATAACCCTGCGCCCGCTTGCACGAAGTACTTCGACAAGCGATTGCGGTACCAGTCGCCGGTGCGCGAGTGAATGTCTAAATCGGTTGCCACTTTGTCTACGACATGACGTAAGTCGGACTTGGTAGGCACTTCTAAATACAGAACGTGTCGTGTTGCTTTCGCAAGATTGCGAATTGCCGACTCTGCCTGTTTGTCGCCAAGGTATTGCAACACTCCGTGACACACCACGAGATCAAACTTGGTGTTCGGCGCCCAGGCTCCAATGTCATGTTGCTCGTGGCCATATTTTTCACAGGCATGCTCGCTGATGTCGGTGGATAGTCGTTTAACTTTTGGATAATTCTCGGCGTACCAATCGCGCCAGTATCCAAGACCAGCTCCAACGTCGAGTACCGAGCGCACTGGCACGTCCCACCACGCACACATGTTGTGCACGGAATTGGCAAGCAACGCCACCTTCTTGCGGCTGTGTACCGGGGTGCTCGAATAGAACCGCTTGTAATACGACGCGTCAAATTGCTTTCGTGGCATGCATCTTGTGTAGCAGGTAAGGGCCGTGGCGTTACGATCATTGCAAGCGCATTCCCGCGCACCCATTGGAGGAACCCCATGTCGATTTACTCACACAAGATCAATCCACTCACCGGTTCGGGCGATGTGCTTGGAGCCCAACAGGGCAAAGTTACATTGCTGGTAAATGTGGCCTCAAAGTGCGGCCTCACACCTCAATACACCGCAATGCAACAGCTGCAAACTGATCTTGCAGCAAAAGGTTTTTCCGTTATTGGAGTGCCGTGCAATCAATTCATGGGACAAGAGCCTGGTTCAGCTGACGAAATTGTTGAGTTCTGTTCAACCACCTACGGCGTGTCATTTCCAATGACCGAAAAGATTGAAGTAAATGGCGAAGCACGCCACGGACTCTTTGCAGCACTTGCTGAAGTTGCAGATGGCGAAGGGTACACAGGAGACATTCGCTGGAACTTTGAGAAGTTTGTGTTGGATCGCGAAGGAAATGTCGTCGCACGCTTCCACCCACAGGTAGCACCCGATGCACCTGAAGTTCTTGCAGCAATTAATTCGGCGCTTGGCTGAGCGAAACACGAGGTAACTCCATGGCAACACGATCGGTCACCGTCGCCGCAATTCAGATGTCAATGGCAACTGATGTTGCCAGCAATGTTGCTACTGCAGAACGTTTGGTGCGTGCTGCGGCCAAGTCTGGTGCTCAAGTTATTTTGATCCCCGAGTTATTTGAGGGTCATTACTTTTGCAAAGACCAGTTAGTCAGCGAACTGTCGCGCGCGTTGCCCATTGAAGGTCATCCAACAATTGCGCACTTTCAAGAAGTTGCTAAAGAACTTGGCGTTGTGTTGCCAATCAGTGTGTACGAGCGCGCAAACAATGCGCTGTTCAACACCGTTGCAATGGTGGATGCCGATGGTTCGATGCTCGGCATTTATCGCAAGAGCCACATTCCAGACGGTCCGGGTTACACCGAGAAGTATTACTTCAGTCCTGGCGACACCGGCTTTCGTGTGTGGAATACACGTTTCGGAAACATCGGTGTTGGTATTTGCTGGGACCAATGGTTTCCAGAAAGTGCACGCGCAATGGCGTTGTTGGGTGCCGAGATGCTGTTGTATCCAACGGCAATCGGTAGTGAGCCACCAAACCCGAATTGGGATTCATCAATGCACTGGCAGCGCGTCATGCAAGGACACGCTGGTGCAAACCTGATGCCAGTGATTGCGGCCAACCGAACTGGTCGTGAAGTTGGCGTGAAGAACGAAATCACGTTTTACGGTTCGTCGTTTATTGCAGACGCAACTGGCGCAAAAGTTGCTGAAGCGAATCGCGAAGAAGAAACAGTGCTCACGGCAACATTCGACCTTGACGAAATTCAAGCCATGCGTTCCAGTTGGGGACTGTTCCGCGATCGCCGCCCAGAGCTGTATGTTCCACTGCTCACGATGGACGGCGGAGTTGAGGACAGTCTTGGAGACGATTTTTCGTGAAAATGCCAGGCGAATTCGCTGCTCATGAGCGAACCGTCATTTGTTGGCCATCTCGACACGATCTCTACGGCAACCACATTGGTGATGCGCGATTAGCCCACGCTGCATTGGCGAAAACTATTTCTGGCTTCGAGCCAGTGACCATGATTGCCAACGCGCAAGACGCAGAACGTGCCCGTTTGCTGTGTGGCGATGCTGTTGAAGTAGTTGAGCTTCCGTTAGATGATTCATGGTTCCGCGACACAGGCCCTATCTATGTGTTCGACGGCGACAAGCGCATCGCTGGCAACTGGGTATTCAACGGTTGGGGAAACAAGTTTGTTCCATTCGACAAAGATGCTGCACTGGCGCATTCATTTGCTGAACTGATGGGTCACGAAATACGAAATATTGACATGGTGTTTGAAGGTGGGTCCATCACGGTTGATGGAACCGGGTTGCTTGCCACCACCGAGCAGTGTTTGTTGAATCCGAACCGCAACCCACTCATGTCGCGTGAGCAAATTGCCGCCACTATGAAACACGAACTCGGGGCTAATGAAGTGATGTGGTTGCCACACGGTTTGTCGCTCGATGAAGACACTGACGGCCACGTTGACAACGTTGCATGCTTCACTGCGCCACGCACGTTGGTGATGCAGGGATGTGATGACAAATCGGTAAGCGACTTCGAACGTCTCGCACAAAATCGTCGTGTTGCCGAAACATTTGATGTAACGATTCGTGAAGTACCGGTGCTTCCACGTATCGATGTGCACGGGGTAACCGTGCAGGTTCCGTATCTGAATTTCTATTTAGTAAACGGCGCGGTCATCGTTCCTGTGTGTGGTCACGCTGCAGACGATGACATGTTGGCACTCATCGCCGAGTTTGTTCCTGACAGGCAAGTAGTTGGATTAGATATTGGAGCCATCCTTGCGTTTGGCGGCGGTGGCATTCACTGCATCACGCAGCAAATTCCCGCACTCTAACTACACGTCAAACAGGTGCGTCCATGTGGCGCAGTGGAGTGACTTGCTCTGGCAAGTTGTCCCACATGTCTGCAAGCAAACTTTCACGCATAGCTTTTGCCTTCGGATCGCTCCAGAGGTTCACATGTTGCAATGGGTCATGCGTGAGGTCGTATAGTTCGCCGTCGCCAGCCTCGTTCATGGTGCCTGGTAATGCGGCGGTGCATACCCAGTTGTCACGACAAATGGTGCGTAGGTGCACAATTTTTCCAAACAGCACGCTGTCCCACTCTGTAAGCACACGCTCGTGCCCAAGTGTTGCTGCGTCGTTATCGGTATGTGGCAATCGTGGAGCCTCTACATAACTTGGCTGTTCGAGTCCGGCAATGTGCGCAAAGGTTGCAGCGAGGGAAACAAGACCGACTGGCGCGCTTATTCGTGCTGGTTCAATGTGTGAACTTGGCGCTGGTCGCCAAATAAGTGGCAAACGCATAAGCGAATCCACGTGGTACGGACCTTTGAACAGGAAGCCAAAATCGCCCTGAAATTCGCCATGATCGGTGGTGTACAGCACGTCAAGGTCGTTACCCCAGCCGCGTGATTCGATGGCTTTCATGACTGAACCGATGGCTTCGTCAATGAGTTCGTTTTCTACATGTGTGTAGGCATTGACTTCACGCACTTGATTTGCAGTCAATGTTGCAGGCACCCATTTCGAAGGCGCTTCATAGTTCGAAACAAATGTTCCGTCGTACCATCCACGCCAATGACGCAGCTTGGAATCGATAATTTTTTCGCGCTTCGCCGCATCGGCGATGTAACCCTCTGGCAAGTCAAGGTCTTTCCAATTCACGCGATGCATTTCTGATGCAGGAGGATCCCACGGGTGATGCGGGTCGGGAAAACTCATCCAACAGAACCAATCGCGATCATCGGGAAGTGATTGCAACCATGCAATCGTTCGTTGGGCAACCCATTCGGTGTGATACCACTCGCGCGGAATTGGGTTCACTTTTATTTGCGGCGCATTCGTATCGCCACCACCTTCGGCATTCACTTGCAGTTCGCGATCGAGCACGTTGTAGTAGTTGCCGACTGCTTCTGGATGATTTTCACGAATCCATTGCGAGTAGTGCAACTGGCCGGCTGCGCCATGTGTCGCAAGTTCCATGTGGTCGAAACCACGATGAGGGTCGTTTGGATTGTCGGTAGTGATTTTTTGGGAGCCCATTCGGTTTTCGGTAAAACGCAAAAATGGGTCAAGCAGTGGTTCGAAGTGTGCTTTGCCAATGAGCGCAGTTGCGTATCCAGCACCACGCAAGTCGGCGGCAATACTTGGCGCGTCTTCGGGAAGTGGCACACCGTTCATCCACACGCCGTGAGTGCTGACATGTTGGCCCGTGAGCATGGTGCTGCGTGAAGGCATGCACACCACGTTTTGTGGATGCGCACGATCAAAGGTGATTCCCGCGCGGCTGAGTGCATCAAGCACAGGAGTGCGCGCAATGGTTCCACCGTTGCAACCGAGTGCGTCGTAACGCTGTTGGTCGGTAGTGATGAACAGGATTTTGCGACCCATTATTTACCGTCAAACATTTCTTTAACTTTGGCAATTCCAATAGAGGCGGCACCGGCGATGGGAAGTGCAAGGACTTCAGGCTCCATGTCGGTGGAGTACATGAGCATGCAGCGATTTGGACCATCTGCAATGACATCAACCGTTCCCAGGTGGAAGGTGATGAATGGGTTATTCACAATTTTGTATTGAAAGCGACGCAGATCGTGATCAAGGGTGATGATGTCTTCTTCGAAGACAATTCCACCAGCCAGGGTGATCCAGCGCTTGCTGCCCTCAACGCGGGTGCTGGTGATGGGGAACCATTCGTGCAATTTTTCAGGTTGTCCAACGAAGGCCCACACTTTGTCGGCGCTGCAGTTAATGAAGTCACTGCGGCGGATAGAACCCATGGATCAAAACTAACGGTCAGCCTTGACGAAAATGGAACTCAGGCGATCGCCCAGTTGATCTCGGGTTGATGATGATCTGAAAGAGCGCGATTGACATGTGAAAACGGGCGAGAACCAAAGAATCCACGATGGGCGGACAAAGGCGAGGGATGTACCGACGTGATCACGGTGTGGCGCTGGCTGATGAGCGACGCCTTCTTCCCCGCATGAGCACCCCACAACACAAACACGGTGTGCTGGTCTTGTGATCCGAGGTACGAAATGATCGCATCGGTAAACGTTTCCCATCCGTGTCCTGCATGTGATGCAGCTTCACCTTCACGAACGGTGAGGGTGGTGTTCAGCAGCAGCACGCCTTGCTTTGCCCATGATTCGAGATTTCCATTCGTTGGAAGAGGAATATCAAGATCGGTGTGCAGCTCGGTATAGATGTTGCGCAACGATGGCGGAATGTGCGTTCCATGTTGCACGGAGAAACTCAACCCGTGTGCCTGGCCTGCTCCGTGATATGGGTCTTGACCAACTATCACTACGCGAACGTCGTGTGGCGCAGTGAATCGCAATGCAGCAAACACATGGTCTTCGGAGGGAAAAACTTTGAATGAACCGCGTTCACGCGCAACGAATTCGGTGAGCTTGGTGAAATATGGCTGAGAGGTTTCGTTGCGCAATACTTCGCGCCACGATTCGGGAATAATCATCCGCCAAATGCGCGGTACACGCGCTCAAACGGACCGATTCCGAACCTGCGATTCCAGAACGAAGAAATTGGAACAGCAACAACATAAAAAGCGAAGCTGAGTGCGAGCGCTGCGTCAAGCCCAGTTGGTCGTACCCAGTGCATCCAATGCACAACAACGTTGAACACCACAACGTGAGCAAGATACAACGACAGCGTCATTTGCCCCGTGCGAGCGAGAAACGCGACTGCGTGGCTAGTTGCTCGAGCATCAGTGATTAATGAAATAGTGCAGAACGCAATTAGCGCGACCGCTAGTGTTGACGTGACATGCAGGACCGAGTGGTCTGCATTGTTCGTGGACAGCACTCGTTGGAAAACATATGTTGACCGTGTCGAAATTGACCTAGGCATCGCATACGTGCGAATTACGAACGTGACAAACAGTACGACGCCCGACCACATCATGATGTGCGGTCGCAATTGGGGAAGTCGGACAATATTGCGTCCTAAAATTATTCCTGCACAGATAAAGGTGATCCAGGGAAATACTGGGTGGGTGTAATCAACAAACGTTCGAATCAATAGATTTCGCGGGGAATTGGGGGTGGGTGACAACCACTGCGTGAAGTTTCCCTGAAAGAACTGGTATCCACGCCAAGCGGAAAGCCCGGTTGAAAGCGCAATAGATAATGCCGATACAGCAATGAGGCTGCGGTTCGACCAGGTACAAATGACGGCCGATAGGAGAAAGAAAGCACCGTAATAGAACAGAATCGTCCCCGGCCAGATCCATTGCACTACTGCGCCAATGGAGTAGAGAAACAGTCCGCGACGAGCAAGTTTCATTTGCACAGCACGGATGAGTTTGGTGTTCCCTGACTGCATTGCCGATTGAACGAGTAGTGCAACGCCAATTCCAGCCACAAGCACGAACGTTGCAGCGAATCGAGTAGTCAAAATTCCTGAAACTGGATTAAATATCCGCTCGGCAAACGAAGGATGCGGAGGATAGAACGCGTTATCAACATTGAGATACGCGTGATAGTTCATCATCACTACGCCAACAAGGGCAATGGCGCGAGTGACGTCCAAACTCGGGATCCGAGTTGGTCGATCGGTGTGACTAGCTATTCCCACGAAATGGTGTCAGCGCTTACGCGGGTGAGTGGTTGCTGAACGTCGACTTGATCGCCATTGCGCGGAACTGACTGACCAGCAGGAAAGAACAGCATGCTGGTGTGCATGTAAGGGGGTTCAACAAGCGCGATGCGTTGCTGCGCGAAATGAAATGGACTTCCCACTCCGACAATTTCAGTCACTCCGTGTGCCGAACCTGCACCAACAATTACAAGATGTCCGCTTCCCGGAAGCGGGGTTGATCGGTATCCAGCTGTTCCACCAGCGACTTGATGAACATCAAGAACTTCGGCTGTCAGTTTCATCATGGATTTGTCGCCAAGCCACAGTGCCGTTCCGATACGCGAAATAAATGTACGATTCGGAAACTGTGATCGCAACAGACCAATTTGCTCTGCAGTCAGGTGGCTGACGTACATTGGCAAATTGTCGGTGAGTAGTTCTAACCAACACGACACTTCACCACTGCGGTCTTGTCCTTCGTTATTGAGTGGCGGGTGTATCGAGTAGCCAACAACGTTGAGCGATGCCTGCTCGCATGCAGACCGAAGTGCAGCCAGTTCGCCTCCGGAAACACCGAAGCGCTGCATAGTGGACTGCAACTTCACGAGCACACTGCCTTGCCAGTTATGTGAGCGAAGTGACGCAACATGATTGAGCGATCCAACAGTGAGTACTGAACGCGCGGGGAGTGAATGCGGAATATGTGAACCAGCAGGTGTGAGCACAACAGGAGTAAGCGATGCGGGAACATCTGTGGCTTCATAGACGGTTCCCACTGCAACATGCTCAGCAAGATGTGCTGTCTGTTCGAACAGAATTGGGCGATCAAACCCGTAGCCATTGCCCTTCACTACGGGCAGGGTGGTGCCGTGCTGTGAAGCGGTAAGTCGAACGTGATCGAGCCAAGCTTGGCGATTCACGGTGAGGCGCAAAGTCATTGCACTTGACGGTATCTGACCGTTTTCGGGCATCGCGGACAACCGATTAAAAGCCGACTTGTTAAGTCAACAATTGACCTTTAGGCTTATGGAATGGCGAAAATCTTCAGTTTCCCGAATCCCGTGAATGAGACATCGGCTCGCATTGTTGCTGGTGGTGCAGTGCTCATGGGAATTGCCTATGTCGTTACGGGCAGTGGCTGGATGCTTATTCCACTGACATACGGATTTATCGCTCGCGTGCTCGCCGGCCCAACCTTTAGCCCACTTGGCCGCATTGCAACACAGGTGATTACGCCGAAGCTTTCGCTGCAACATCGATTCGTTCCTGGTCCGCCAAAACGATTCGCACAAGGTGTTGGTGCGGCGTTCACGATCACCGCATCGTTGTTGTATATCTCTGGTGCACATAGTGCATCGCAAATTGTCATTTCGGGACTTGTCATCGCAGCTTTTCTTGAAAGCGCCCTTGCTGTATGCCTCGGTTGCATCGCCTTTGGCTACCTCATGAAGTTTGGTGTTATTCCTGAAGAAGTATGCGAGGAGTGCAACAACTTCACTCCTCGTTCGCTGCAGACCACTTCACTGTAGGAATAAGTGGCGCGGCGTTTCGCGCAGCAATAACGCCTTTCCATACGCCGGCACCGTAGGACGCGTTGTCCAACATTTTCAACAGTGCAAAACGCACAACATCGAGGTGCGGACGTTTAGTCCACCATTCGTAAACAGCCGGTCCAAGCGCGGCAACTATGAAGAGGATTCGTAGGCGTTGAGAAAAGATCGCGAGAATGAAGGCAATTGGCCACCACACTCGGCTCATCGCATACGCAACCGACAAACCACTTTTCGCCGTTCCTCGAGTAGCAACCCTGATGCTTTCATTGCGCAGTTGTGGAAATTTTCGGAGCTTTTTTGAAGTCGATGCAGATGCCGCAACTGCAACACCAAGTGCAATGAATGGCATGCCGAGAAGAACGAGTAACCATGTTGACGCCTGCCATGCGTTGAGTTTTACTGGAGCGAGTTTTCCTTTGTGTCGTTTGTCCAGTGCTGCTGCAGATTCTCCATACGACATACGTTGCTGTACAAAACTTTGAAGTGTTGCGCGAGGCAAGTGCGAACACACTGCTTGTGGTTGGTAGCGACAACGCCAACCGGCGTTGGTTAAGCGCCATACCAAGTCAACGTCTTCACCAGATCGAAGCGATTCATCGAACCCGGAAACAGACTGGAGTGCCGTTGTTCGGCACAGCCACATTGCTGACGGCACATAACTCACGCGCGTTCCTGCACAAACGCGCGCTTCGGTTTCTCCCATGTCCAGCACACTGGCAGCAATTTCGTATTCGCCAACGATTCCTGTCGTTGCCCGTGACTTCACACGTGGCGCCACCAGGGCGACTTTGTCGTCTACAAAGTAGGGAAGTAGTTGCGAAATCGTCGCGCTTGAAATCGTCACGTCTACATCAATAAACGCAATGAATTCGGTGTTTGCGTGAGCAACCCCCGTATTTCGAGCAACAGCCGGACCCTTGTTTGATTCAAGGCGGATAATGCTCGCTTGGCCAAGTTCTGGCAACTGGTGTGGCGAACAGTCGTCCACTACAACAACGCTTTGAAGTGCTGAACAAGCCGCAACGAGTGACTTCAAAGTTTGTGCTTCTTGTGCAGTGCGAATGTATGCGGGGATAACTGCAGTCACCATGTTGAGCGAGAAACGCGAAATATCAAGAGCGCTCGGGATGGGGTGAATTGCTCCTGCGTTCAGCAGCCTTTCAGTCAAGGCTTCGTGTCCATGTGGCAAAGGTTGCGCGCGCTCAATGCATTCGGCAATCGTTTGTCCTGCTTGCGAAAGCGAGAACAATGTCAGTGGAGATCCAGCCAGCACGACCGAGCCGTGAGCTGGTCGGCGCCACGAGCTATCTGCAATGAAACGAATATCGTTCATCACGCGATACTCCATTGCTTGTGGGTGGCGTGAATAAATGTGCGCAAGTCATTGGCTAGTTCTGAAAGCAGCTCATCTCCGTGTTCTGCGGTGGCATTTCGAGCATCGCCAAGAATTCCGTTTGGGCTTACAGCCTGCACACCTTGTGTTTGCAGCAAAAGTTGAATCTCGCTCATTGATTGCACATTTCCAATGTCTAATTCGTCAATGCGAACCGAGTGTGGGTTGATGGCCAGCATGAGTGAAGTCTCGGTGTGGCCAGCATGTGCATCAGCGCCTTGAAGGCGCGGCCACCAACTGGCGATGTTGCGCTGTTCGGAATGCAAAAAGGTTGTTGCGCGTTGTACTGCAGCCAAATTTCCTCCGTGACCGTGGACCAAGATCACTCCAGCTGCCCAGTCGCACGATCGAACGAGTTCGACGATCACCGTGGTGAAGACGTCGGTACCAAGTGAGATAGTTCCAGGGAATCCTGCATGCTCTCCGCTTGCAGAAATGGAAATTGCCGGTGCAATTACGAGGTTGTCAATATTTTGTGTTGCGGTTGCGCAGAGATACGAAGCAATTTGTGTATCGGTGTCAAGCGGCAGATGTGGTCCGTGTTGCTCAAAGGAGCCAACAGGAATGATCACGCATGAATGAGGTGAAATTTCTGGCCACGTCGGAGAACTGGACATGCCTTATTGTGACTTGCGTTTTTTCAAAATGAAACGCACGAGTTCAATAACACCAGTGACACCAATTGCGCATCCAAATGCGAAGGTAAAAGCCAACGTGTGGTTGTCGGCAAAGGCTTTTCCGCCTATATAACCAAGCAATGACGCATAGGTTGCCCAGATAACGGTGGCGATTGCAATCCACCCGGAAAACCATCGTTGGCGTTGGTGGGTGATTCCACAAGTAAGAGTCAAGATGGTTCGGCCACCGGGAATGAATCTTGCGGTCACAAGCAACAATCCGCCGCGTTCATTGATGTGATGAATGACGGCGTTCAGCCTCTTCGCACCTTTTTCAGTTCGTTCATAACGGCGAGTAACAAATGAGCTTGCCTGTTTGCCGATTTCGTATGAAAGGTGATCGCCGATAAATGCACCAATTGCCGCGCAGAGCAGCACGATGCCAAGTGAGAGTGAACCCGAGCCCGCACTCACTCCTCCAATGATCACCAGCGTTTCACTCGGAACTATTGGCAATACGGAGTCGAGCATTGCAACGATAAAAATGATCAAATAAAACCAATATGAATCCGAAAAATCTTTGAGTCCGTTAAAGAACTCAGTGATAAATGAAATCATGTTGGCAACAGCGCGGGAAACTTAAGCTGCGAGTTCTTCGTTCGCGCGCATGCGTCGAATGTTTGGCAGGTGGCGAATAACGATCATTCCCACAAGTCCAAGTGCGGCAATAATTTGCCACGAGTCTGATTTACCAAACCCGACAGTGACCATTACATAAATAGGAACAGCAACAGTAATGATGAGCGAAGCAAGCGCTGACTTGCCTGTGAGTTTGCGCAATACAAACCATGAGGTGCACAACACCGCACTCATTACTGGGTACATCACAAACATGGTTCCACCGCCCGTAGCGACGCCTTTACCACCGTGGAAACCACGAGTGACGGGAAATGTGTGTCCAATTACTGCTGCGTACGCGCAGGCGTAAGCCAAGTATGAAACGTTGTGTCCGTCACCGAAGTGATGAGTGAGGTAGTACGCAATGCCAACCGCTGCAGAGCCTTTTAATACGTCGGAAATAAACACGACCATTCCGTATTTCCATCCAAGCAGTCGAACAACATTTGACGTTCCAGGGTTGCGCGAGCCTTCAGCCGTGACGTCCACACCACCACGTTTAGCAACGATGAGTGCGCTTGGAATGGTGCCGAGAAAATAGGACACGATAATTGCGCCCGCGACATAGATCGGCTGAACGCCATTTAATGAAAAGTCCATTAGCTGTTTCCCCCAATAGTTACTGAAACTTTACGCGAATGGTCCATGCCCGGTTTTGGAATGAGGGTCATGGTTGCGTTCTTCAGCAGTGATTCGCCTGCGCCGATTACACATTCAGGGTCTGGGCCATCGAGTGGCAATCCAGTGAAAAATTTTGCTGCCATGCATCCGCCTTGGCATGAGTCATAGTTGCCACACGACGTGCAAGCACCTTCCGACTCTGGTTCGCGAAGTGACAGAAATAAATCACTATTTCGCCACACATTTGCGAACCCACCTTCGTCGTGCACAGAACCAGCCTTGAACTGGTCGTGAATCACAAACGGGCAGGCATACACATCGCCAATTGGGTCGATGAGGCACACCACGCGTCCAGCTCCACACAAGTTCAGACCAGGAAGAGATTCACCAAATGCATTGAGATGGAAGAACGAGTCACCAGTAAGCACGTTGTCGCCATGCGCAATGAGCCAGTCATAAATCTGTCGCTGCTGTGCCTGCGTTGGGTGCAATTCGTTCCATGTATCTGCCCCACGACCGGCAGGACGCAAGCGTGTGATACGCAGTTGCGCGCCGTAGCTATCGGCAAGTTGCTTGAAAGCATCGAGCTGGTCAACGTTGTGTCGGGTCATGACAATAGAAATCTTGAATGGTCCAAAGTTTGCATCGCGCAAGAAGTTCATTGCCGCAATTGATGTATCGAAGGATCCTTCACCACGCACGGCATCATTTGTTTCACGGTCGACGCCGTCCATGCTGATTTGAATATCGAGGTAGTTCATGGAAGCAAGGCGCTGCGCATTTTCGGCAGTGATGTACGTGCCGTTGGTGGAAAACTTCACGCCAATGTTGTTGTGCTCGGCATGTTCAAGAATCTCAAAGAAGTCTTTGCGAATCATTGGCTCGCCGCCACCGATGTTGATGTAGAACACTTGCAAGTCGCGTAACTGGTCAAGAACGTTCTTCACTTGATCAGTGTCAAGCTCTCGCGGGTCGCGACGACCACTGCTGGACAAACAATGAATGCATTGCAAGTTGCAGGCATAGGTGAGTTCCCATGTCAAACAAATTGGCGCGTCAAGTCCGCCTTTGAGTTGCGTTGTTAAGTTACTGACGGACACGAATAATCTCCGATGTCTCAAGTGAACTGAGTGCGTTCACGAATGAATTCCAACGTTCTGGCGCAACATGGTGTGCAATCAGCGTGTCGGCGAGTGTGTCATGTGCTGCAACATCTTGAAGCACAGCAACGACGTCTGGATGTTTTAAAAAAACAAGTTTGCGATTGCCGTAGTGATAGGCAAGTGCGCCGAATGGTTCTGGCCGAAGCGCGACTTGAGGATGCAATTCACACGCTGAATCCAGGGTGACGGTCATGGTGAAACGTCTGCTGGTTAGTACACGCCACACATGCCGTCGATCGAAATTTCCTCAACGAGGAGTTCTTCAACGATGTGCGGTGTGGTGATTGCCGAGGAAACGCTGTCGTGGCTTGCAGTCTGGGCCTGGGCGGTATCGACGGCTAGTGGTGCTGTGGTATCCATCACTGTCCACAGTACTCAGGCAGAAGGCTCTGGGTAGCGTCAGCGCCGATGGCTGGGCAACAATAGAGCCAGTATCTCGCTGGCGCACCCTGCGCATGGCGAAAGTGACGAGGGGGTCAGTGTGAAGACGAAGGCAGCAGTGTTGTGGGAGCTGAATGCTCCATGGGCAATCGAAGAGATTGAACTTGATGCGCCAGGTCCAAACGAAGTGTTGGTCAAGCTTGCGGCTTCCGGCATGTGCCACAGCGATGAGCACGTGGTTACCGGAGACTTGCCATTCGAACTTCCAATTATCGGTGGTCACGAAGGCGCCGGTGTCGTGCAACAAGTTGGATCGAATGTCAGTTGGTTAGCACCAGGCGATCACGTGGTGTTCGGATTCATTCCGTCATGTGGTCGTTGCGTGAGTTGCAGTACCGGTCACCAAAACTTGTGTGACCTTGGCGCGTACATGGCAACAGGAAAGCAAATTAGTGATCAGACTTCGCGTCACCACGCCGGTGGCAAAGACGTTGGCATCATGTGCTTGCTCGGAACATTCGCTGAACACACTGTGGTGCACGAAGCAAGTTGCATCAAGATTGAAAAGGATGTCCCACTAGATCGTGCATGCTTGCTCGGTTGCGGTGTAGTTACCGGTTGGGGCTCAAGCGTGTATGCGGCAGAAGTAGCACCTGGTGACACCGTCGTAGTAGTTGGTGCCGGTGGTATTGGTGCAAACGCTATTCAAGGTGCACGCATTGCTGGGGCAAAGCGCATTGTTGCAATTGATCCGGTGGAATTCAAGCGTGAGAAGGCAATGGAGTTTGGTGCAACACACACCGCAAACTCAATGGCTGAAGCATTGCCACTGTTGCAAGAACTCACATGGGGAACCATGGCCAACAAAGTGATTATGACCATGGGTGTCGGTAACGGCGCTCTTATTCACGAAGCAATGGCACTCACCGCAAAACGCGGTCGTGTTGTTGTGACCAACATTCACCCGGCAGCAGAATTTGGTGCAGGTATCAGTTTGCTCGATCTCACCTTGATGGAAAAGCAGTTGGTTGGTTCGTTGTTTGGTTCAGGTAATCCACGTGCCGACATTCCAAAGTTGATGGGCCTCTATCGCGAAGGTCAGCTCGACCTCGACGGACTTGTCACTAAGGAATACAAATTGAGCGACATCAACGAGGGTTACCGA
>Ga0194041_10000098_pt1 | contig 31865 bp, 29 predicted proteins | sample JunL449m_MetaG_FD_160082 | JGI IMG/M metagenome (GOLD analysis project Ga0194041, IMG submission 160082) | Anoxic zone freshwater microbial communities from boreal shield lake in IISD Experimental Lakes Area, Ontario, Canada - Jun2016-L442-9m | ecosystem: Environmental > Aquatic > Freshwater >...
GCAGTAGCCAGAAATGCCAAGGAACCTTTGGGTCCTTCTCTTCTTCTCTCGGAGGCGCATCCGATTGAATCAGAGTGGGCGCGTCCTCGGGGTTGGCCACATGGTGACCCTCGGGGCAATCGCCTTCGGCAGAGAGCGTGGAAGGCGTATAAAAACGATCGCAAGGTTCGCAATATGGCATGAGTTGACCAGACCTCAGACTGGTGGAACGCCGTGGCGACGTGATGAGAAATGTCGGTTCTTGCCTGAAGCCCGAAGCAGCCTGCGATGGACCTCGGAGCGAAGATCCTCCCAGTTGACGATCCCGTCGATTACTAACTCCGAAGCTAGTCGCAGCAGATCAACGTCCTCTTCATAGAGGCGGCGTTGTTCCATCACAAAGGCCTCACGCTCAACTAAGTCTTCGATAGCGGCGATCTTATTAGCAAACACGGCGTTCACCGCAGCTTCAGGACCCATCACTGCAATCTTGGCAGTAGGAAGTGCCAACGTGGCCTCTGGCTCGAAGGCCGGGCCGCTCATTGCGTACAACCCGGCACCGTAGGCTTTGCGAACGACAACCGAAATTTTGGGCACAGTTGCCTCGGACACGGCGGTGATCATCTTTGCGCCGTGACGAATAATTCCTTCGCGTTCCACCTGAGTGCCGATCATGAACCCCGGCACATCAGCCAAGAAAATCAACGGGACGTTGAACGCGTCGCAGAGCCAAATGAATCGAGCAGCTTTGTCGGCCGAATCAGTAAAGATCACGCCGCCCTTATGCATCGGGTTGTTCGCAACGATTCCGACTGGGCGACCTACAAGCAGCCCAAAACCGATCAACATCTCTGGGGCGAAGAGCGGCTTGATCTCGAAGAAGGATTCGGCGTCGAGTAGTCCCTCGAGCACATCGTGCATGTCGTAGCCCATCGACTCCTCGGCGGGAACGATCTGAGGATTCAACTCTCGGCTGGGAGGGGTCGCCTCGTAAACCGGCGGGTCCTCGGTCCAACGAGTGGGCAGATACGTCAGGTAGGCCCGGGCCTGTTCAATTGCGTCTTCGTCGTCCTCGGCAAGATTGTCTCCGCAGCCAGACACGGTGGCGTGCATGCGGGCGCCCCCTGTCTCTTCGAGCGTCGCGATCTCGCCGATGACCATCTCGGCCATGCGCGGAGACCCCAAATACATCGACGCGTTGCCCTCGACCATGATCACGATGTCGGTAAACGCCGGAATATAGGCACCACCGGCAGCTGAGGGGCCGAATAGACAACAGACTTGGGGAACCTTTCCAGAGAGCCTGACCTGGTTATAGAAAATGCGTCCCGCTCCACGCCTGCCTGGGAACAGTTCAACCTGATCAGTGATGCGCGCACCAGCCGAGTCCACCAACCACACCACGGGAAGCTCATCACGAAGGGCAGTCTCGGTAAGCCGCACAATCTTCTCAACCGTACGAGCGCCCCAAGAACCAGCCTTGACCGTTGGGTCATTGGCCATGATGCACACGGGTCGGCCGTCAACCAATCCAACTCCGGTAACCACACCGTCGGCCGGAAGGTTCGGATCCATCTCTGGGCCATAGGCGCTGTTCGCCAGCAACTGATCCTCGACAAAGCTGCCCTCGTCGCAGAGCAGATCAATGCGATCGCGCACAAACAGTTTGTTCTGCTTGGCCAGCTTTTCGGCGCCTGATTCAAGGTTTCCCTGAAGGGCCCGAGCCGTGGCCTGCTCGATGCGATGTACCTGATTCTCCGTCATGGACGTCCCATCACTTGCCAGTTTTCTTGTCTGCAGACACAGCAGAGATCAGATCAATTACGAATCAATCGAGATGAGGTCCACGGTAAACACCAGCGTTTCGTTTGGTGCAATTCCGCTACCAGGGGGAGGATTAGCGCCGTAGGCCTGGTCACCTGGAATAACCAAGGTTCGCCGGCCGCCCTCTTTCATGCCAACGAGTCCGGTTCCCCAACCTGCAATCACCTGATTGAGACCAAAGCTGATTGGCTCGCCACGCGACCAAGAAGAGTCGAAGACCTTGCCAGTAGACGCAGATGCACCCGTGTAGTGAACAGTGACAGTGTCACCTGGTTTGACGGCCTCGCCGGTGCCAACCACATCATCGACAATGACGAGTTCTGTAACTGGATCAGTGGCCTTCAGCGTTGGTTCGCCGCGATCTTCTGCGACAACCAAGAACTCGCTCTTTGCAGTCGTCGTTGTTGACGAGTCGGCTGAGTCTGAATCGCGAGAACATGCTCCAAGGAGCACAACTGCACAGCACAGCGAGGCTGCGCCCAACATTGACCGAACTGAACGGGTAGAACTTTTCACGTCACACTCCACTGCTTTGGTGGCGCTTAGCGCCAAGAAACGTCAACAAGATCAACGGTAAAGACAAGCGTCTCATTTGGCGCAATGCCTGCTCCGGGAGGAGGGTTGGGCCCGTACGCCATCGCACCTGGAATCACCAGGGTTCGGCGGCCTCCAACCTTCATTCCGAGCAGGCCCTCACTCCAACCTTGGATTACCCCATTGAGCGGAAAGCTAATGGGTGCTCCGCGATCCCAAGAGGCGTCAAACTGGCTGCCCGAGGATGCAGAAACGCCGACGTAATGCGCGGTCACTGTTGCTCCAACTGTGACTTCGTCACCCTCGCCGATGACCTCGTCAGTAATGACGAGTTCGGTGACTGCATCTGTTGCCGACAGCTGTGGTTTGCCGCGGGCTTCGATCTGTTCTTGTACTTGACTCACGTGAAACTCCTTGGCGAACACTCGCCCTAGGTGCTGGCTGATCCAGCTAGAGATTGGCAACGGGTTCCTATGGTAGAACCCTCAGTCCCCTCGGCGGCGAACCCGTAGCTTGATTGGTGTCGCCGGCAAGTGAAATTCATCTCTGATCTGTCGCTCGATATAGCGCAGATAGCTTGCCGGGACGATCTTGTTGGTAAAGAGCGTAAAGGTTGGAGGATCGGTAGCGCCCTGAGTGGCGTAGAGGATCCGGCCGCCGTGTGGAGCCGGCTGAGCCTGCTGTGCACGGCGAATCAGGTCGTTGACTTTACGAGTCGGAATCCGGGTCTCATACTGCGAGATTGCCTCACCAAGCGCCGGAAGCAGACGGTGCACTCCCCTGCCATTGAGCGCAGAAACTCGTAGCACTGCCGCATCACCCAGAAAGTGCATCTTCTGTCCCATCTGGTACAGCACGTCCTGGCGAGCTGCTTCATCAAGGAGTTCCCACTTGTTGAGTACCACGATGATTGGGCACCCTGCACCGTCAACCCGCTCGGCTAGCCGCTGATCTTGGTGGGTGATCCCCTCTGTTGCGTCGATGACGAGCAACGCCACGTTTGCCTTATCAACGGATTTCAACGCCCGCACCATCGAGAAGTACTCGGTGCCGTCATCAATTCGTGACTTGCGGCGCATACCTGCTGTGTCAATGAAGCGCAGAGGCCCCACCTCGGTCTCGACCACAGTATCGACACTGTCTCGGGTGGTTCCCGGCATGTCGTGCACGACGGCGCGGTCCTCGCCGATCAGGCGGTTGAACAGAGTTGACTTGCCGACATTGGGACGACCGACCAATGCAATAGAGGTGATCCCGTCATCATTTTCAGCTGCGATTTCTTCTTCAGTGGGCTCAGGCTCAGGGAGGAACGCAATGATCTGATCCAACATGTCACCAGTCCCGCGACCGTGCAAAGCAGAGATTCCGATCGGGTCGCCGAGGCCAAGTGAGAGAAGCTCCCACACCCCAGCCTCGTGACGTTGGTCGTCCACCTTGTTTGCAATTAACAGGACAGGAGCGGTGGCCTGACGCAACAGTTCGCCCACGCTCGCATCCTCGTCGGTAACACCAATAGCGGCATCAACAACGAACAGAATCACGGCAGCTTCTTTGATCGCCTGCTCGGATTGGCGGCTGACCTTCTTGTCGAGGGAGTTACCTCCAACCATCCAACCGCCCGTGTCGACAAGGCGAAACTCATAACCCAGCCACTCGGCCTGAACCTCTTTGCGGTCGCGGGTCACCCCGGATTTCTCTTCGACAATTGCAATGCGTCGGCCAAGAATCCGGTTCATCAAGGTGGACTTGCCAACATTGGGTCGTCCCACAATGGCAACAAGTGGAAGCCGGTCAGTGCTCGTCATCAGGCATCCGTTTCTGAGCTAGGAGTTCGGTTGTCCGTCAATGGCTCAAGCGCTTCTCGCAGAGCAACGCCGTCAGTAGGAATAATTTCAACGGGTCGTGGCAAGTCTGCAGGGGTGAGTCCATCTAGGAAGCGGCCTTGAGATAAACACACATCGGGCAGCAAGTAACGATGCCCGACAGGCTCCAGAGCCAGCACTCGCTGTAAATCCTCTCCCACCATGAGACCAGCCACAGAGATGTTGCCACCGAAGAACTGATTGTCGACAGTAACGATGCGCACATCTGTCCTGTTTAGGGAGCTGAGCAAAGGAGCTAGGACTTGCGCCCCATACTCACCAGTCAGAATGCCGACTGGAGCAGTTCGTCTGGGTAGCAACTGCAGAAGTGTTTGACCGCCCTCGGACTCATGCACAGTTCGCGGAGCGCGATACCCCACTGCCGGGGCACCATCAACGGACGCAAAAAAGCCGGGCTGAACGCCGATTCCCTCTGCTGCCCCGCCATGGAATTCCATTTCAAAGGCTCGAGCCATTCCGATGCCATCCTCGTGCATGGAAAAATCGCCGTAGGTGCCTGCGGGTGGAAACGGCATTCCTGCCAGCAAGTAGTACTCATCTGCGGCGAACACCATGCGTCGGCCAATCGCTGCAAGAAAAACCTCTTGCCACGCGTCGACTGTCTCGACCACAAATCTGGCTTCTTCTTGGGTGTGCGCCCGCATGCGCTTTTCGGAACTGTAGGAACTCACTCCGAGCGGGACCACCGCAACATCGGCAAGCTCTGGGTACTCATCAAGCACACCACATAGCGTGTCGACCAGCGCCGCCCCGTCGTTGACGCCCGGGCAGACCACGACTTGCCCGTGCACCTGTATCTGATGATCCAACAGGGCCCGAAGCCACCGCAGACTCATCGCAGCGCGCCGATTTCGCAGCATCTCAGTGCGAAGTTCGGGGTTGGTTGCGTGAATGCTCACATAGAGCGGCGACAATCCCTCGGTCACCACGCGCTCAAGATCGGCCTCGGTGAATCGCGTAAGTGTCGTGAAGTTCCCGTAGAGGAACGAGAGTCGGTAATCATCGTCCTTCAGGTACAAGCTGCGTCGCATCCCAGGAGGAAGCTGATAGATGAAGCAAAACTCGCAGTGGTTATCGCAGGTGCGCACCTCATCAAACACGGGGGAATCGATCTCGATACCCAGCGGAGTGCCCGGAGGTTTCAGCACGTCAAAGGTCAGTTCCAGCCCATCCCTCAAAAGATCAAGCGAGACCTCGATCTCATCGGTCAGCACCCTGTACTCAATGATGTCGCGAACAGGTCGACCATCCACCGCAATGACCTGATCTCCCGGAAGGATCCCAAGCAGGTCTGCCGGAGATCCAGATGTCACTGCGACAATAGTTGCAACTGATGATGCAGCAGCAGGGCTCGATTCAAGGGCTGAGGGGGATTGCATGGCCTCGCAATGCTACTAGACAGCACCCTGATGGACCTCGGGCGCGTTTCCGTGCAAAACTTATGGTTTGAATGGCGACGGGGAGATGTGAGATGAAAAGAACCGGCTTTGGAACCTTTTCGGTGCTTGCGGTAGTGCTTGTATTGGCCGCTGCTTGCGTACCGGCTCCGCCCCAGCCTGCGACGGGCATCAACCCAAACTCAGCACCTCGAGCGGGAGAGGCTGCCTATGCACAGCACGGACCCTTCGAGGTTGGCGTGACTACGTTGCAGATGTCTGATCGCAAAGTAGAGGTCTGGTATCCGGTCAACCCGCAAGACATTGGGACAGCTCCCCGAGACGAATACTTCATTCGCGATTACGTCAGCACTGCGTTCGACAAGTTACTCCCGGCCGATGTGAATCCACCCTTTGTTACGGATGCAACCCGCGACGTTCCAGCTAGTGACGGTGGTCCGTTTCCGCTTGTGCTGTTCTCACACGGATTTGCTAGCTATCGCACGCAGTCAACTTCACTCACGACTCACCTGGCGAGTTGGGGGTTTGTGGTGATCTCTCCGGACTATTTGGAGCGGGGATTGCGAAGCGTGCTGGGTGAGCCTCCAGCTTCACCTCGCGCAGATACGACTATCGCTGATGAGGCAATCAGCTTGATTCGTTCTGAGAATCTGAGTGCAGGCGGGCCTCTTGAGGGCCGCGTTGACTCCACCTCGGTCTATCCCATTGGCCATTCCGCAGGCGGCGGCACCTCGCTTCGTTTGCTGGAGCGAGCGGATGTTCATTCGGTTATTCCCATGGCCTCTGGGTACAGCCTGCTTTCACAGTTGAATGGCAGCTTGACCCTTCCTGCAGGAAAGTCCATTGCGTGGATTGGTGGCGTTCGCGACGGGATCGCAGCAATTGCTGACATCCGCCGCGGGTTTGATTACACCCCAGGCGAGCGCAAGCTGATAGAGCTTTCGGGTGCTGGCCACAACAATGCCTTTACCGATATCTGTGAGATTGGTGAAGGTGGAGTTGCTGCCCTTGCCCTGAGTACTGGCATCCCTATTCCGAGTTCGTTGTTGGCGCTCGGCGATAACGGCTGCAAGGTTCCCCCGTTCCGAGATTCCCCAGATGTCTGGCCAGAGGTTCGCCACTTTGTGACTGCAGAGCTTCGTTACCGGTCAGGACTCGACGCTCAGCCAGTTGGTTTAGGAGACCAAGTGCTGACCAGCTTCGACGATATTGCGCGCTACCGTCACAACCCATGAGTCGAGTTGAACCATGAGCTACCTACCGTGACACAACGTGTGGACCAAGTATTGCTTGCCGCACCTCGTGGATTCTGCGCCGGGGTCGAGATGGCCATCAAAGCCCTTGCATGGATGGTCACCTCATTCGATGGACCGATCTACTGCTATCACGAGATTGTGCATAACCAACGTGTTGTCAGGCAGTTCGAAGAGCTCGGCGTGGTCTTTGTAGACAGCATCTCCGAGGTTCCAGAAGGTCGACCAATTATGTTGTCAGCCCATGGGTCAGCCCCAGAGGTTGTCACTCAGGCTCGTGAGCGAGGCGGATTTGTTGTGGACGCCGTCTGCCCGCTCGTAACAAAGGTGCATCACGAGGTCAAAGTCCGTGCCGGCAAGGGCTACTCGATTGTCTACATCGGCCATGAAGGCCATGAAGAGGCTGTAGGCACAATGGCCGTAGCCCCCGAATCGGTGCACCGGGTTGAATCCCTAGAAGAGGTAGCGGCGCTCCCTGCGTTTGAAACTCCCGTGGCGCTCCTCGCTCAGACCACCCTGTCGCATCGCGATTGGGCACAGGTTGCAGAAGCGACTCAAGCTCGCTTCCCAGACATGTGGATGCCCGGTCACTCGGACCTGTGTTTTGCAACTACGAATCGCCAGTCTGCCTTGATGCAAATTGCCGATCGCTGCAATGCAATCATCGTGATTGGGTCAGCGAACTCTTCGAACACAGTTGCTCTTGAGAAGTTGGCTCGCTCGGCCGGATGCGAGGCGGTGTACCGAATCAATGCGCCCGAGGAACTACCCGTTGGCCTAAGCGGCATAGTGGGCGTGACTGCGGGTGCATCGGCACCCGAAGAACTGGTCGAAGCGGTTCTCGACCGCCTAAGTCCGCTCAACGGAGTCGAAGAGGTGCGAATTACGGAGGAAGAGGAGTACTTCCCTCCCCCGCGCAACCTGCGTGAATTGCTCGGCGCTATAGATCAGATCGGCAGCTTTGGTCTTGGTGGGGACCCAACCATTCAGGTCAACTCGGGCGACCGGGAGCTCTCTGCAAGCTCAGTGTTAGCCAGCTTGGCCTGAACTGGTCTGACTGTGGCTCGAAGCAGCCGTGAACGATTGTTGCAGATCAACTTTGATGCGCTCGCTCAACTCAGTGACACTGTGTCGAGGAACCCTGCCCTCTAGTGGCACCTCCGGGTAAATCGGCTCGCCGATTACAACCGAAACACGAACTCGACGAGGGAATTTTGCACCTGGCGGAAGTGCTTGCTCTGTTCCGCCTAAGGCAACGGGAAGAACCGGCACTCGATATCGACAGGCAATCCAAGCGGGGCCCTCGTGAACCTCTGCAATCAGTGGTCCAGACCTTCGCGTTCCCTCGGGGAACATCAACAACAAGTCGCCATGTGCCAGGGCCTGCTCGCAGCACCGAAGGGCAGCCCGATCGGCGTGTCCTCTGCTCACGGGGAAGGACCCCATCTTTTCTAGGAAGCTGCCCATCCATGCATGCTGCCAGAGTGACTCTTTGGCCATGCATCGAAGTATTTGTTCAGACGGCAGAGCTGCCCCAATCAAGAACACATCCAAGTTTGAGCGGTGCACTCCAATCACAAGGTAAGGGCCGTCGATAGGGATTTTGTCGCCCCCATGAACGCTCAAGCGAAAGTAACTCCGCGCCAGCAAGCTGACCACCTTGCGGATCGAGCGATGAACCATGCGGCCCGAGTTGCTCATCGGCGCCACCTCGTGGCGGCCTTGGGTGTGCGGCTGGTTAGAGGCAGCGCCGCTCGAATCCTGTTGCACCCCGGTGCCACTGGATTCGAGCGGATTCTTCACGATCTGCTCTCTACGAGTGCAGCTAATAACTCGACGACTTCATCAATCTCAATTGTGGATGTGTCGATACTGATCGCGCCATCGGCCTCGACGAGCGGACTGTCGGCTCGGCCTCGATCAGCTGCATCGCGGCGCGCAATGTCTGCAGCTACTTGGTCATATTCCAAGTCGGTCATCTCTTTGGCTCTGCGCTGGGCGCGAACCTCGGGCGAGGCTGTCAGAAAAACCTTCAGGATTGCGTCGGGGAAAACCACTGACCCAATATCTCGACCTTCGATCACTCCTCCACCGTGTTGGGTGGCCCAACTGCGCTGACGTGCCCGCAACTGCTCACGTACAACAGGGTTCGAGGCCACCATGCTGACAGCGCGAGAGACCTCGGGTCCGCGAATCTCTAGGGTTGCGTCAACCCCGTCCACAGTGACCACGCCGTCTATAACGGACATCTCTACTGTGGCTGCAAGTCGACCGACCGGATCTGGGTCTGCCGGGTCGATCTGTCTGCGAATTGCAGCGAAGGCAATGCAGCGGTACATCGCCCCCGTGTCGAGGTAGGTCAGTCCGAGTCGCTCAGCTAAACGCCGGCCGACTGTCGATTTACCTGATCCCGCTGGTCCATCAATTGCTATTACTCGCACGGTATTGATCCTTTGATTTTCTGTGACTCTACCGGGATCATTTGCCACCTGATCCACGAAGAGTCTCAAGATCATTCCAAAAGTTGGGATACGTCTTTGCGACGCATGCCGGGTCTGCAATCTGAATGCCTGCTGAGCGCAAGCCAACTAGGGCAAAACTCATTGCCATGCGGTGATCCCTGTACGTCTGCACTTCCCCTGGATTGGGAACACCTGGGTGGATCAAGAAACCATCTGGTTCTTCAACTGCAGAGATCCCAAGGCGTTTCAGCTCTGTCACTACAGCAGCGATTCGATCAGTCTCTTTGGCTCGAATAAACCCGATACCAGTCACCCGAGTCGGCGAGTCAGCAAAGGGCGCAATGGCCGCGAGGGTCTGCGCCGTGTCAGATATCTCGGCCATGTCCACTTCAATTCCGTGCAGGCTTCCCGTCCCAACTACTTGGGTTGAAGTGGCAGTTCTCGTGACCTGTGCGCCCATTCGCTCGAGCAAGTCAACAAAGCTCAGATCGCCTTGCAGTGAGTCCGTACCAAGGCCGTGAATGGTGACGCTCCCACCAAGCAGCGCAGCTGCCGCAAAGAAGTACGAAGCAGCCGACGCGTCGGGTTCCACTACGAACTCTTTCAAAGCCCGATAACCCGTGGGCTCCACCGACAATCTGCGGAAGTTGTCATGGGTGGTCTGAGCACCAAATGCTTGCATGACCTTGAGAGTCATCTCTACATACGGCTTTGAGACTAGATCGGACACCATCTCGACCTGCAGGCCCGCTTCCATCTCTGGAGCGGCGAGCAAAAGCCCCGAGAGGAACTGACTGCTGACATCACCCCGCAACTCAATTGGGCCACCCGCCAATCCCTGAGCCTCAATCTGCACAGGCAAGCACCCAGGGTCGCCAAGGGGTACAAGCACACAGCCCATAGCCGTTAACGCATCGAACATCTCGCCCATTGGCCGCAGGCGTAACGGGCCGGCCCCATCGAGCACGACAGTGGATCTACCCAAGGCTGCAACTGGCGCAATGAACCGAGAGGTTGTCCCTGACAGTGCCGCATCTAGAACTGCCCCATCTACGTGCGGTACCCCGCGGATGCCGTGAACCGTGAGTCGTTGCGTTGACTCCTCAGCCTCGATGCTCACGCCGAGAGCCTGGAGACAACGGACCATGGCCTCGGTATCTTCAGCAAAAAGTGCCCCCACTAGAGTCGAGGTTCCACGGGCCAAAGCAGCGCAGATTAGGGCCCTATTGGTGATGCTCTTTGAACCCGGTGGCCGAACCACAACATCGAAGGGTTGCGCGAGCGGTTCTACCTCAAGCGAGTTCATGTACCGATACCACTCGGGACTGCGAGCGCAGGGCCTCAGCAAGCGAGGCCGCACGATCTGCGTCGACAACCAAAATCAAGCGGCCGCGACGGTCACCTGCAGTATGAGCAACTTCTACGTCGTAGACGTTGACGCCCAGCTCGGTTGCCAACGCAGTGACCGATGCAAGCTCACCTGGTTGATCAACGATGGACACGCGAATCTCGGCCAACTGTTCAGCAGCCGGGGCTCCGGTAGGCAGGGAGCGACGAGCCTGTTGTGCAAGGAGCAGTCGCTCCTGAAGTGCAGCCGAGTCCCCCTCGGCAACAATTCTCCTCATAACGACCAACGAGTCAAGCAGATCATCAAGTACGCCAAGAATCGCGTCACGGTTGTCGATGCAAATATCGAGCCAGATAGACGGATCGCCTGCTGCGATGCGAGTCATATCGCGAAAGCCGCCAGCCGCAAGACGAAGGACCGAGGAATGCTGCTCTGCTCGCGTCGCAGCAAGATCCATCAGCGTTGCAGCAGTCAGATGCGGAACATGAGACACCGTGGCAACAAGATGGTCATGCTGTGCGGCGTCTAGGGTCAGCACCTCGGCTCCAAAGGAGCGAACCACTGAATGCACCAGCGCCTGAGCGGCAGGGTCCGTGGCTGCAGTTGGGGTCAAGACCCAAGTCGTTGCATCAAACAGATCCGCTCTCGCACCATCGACACCAATTGCTTCGGAGCCAGCCATGGGGTGGCCTCCTACAAAATTTGCATCTTGCACCGCAGCTACCAAAGGAGCCTTCACACTGCCAACGTCGGTTACCACTCCGCCATGGCGCAGCGCCTCACGCGCTGCAGCTTCCACGCTGCTAACGGGAACCGCCAGAAACGTAATCTCGGCTGCCAGATCCGTACCGACTGCATCAATTACTCCAAGTTCGAGTGCGCGAGCAGAACACACCGGATTGACGTCGGATCCAGTCACATGCCAGCCGGCTCCTCTGAGAGCTAGGGCAACGGACCCGCCAATCAACCCTGTGCCGACCACTGCAGCGCGACGCTGCACAAGAGCTGGCGTCATTCCGGGAGATCGTCTCGAAGGGTTCGAGCCTCTTCAAGGTAAATATGGCGCAACGCCGTGCGAGTTCGTTCTGTGTTGGCGTGCATCAAGACTCGCACACACAGTGGCATGGCCCCATCAATGCTCAGTTCCTGAGCGCACATCAACGCTACGTCTCCCATACCCATTTGCCGGGCAGCAAGTGCCGGGAACGCAGAATGAACGTCTGGAGTCGCCGTGAAGAGAATCGAGATGATGTCGTCATGAGACAGACCGTTTCGCTCCATCATCTCGGTGAGGAGTCGCACGACTCGCTCAAGTAAATGGTCACGATCATCACGTTCAAGGGTGATCGCTCCTCGAAGGGCACGAACCTGCGTAGACATCGCCTGCAGGTTAGCTGTCCTTTGCGGTTTCATCAGACCCAATTGCGTCGACGGCGCGCACTGCACGTTCAAGCTCGCGTAGCTCATCTCGGGTCAGGTCTCGCCATGCGCCGGGCGCAAGCTGTGTGTCACGCAAGCTCCCGATCCTTGTGCGGATCAGTCGAGTGACCGGGTGGCCGACCGCCTCGCACATTCGCCGCACCTGACGGTTACGACCCTCGTGAATCACAATTCGAATGAGACCGGGACCCTGTGAGGCCACTTTCGCGGGGGCAGTGCGCCCGTCTTCAAGCTCAACCCCCTCTCGCAAGATCCGCAACGCTGCTCTGCGCGGAATTCCCTCGACCTCGGCCAGATACTCTTTTTCGACCCCAAAACTGGGGTGTGTGAGCCTGTGCGTCAACTGCCCATCATTCGTGAGCAGAAGTAATCCTTCTGTCTCAAGGTCAAGACGACCAACCGAATGAACTCTCGGATGTGCCGGAACGAACGAGATCGCAGTCTTCCTCTCCTGAGGGTCATCCGCTGTGGTGACGACTCCCGCAGGCTTATTGAGCAGGTAATAGACCGCACTAGGTTGAATCCCAATGGGGACCCCGTCGACTTCAACAACATCTTGATCAACTTCGACCCGAGCACCCAGCACGATCTCTTCACCGTTTACCGTGACCCGACCTTCAGCGATCAGGTCTTCACAGATTCGACGACTACCAAATCCCGCTCGCGCCAGCACCTTTTGCAGGCGCTCACCTGTTGCATCCGTTCCCAAGAAACTCAGTCGATTTCTGAGTCAGCAGAGGGTTCGGTCTCAGGGGAGTCAATCGAATCAGGCGCATCGGTTTCGAGGTCAAGCTCAGGCTCGGGTAAACCGATCAGGCTCTGCTCAAGAAGTTCAACCACGTCTGCACCGGGGATCAGATCTCCGAGGGGTGGCAACTCATCAAGGGCGTTCAGGCCAAGCCGCTCAAGGAACAACTCCGTGGTGCCAAAAAGCGAAGCTTGACCAGGACCTACATCTCTCCCGGTCTCATCGATATACCCACGCTGTTGAAGTGTGCGCATGACTCCGTCCACGTTGACTCCGCGAATTGCTGCAACCTCGGCGCGTGATGTGGGCTGCTTGTAGGCCACAATCGCAAGAGTCTCGAGGGCTGCAGCAGAGAGCCTCGCTGTTTGTCCGGTGAGCACAAACTGCTCTACATACCCAGAGCAATCCTCATGGCTCTGATAGCGCCAACCGCCTGCCACTTTAACGAGCCGGAACCCACGATTCTCTTCTTCGTAGGATTCGGAAACTTGAACGAGAAGCTCCTCAACCGCTGCAGGAGACAACTCCACTAGTTGCGCCAACACCACGGGGTCAGCCGGATGATCAGCCACCATGATGATTGCCTCGAGTGCCCGCCGTGATTCGTCTTGCATGTGATCCTCGAAGCTCTCGTTATCCCTCGTAGGCATCGACCAATTCGAGTGCCTCCGACTCAGACAAGGCTCCACCTTGCCAGCAGATCTCGATGTCTCCGAATGCGAGCGGCTGCAACAGCTCAACAAGGCCCTGCTTAAACAGTTCAAGAACTGCCAAGAAATGCACCACGACTTCGAGCCGCTCGCCAAAGGAAGCAGTGAGTTCCCGGAACGACACCCGGCCGCGGCTGGGGAGTTCCACACACAAATCGGCGACGGCATCCACCACGCTTGCTCGAATTGGAGCAACGTGGAAGAGGTCGATGCGAACTTGGGCCTTCGGCTGCATGGCACGAACAAAGGCATCGCGAACACGAATTGCGGTTACCCCTTCGAGCAAATCTGGAGCGAGATCGAAGTAGCGCTCATCGGGACCGACCCTGCGGGCTAGGCAGCGCGAAGCGGAGGTGTGACGAGCTTCAAGGATGCGTGCGGCATCTTTGAAGGTCTTACATTCGAGCAGACGTGCCAGAAGCATGTCACGCTCCTCCCAGAGCGAGAGGTCATCGTCAAGGTCGACATCCTCGTCGCCCGGCAGCAAGCGCTTGGTCTTCAGTTCGATCAGTGTGGCTGCGATCAGCAGAAATTCGGTCGCAACCTCAAGGTCGAGATGCTCCATTCGGGCCAGTTCAGAGATGTACGCATCTACGATCACGGACAGGTCGATCTCATAGAGATCTACCTGTTCACGCAGGATCAAGTGCAACAAGAGATCAAAGGGTCCTTCGAACACTGGGGTCTGCACTGCATAAGCCACACCGTTATGTTAGCCGCGATTTTGCAGTCATATCACATCCATGTCATTTAACACCTTTTACCCGCAGGCTCCCGCCAATCTCCCGCAGGCTCCCCTCAATCGGTAGCATCAGCGGCCATGCCCCGTGTCTTATCTGGTATCCAGCCCACTGGCGATCTACATCTTGGCAATCTGCTGGGAGCGGTCATGAACTGGGTCCAAGATCAGCGAAAGGCCGACAGCTTCTACTGCATCGTTGATCTGCACGCTCTGACCGTGCCAAAGAAGCCCGGTGAGGTCGGAGCCAGAACCCTTGAACTCGCCCAAGGCCTGCTTGCTTGCGGGCTTGACCCAGATCAATGCACTTTGTTTGTTCAAAGCCAGGTCCCGGAGCACACCGAATTGGGTTGGCTGATTCAATGTGTTACCTCGATGGGCGAGTTACGGCGGATGACGCAGTTCAAAGATAAGGCCGAACAGCAGGAGTTTATTTCCGCTGGCCTCTTCACTTACCCCGCACTCCAAGCGGCCGACATCTTGTTGTATGACACCGACAAGGTGCCCGTAGGCGAAGATCAGCGCCAGCACATTGAGATGACCCGCGACGTAGCTGAGCGATTCAATAAGCGCTACGGAGATACATTCGTGATTCCCCAAGCCGCTATTCCTCGCATTGGCGCTCGAGTGATGGACTTGCAGAACCCCACCAACAAGATGTCTAAATCCTCTGACGGTGGCAGCGGGACGGTCTACTTGAGTGATGACCTTGCTGTAGTTGCAAAGAAGTTTTCTCGAGCAGTTACCGACTCTGAGAGCGAAGTTCGCTTTGATCCCGCAGAAAAGCCCGGGGTATCGAATCTGTTGTCGATACTCAGCGCATTGACCGAGAGAACTCCAGAACAAACTGCTGCTGAGTATTCGCAGTATGGGCCGCTCAAATCTGACACAGCCGAGGCCGTCATCAACTTATTGCGGCCAATTCAAACCCGGATTGCCGAACTCCAAGCTGACCCAACCGCCACCGTTTCGTTGTTGTCAGTGGGATCAGACAAAGCCCGAGCAATTGCCAGCACTGTGGTTGAGCGAGCGAAGAACAACATCGGCCTGCTCCCCCGCTACTAGCAAACGCTCCCAGCATGATTGGCGCTCTGCGGTCGCAGCCATGGGCCGCTAAAGGCGACCATCATCAGCCTGCTGTAAGAGCAGCGCGCAATTTAACGGCAGCGTCCACTGCTCGGGCGGCAGGTGGTGCTCGGCCGCCCAAGCCGTCACGCGAGGATCCGAGTCGGCTAGAGCCAACAGATCTGAACCAAGTTGCGGATACTGCATGTACAAGCCCACCTTGCGGGTCATGCCGCCACGCTCAGCCCAGTGAGCACCCATCTCGGAACCACCAAGAGTTTCTGACAGCGTCGCCACCACACGCCCGTAGGTCCCCAGACCGCTCACGGACTTGCCAACATCATGTAGTAGCGCTGCTGCCATCAGCCAGACAGCCGCAGGGTCAGACTCCTCAAGGTCAACTCGGTCAAGGTTGGCTGCCACAGATCGAGCAACACCAACACAGTGCGACTGATCGACATTTGGCATGCGCAAAAAAAGGCGAGACTCTGGCTCCGTCAAGAAACTCGACGCCCAGGCAATCTGCTCCGGTGATGGTGCGGTCGAAAACACTGAGCGAGCAAATCGTTGAACTCGATGCATCGGCTGAAGGCTCATCCTGCCCCAATAGCAGGTCGCGCCCCGGCACGCGGGTGAGCATCCCGATAAGCCTGCCAGAGTCGCTCGGTAGCTACCTTGGTGTAAATCTGGGTTGTACTGACCGACGCGTGGCCCAACATTTCTTGCACCGTGCGAATGTCTGCACCGTTATCAAGCAAGTGGGTCGCACAGGAATGGCGCAACACGTGGGGACTCAGCAGCGAGGGCGACAATCCCGCTGCGAGGGACCGCTTTTGAAGGATCAACCAGATACCCTGCCGAGTCAGCCGCGAGCCCTTCGAACCAAGGAATACCGCTCCAGCGTCATCTCGGCTGCGCCACTGCTTAGGCACAAGCGCTGGGCGACCATCCTCGATCCACGCCGCCAGTGTGCGAACCGCATGACGGCCCAAAGGCACAATGCGCTCCTTGGAGCGCTTACCCATAACACGCAGAAGGGCCCCCTCAAGGTCAATGTCACCAAACCCGATACCGCAGACTTCCGACACGCGAGTCCCCGTTCCATAGAGGAGTTCAAGCAACGCTCGGTCGCGCAACGCAAACTCATCTCCCCTAGAACTCACCACTGCATCCTCAACGGCATTCAGTAACAGCATGACCTGCTCCTCCGATAGCGCCTTCGGGAGGGGCTCGGGCAGGCGCGGAAGTTCAACGGTCATCGCAGGGTCATGAAGATACACACCTTCGGCTGCAAGCCAACGGTGGGCAGTTCGAACGGATGCGAGCATTCTGGTCACCGAGGAAGCTGCGAGTCCATCTGCTCGCAGCAAACCAGCATAAGCAGCAACATCAGCGGGAGTTGCCGCCGACATGGTGCTCCCACGAGCGACAAGAAACCTGAGGTAGCGGTGAAGATCTCTGCGGTAAGCACTGATCGTGAGTGGCGATCTCCCCTTCTCAACTTGAAGGTGAATCAAGAATTCCTCTACCTCAAGGGGGAGTTCACCCCCTGAAGGCGTTGCTTGTGAGTGAGCAACCTCGGCTGCGGTTGGCAGCATGAGATCAGCTTCCGCGCAGGAGGGCGATGGCCAAGCTCAGCCCAATTACGGTTTTGGCGTCGGTGATGTCACCGGCCGCCATCATCGCAGGAGTATCTATCAATGGCACGCGAATAACCTCCATAAAGGCCTCTTCGATCCCTTGACGATCCATCGGCTGCTCGGTCAAGTCGCGGCCGAGATACACAAAGCTCTCCTCGTCGCTGAAACCAATGGAGTTATGGAACCGCGAGAGAAGATCGAGCCTGCCGGCGGCAAACCCGATCTCTTCGATGAGTTCTCGCTGCGCGGTGACCTCCGTTGACTCGCCTGGAACATCTCTCTTTCCAGCCGGAATCTCCAAAACCATCTGATCCAGAGCCGCTCGATACTGACGTACGAGGACGACCTCCCCTGATTCAAGAAGTGGTACTACCGAGACCGCACCGGGGTGGCGTACCACGTCTCGTTCAAACAAGGTTCCGTCTGGAGCCTCGAACTGCGATCGAGTCAGCGTGATCACGTATCCCGCATGCACCACCGTGTCGCCAAGGTGGCTGAACCCGCTCACGCGTCTCTCAGAACAGCCGAATCCGTTCTCAGTTCGAGCTCAACCCCGAGCAACTGAGGGTTGCGGCCTCGAGCGCGCTCTGCCGCTGCGCCGATCAACTCTCTGAACAGCGGTGCAGGATTTGTAGGACGACTCTTGAACTCTGGATGCGCCTGCGTGGCTACCCAAAAAGGATGATTCTCGAGTTCGATGAACTCAACGAGTCGACCATCTGGGGATGTTCCAGAGAACCTAAAATCGGTCCCATCAAACCTGCGGCGATACGCAGGGTTGAACTCATACCGGTGACGATGACGCTCCGAGACCACCGTGCTCCCGTACGCTGCAGCAACCCGAGAACCAGGCTCAAGCTGAGCAACATAGGCGCCGAGCCTCATGGTGCCCCCCTTGTTCGTGATCTCTCGTTGAGAGTCCATCAGGTCGATCACCGGATGGGGCGTAGCGGGATCAAACTCTGTGGAGTTCGCTCCGGAAAGGCCCAGCACATTGCGTGCAAACTCAACGGTCATGACTTGCATGCCCAAGCAGAGCCCAAGGCAGGGAATCTGCTGCTCACGAGCGAATCCAGCGGCCGCGATTTTGCCTTCGATTCCGCGCTCCCCAAATCCGCCGGGAATCACGATGCCGTCCAACCCGCTCAGGCGACCAGCAGTCAACAGTCCCTCAACCTCTTCAGCCTGAATCCACTCAATCTCAACGTCGACCCCATGGGCAAAGCCTGCATGCTTCAAAGATTCAACTACAGAGAGGTAGGCGTCAGGAAGGCTGACATATTTTCCGATGATGCCGACCCGCACGGGGAAGGTGGCCGCAGCAACTCGAGCAACGAGGGCTTTCCATTCTGTCAGGTCCGGCGGGGTATCTGGCAGGTGCAGGATCTTGCAGACCACAGAATCCAGACCCTCATCGTGAATCACAAGGGGGATGTCATAGAGGCTGTTTGCGTCGGCGCAGTTGATCACCGAGTCAACCTCCACGTCACAAAGCGCAGAGATCTTACGCTTCAGATCTGAAGAGATTGCTTCATCAGATCGACACACAATTGCATCGGGCTGAATGCCTCGGCTGCGAAGCTCGGTCACCGAGTGCTGAGTGGGCTTGGTCTTTTGCTCACCTGATGGACCGATGAACGGAACAAGTGTGACGTGCACGTAACACACGCTGTCGCGTCCAACATCAAGGCGAAATTGTCGGATTGCCTCAAGGAAGGGAAGGATCTCAATATCGCCTACCGTTCCGCCGATTTCGGTAATGACGACATCAGTGCCATCAATGCCGAGCCGAGAGATACGCCGCTTAATTTCATCAGTGATATGCGGAATAACCTGAACGGTCTTGCCGAGGTATTCGCCGCGTCGCTCAGCGGCGAGGACTGCCGAGTAGATCGATCCCGTTGTGGCATTGGAGTCTCGGGTGAGTTGCTCGTCGATGAATCGTTCGTAGTGTCCAAGGTCAAGATCGGTTTCCCCGCCATCCTCGGTCACAAAAACCTCGCCGTGTTCGAAGGGGTTCATCGTGCCGGGGTCGACGTTGATGTACGGGTCGAGTTTCTGCAGAGTGACCCGAAGACCGCGAGCCTTAAGAAGTCGGCCGAGCGAAGAAGCCGTTAGCCCCTTGCCTAAACTTGAAGCCACCCCACCGGTGACGAAGATGTGCTTGGTCAAAGCTTCTCCTGTACCTCGGAAGACTAAACTGTAGCGCGCCCAGTGAGTCGCCGAACGCACCCCAAATCATCTGTAACCTGAGTTTTCCTGCCTGCGTGGACTTGCCCTGGTGATGAATGCCTGATTCCTCCAACCAACCACAGCGCTTCGGTCGCCTGATCGATACTGCACTGCTCGGAGTTCTTGCTCTTGTTCTGCGACTTCCAGCATTCTTCTCGGAGCGTCACCTCACCTTTGATGATGGAGTTTTTGCAAGTTCAGCCCTAGCAATCAGAGACGGAGGCATCCCGTTCCGAGATGTGTTCTCGAGCCAAGGGCCGTTGTTCTTACCTTTGGTGGCCCTGGGTGACTTGCTGGGCTTGCATAAGCTGAACTCTCCGAGAGTGCTCGCGGTTGTGTCTGGAATCGCAATCGTGGTGGGTCTGTATTGGACTGCACTTCAGATGACCGATCGCCTCGGCGCAGTTCTCGCTGCAGTCCTAGCGGCAACCTCGGGCAGTTTGATTTGGGTTACTGGACCGCTAGCGGCCGATGGGCCAGCCCTGGCTTTCGCCGTGCTTGCAGTTCTTTTGTCTCTGCGGCAGCGCAAGCGCCCCTCGTACCTGAACGCTGCATTCTTAGGCCTCGCAGTGGGAGCAACTCTGTCGACCAAGGCAATGGAAGCGCCCATTCTGATTGTGGTGGGCTGTGTCATCCTGACCCCAATCTGGGTTGCAGCGCGACAGCGGCGACTCGAGGCAAGAGCGTTACTGCAAGGCTGCCTGGTGGCTGGTAGCGCAGCCGTGTTCTTTGCAGTTGTCAGCGCGCCGTTTGGGTTTGCGGCCGTATGGGATCAGTCTTTCGTCTATCGAACTGCTGCTTCTACGCATCGAGATCTACCCGCGAACGCTGCAAAACTGGTCTCAACACTCTGGGACCGTGACCTGATCCTGGTTCTGTTCGCAGCAGTCACGCTGATCACCGCTGTGTGGGCGCAGTTCGGGTCAGGAACTCACAAAGAGCAACGCTCAGTTCATCTCGACCCCAACAATGGAGCCAGGCCATCAAGTCCGTTCCTGATAACCGCTTGGACTATTGGGTCAGCAGTCTGGCTCATTGCGGTGGTGAGCCCACTCTGGCGGCCGCACATCTCGGCAATGATCCCTCCGCTTGCACTCCTGATCGGCATCTACCGACCACCACTGCGCGTTTCGCTGATCGCTGGGGCGGTCTCGATTCCGCTGCTCTTTCTTCAGCTCGACGGGTTGCTGCTGACCGGGCCCTACGTGGGAACAGAGGCTGAGGTGGTTCAGGTCCTCAGCAAACTCCCCGATGGTGCTTGGGTTCTGAGCGATGAGCCCGGCTTGGTCTGGCGGGCGGGCAAGCGAACTAGCGATGACCTTGTCGACCCATCCATGCTGCGCGTCCAACAAGGCCGCTATACCGAAGACTCACTAGCAAACGCTGCTCGTGATTCCAGAGTCTGCGCTGTGGTGATTCGTTCTCACCTGCGCTTTGGTCATTTCCCCGGTTTACCCGAGAAATTACTCAAACAGGGTTACGTGCTCACCGAGCAATCAACTTCTGCTGCGGGCGACATCGAGAGCATCTTTCTTCACCCTCGGTGCCGGTGATTCTCGGGGCGCGTCATCGTCCACCCGCAACATCAGGTGAATCAGCGAGGCGCTAATGACTCCCAGCATGATTGCTGGCACTGCGATGCCCGAGTCGTTGAGAGCAAACCCCAAGACCATGGCCGTAATCAGCCCGGCAACTGCAGCGCGTTCTTGAGGTATGCGTTCCGCGATGGTCCGCAAGCGCCAGGGAGCTTTCCAGAATAGGTAGGCGATAAATGCAAACACCACGGGAAGCATGAGAGTCCACACAGAACTTGCGAGCACCGAGAAATTCGAATCAAGCTTTCGCAATACCACGGTGTTGAACGCCTCAAATCCGTTCGCGCCAATATCTGCGAGCAATCGACCTAGGTGTGTTCGTTCCGCAGGGGGCCGCGTCAGATCTAGTGCGCCAAGGGCGAGAACGACGAGTACCGAGATTGACCCCCACAGCGCTGCAGTTCGAGCACGCACCTTCAACCCAAATAACATCCAAGCCGTCACACCGGCTGAGGGGATCATGGCGAGAGCCCCTCCCACATCAGCCCCCCAGAACGGTGCGCCATCAAGAAGCACAACCCAACCAAGGAGTGCGATTCCAAGCCAAGTCCCGCGTCGACCCCCAACACGGTAGGAAATCAGTGCCGCAGCCATAATCGCCGAGGCGGCAAACATAGCGAATGCAGGGTTACCCATCCCGTTGAAGCGTCCAGCAACGGTGGGCGTGTAACCGAACACCGTATTGAACTGGAGCGGACCACCGATGACAATGTCCACGCTGAGGAGCAACAGAATCGAACCCAAGGTTGCGAGTAGCGGATCGACAAGGTAGCGCCGAGTGAGTACATAGATGCCGCTCGCCATCAGTGCCGATCCACACACCACAAACAGCCAGAACGCCGCCATCCCCCAGCGTTCAAAAGGGAATATTCCTGCCAAGTAGGTGACCGGCAAGTAGGCGAGCACTCCAAGGGAGGCAATCTCGACCCCCCGACGTAGGCGGGTTGATGACCTAGAAATCGTGATGATTGCAAGTACCCACAAGAGCAACTGAGCGAAGACAAACAGCGTAGAAGCAGGTCCCACTATTGAATCTCGGAACAGCGCCGCCTCGTTGGCTGAGATCAACATCTCGATGCGCTGCGCAAAGGTTCCACCGGAGCCTTTGCGCTCCATCAAGGTTCCCTCCATTGAGCTCGGAACAGCCACGCCGAGCAGCGAAGCAACGGCCGGCGCAATATCTACGGTCTGCACAAAGCCAGCGCGGCGTGTGGTCCCCGAAGACAACAACCCTGCTTGAACAGCGGGAGCGCGCACTCCTACGACGGTCAGAGAGCTTCCGTCGTCAACAGCATTTGGCGCAACGGCAATCACTGCTGTTTTGGAGGGATTCACCTGGTCGAGGAGTCGGCCGAGCAACTCATCTGTGTGTGCAATCGCTTGTGCACGGATTGCAACTTGTTGGGTAGCAGTCGCAAGCGGTACCGCATCAACGGCGCGAACAAGGTCAGAGGCCTCAACGAGCACCACCGAATGAGGCTTCAGAAATCTCTGAACTGACTCTGCCACCACCTCATTGTTGTAACGCACACCGAAAGGGAACCGATCGTCCGGCTCAAGCAGTCCCGGACCGACCTCACCCGCACCAGAGATGCCGGTGTTGTCCATCAGGCCAAGGCTTGCCTCGCGACGGAACATGATCTGCCCGAGAGCGTCCTTGTGGTCAGCATTTGCGATCACGGCGCGACTCACACCTGCCGCCCTCAGCGCTGTTCCGAGCGCACCAACCTCGGCGCCATAGAGCAGGGTTTTATTGAGGTTCAGAATCGGCACCAGCCCAACATTAAAGACGTTGCCAGCACGGGGAAGCGTCCCGGTGCGCACCGCAAACTCTTGGGCTAAGACGCCTTCGGGCGCAAGATACGCCAGCATCCCTTCAGGCGCACCCTCTGCTCGGGTACCTGCGTTCAACGTTGTATACCCATCCGTCGCAGAGGTGTCACGGGTCACGGCACGGACCGAGAGATCTGCCACCACCGAACTGCGCAGTAGCGCGTACAAGTTGGGGGTTTTCTCGGGGTTTATCTCGCTCCAGGCCAAGGTGGGAATTGAAAAGATGACCACTGAGTCAGCAGCCCCGAGTGGAGCGTCAGCCGAAGTCGTTGCAGAAGCCGCTGGGCCTGCACAGAGCACAGCCAGTCCGACCCCTATAAACGCAAACCATCGCAGAGTCCGGTTCACACTCTTCGACCTCATAGCAACCACTCCTTCAACCTCACATCAATTCTCCGAGTGACTTCCCGAACGTGGAAGTCGCTGGGTGATTGATACACCCAGTACCCGCAAGATCGCTGCATATACCGCAAGTGCCAGCGAGCACAGCAGCACAAGTGCAATGAAGTCCATCAGTTTGCCAGACGGCCCCCACCACTCGTAGATGCCCCAAACCATGAGCCCGACAAGGATTGAGGTCAGGAGCGATGGAATGAGCAGAGCGGGGAGAATCCATAACTGGGTACGCATGCGAAGCGAGACCACCAGAACACACGAACCCACCAAAAACGCCAAGCTGTGTGCTAACCCAAGTGCAAGAACCAGATTCGTTCCGGATGCAAACATTGCCGCTGCGATCATCGACAACACGCCAACCGCTGCAGCACACCCGCCGGCGATTGCTGGGATTCGGCTGTTGCCGTACACATACCAAGCTCGAGCCAACAAGAAGAACGCCCCATACGGCAAGAGCCCCAGACCAAGCGAGGCAAGTGCCGCTGCAAGTAGGTCGATGCCTTGGGCGCCCTCGGCAGATCCAAAAGCCAAGACAGACATTGCCGGAACGGCAAGTGCTGCGCAAAGGGCACTGATTGGCAGGAGCAACACGCACATGGAGTCCAGCGCCCAGCGTAGCGACGAGACGAAAGCGGCTGTGTCTCCCGCCTGATGCTCGGCGACTAACTCCGGAAGGATTGTTGTGTGAATCGGCTGAGCAATGATTCCGTAGGGCGCAAGGAAGAAAAACCAACCAACTTGATAGGCAACCACACCGCCCTCGACAGCCCCACCAGCGATGATCGCCGCACCTAGCAAGAGCGCTGCAAACGCGTGCTGCAGACTGGCCCACCCAGAAAGGCCGACTACTTTGCGCAGGCCATCGTGTTGCCGAGTGAATCTGGGGCGCAACGAGAATCCACTTTTCCACACTGCGATGGACGGCACGGCCACAAAGGCCACCACACCAAGTGTGCCGCCGAGGGCAAGCAGCAACTTTTCATTCGTACTCAGATCAAGTCCAGGGTCGGGACCCGCAACCTGGCGAAAAGCCAACAAGAACGCAACCATCACCACCGTATTGCCGATGGGGGCCATGGCACCGACGACAAAGCTTCGTTTGGCATTCAGCACTGCAGTAGAGATCGCCCCGAGGCCATACAGCACCACTTGGGGAATGAAGAACAACAACAAAAATGTGGTCAGTGAGCGTTGCTGGGCCGCAATGGAGGGGTCTTCAACTGCAGTGGTGAGAAGATCTGCAATCCATGGTGCGGCCGCCATTCCAATGAGCGCAACCGCTCCAAGAACAATGATTGCGAAGCCGAGCAATTCGCCCGCAAGGTGCTCAGCGCCTTTCTGGTCGTCGCGATCTAAGAATCCAACAAAGGTCGGTACCAACACCGCAGAGAGCGCACCAGCGGCAAGAAGCTCAAACAGCACATTCGAAACCGTGTTGGAGCTCTGGAATGAGTTACCCAGATAGGTGGTTCCGAGCACGGCGGCGATGGCCAGCACGCGAACCCCTCCGAACCCGCGTGAGACTGCTGCTGCAGCGCCCATCCCTGCGGCCGAACGGGACACGGCGCGTGACCCCTCAACCGAATCACTCATGGACCAAGCCATTGGGGTAGCACCCCATCCACTTTCGGTCCGTAGCCGAAGTTGCCGGTGATGCCTTGTTGTAGATCGGCGCTAGCCAATACTGCTGCAACCCTGCCAGCCACCAGATCAAGATCGTTTACCGTCGACAGTGGCGACTCGGAGCCGGTCAACGCTCTGCGCAAAATATCACCGCGTTGTGGCGGGTTCTGCTGCTCAGGCGGCGCTGGCACGAACACTTCGGCCAGCACTGTTGGAATCTTGAGCGCAGCAGCATCCTTGGCAATTTCGCCCGCAGCAGAACCTGACTGAGCGAGAGTTGAATTGGTCCCCGTGACACAGATCAGAACAAGGCGTTGACCTCCGCTGCCGTCTAAGCCATCAACGCTGAGCAGCTTTACAAAGCCTGCTTCTTGCAACTTCTTCAACACATCACTCGTCAGCACGCCTGCAGTCTGAGATGGGAAAAGCGTAGTGCTCGGGCTCAACCCAGTTGAGTCTGTTGGAACAACACTCGTGGTGGTTGTGGCGGAAGGAGATGGGGTGAGAATTGAGTTCCACACGGAACGCTGGAGTTCAGGGACTGAAGCAGCAGTCTTCTGAGCGATCTGGCTAAAGAGCTCCCGGTCTGCTTTGTCTTTCAGCTCCCAGCGAGGGTCAAGTGCCAAGATTCCGGCCACACTTGCACCGGACTGCCGAAGCCGAACCACGAGGTCTTGCACGGGGCCAAGATCCACGCCGGGTTCAAGCACGACTATCGCCGAGGTGTCGGGCAGTTGACCTTCTACTGCGAACGGCGCCGAGGCATCCACGTACTGCTGCAGATCCTCTATTTCGGTGTTCTTGTCATCAATTGAGGCCACCGTCTCATTGAGATTTCCTTCTACACGAACCAGACGATCCTTCAGTGAGTCAGATATCCCCCCATCCAACACTGAGCCCAAGACCACACCCACGGCCAGAGCTAGGAAGAATGCCACGATCGACACTAGGTAGAAACGAAAGGTCACCATGTCAGGAAAGCCGTCCAGTCAGTGAATAGAAGATGTCGCGAAGGTCAACCCAGACCGTGCGAAGAAGTAACTGCAATGAGTCAGAGACCACTGCAACGGCAAGAATCACCAACAGCGCAGCAGCCACGAGCAGCAAAATGTCTCGTCGACGAACTCGGCCCTGATAGAGCTGACTCACGCCCTTGGCGTCGATCAACATGGGACCCAAGCGGAGTCGCGTCAGGAAGGTTGACGACATACCTGCTCGGCCCTTATCTAAAAACTCGACCATGGTGGCATGCGTGCCCACAGCCACAATCAACTCGGCCCGACACTCATAGGCGAGCAACATCGCAGCATCCTCGCTCGTGCCGTCAATGACGAACTCTTCGTAGGGAAGACCTTGCTCTTGGAGTTCAACTCGACCGGGCGCTCGACCATCAGGGTGCACGTGATGAACAAGTTCGGCACCGCAGTTCCACGCACGTTCCGAGAGCGAGTCGAAGTCGCCAATAATCATGTCTGGCTTGAACTTCATATCGAGGAGCGCATCCGCGCCACCGTCAACTCCAACGAGCACTGGATGGAACTCCACGATGTAATTGCGGAGCGCACGCAAGTCCTCTTTGTAATCGTGACCCCGCACCACAATCAGTACGTGTCGGCGCTCAAACTTCGTACGAATCTCGGGAATGATGATCGGCTCAAAGAGCAGCCGTGCCTCTTTCTCGACGTACTCCAAGGTGTTGACGGCGAAGCTCTCGAGTTCATTTCCTATCGCATCGCGAGCAAGCTCCATGCGAGCCTCAACCTGATCAAGGTCAAGAATCTCACCGCGACACACCTCTACTCCTTGGAGCAGCACCGCTCCGTCTTGGATGGTGATGGTGTCGCCATCGCAAACTTTGGCCATCACGTCGGTACCGACATCATCAAGAATAAGGATGCCGGCCTCTGCGACCCGCTTTGGCCCACCGTTGGGGTAACGACCAGAAATTGAGGGGGAGGCGTTTATCACCGCAGCCACTTGCGCCGCAGCAAGGCCCTCCCCGGCAACGCGGTCAAGGTCTTGATGATTGATGACCGCAATCTCGCCAGGTTTGAGACGCTTCACAAGGTCTTTCGTCCGCGGATCAACTCGGGCTGTAGCAGTAACCGCGACCCCCTCAGGAGTTGTTATCTCACTCAATTCGGTTACCCGTTTCTGAACACTGGGCGAACTGCAGGTATGAAGCGCAAGGAACGCAGGAGCAAGTCATGATCGGTGGTAGATGGTAGGTCAAACCGCTCCTGCGGCCTAGGTTCAGCAATCTCAGGGCATTCGGCCAAGACGATCTAGATACCGAAACAGGGCAATACGCTCGATCACTGCACTGAAGGAAACTCGCTCGCTGAGCAGGTTCAGGAACAGAAATACCAACAGCACACCGAGGCGGACCGGGGCCTGTTGGGTAAGCACTACGGCCAACCCGATCGCAGCTCCGAGCGGATTTGCCCCGGTATCGCCCAACATCACTCGCTCTTTGAGTTCTGCAGGCAGCAACCCACAGGCCGCTCCCACCGCAACACACAGGCCCAAAAGGCCAGAGAAGGCTTGCAACCTGAGGCTGTTTGCGAGGAGCGGGGTGAGTGCACATGCAATCACCAACGCGACGAGGCAGAGGAACGAGAACTTTGTGACCCGACCGGGAGCCCGATCAAAGAGGTTCGCCAAATTTGCGGCAAGGGAAATGATTGCCGCGTCGATCAACAGCCACAACAGCGAGTTCTGTCTCAGGGGTAGAACGAGCACCAGAGCGAATGCTGGACCTGCAATCATCTTGAGTGACCCGGCGGTGAGATTTCCACTGAAGAGCGACTGCACATGACCCCGATAACCAGAACTTCCATCATCTTGAGCAAGGTCATCGAGAAGGCCAAGTAGACCAAACCCCGAGACAGCTAACGCGGTGAGTTCACAGGAAGTAACCACACCAGCAGGAATCTGCACGTTGAGTGCCGCCAGCACCGACAACAGTGCTGTCAAACAAAATACCGACAACACCACCACCAGGCCGCCCGCAGTAGAGATTGACGACCCCCGGTAGTTCGTGCGAAGAAATACCGGACGTTGCAACATATCGGTGAGAGCCCGCCAGATAACCGCCCCAAGGACAACTCCCATGAGCAACGCGAAGAGAACCAGAATCATCGGGATCCCGGTCTGCGCTCACCTTGGGCAGCAGTCAGCAGTTCAGAGGCATGATCACGTGCCGTAGAACTATCCGGGGAACCAGACAGCATGCGAGAGAGTTCAACCACACGGTCCTCCTCCTGCAGCGCTACGACCGTTGTGCGCGCAGCATCTTGGTCTTGGACTTTCGACACCAACACCTGGGCATCAGCGAAAGCTGCAACTTGGGGCAGGTGTGTCACCACGATGACCTGGCCATGTGAACCCAACTCGGCAAGCGCTCGTCCAACGCAGAGCGCGGCTTCGCCGCCAATCCCGGCATCGACCTCATCAAAGACCATGGTTGGCGGACCATCGGATAACACCAAGCGCAGTGCCAACATCACTCGGCTGAGTTCACCACCAGAGGCAACTTTGTTGAGGCTACCCATGACCCCACCCGAGTTCACTGAAATCCGGAGCTCAACAGACTCTCCGGCCCCGGGGAGTTCCTCAGTGTCGTTGACGCCCACTTCAATGCGCGCTCGAGGTAGAGCTAAGTCGACAAGGTGTGCCTCGACGGCTGCGGCAAGACCTGCAGCTCCCGAGCGTCGCAAGGTGCCGATGGTTGTGCAAGCGTTCTGCAGTTCGGCAACTGCAGTGGTCAACTCTGCCTCGTATGCCGCACGGGTTGCATCATGGGCCGTGAGTTCTTCAAGACGCGCTCGCGCCTCTTCGGCATAGGCCAGTACCTCGGTCAGAGAGTCACCGTATTTGCGGCGGAGCTCCACCAACATCTGCCGGCGGCTCCGCACCTGATCAAGTCGTTCCTCGTCGGGTTCAATCGACTCGCCAAGATTGCGCAGTTCGCTGGCGCAATCCTCAAGCTCTGCAGCTACATTGCGCAGTCGACTCAGTACACCTTCAAACGGTGAGCGATCTGCAAGCCGATTCATTGCCTTTGCTAACGAGTCTGATGCGGAGCCGTCATCACTCAGCAACGAGAGCGCAGAAAAAGCTGCTTGTTGATGCGCAAGAGCACCCGAGAGGAGATCCTCTTCTTGGTCAAGTTGCAGTTCCTCGCCATCGGTGGGCGAAATTCGATCAATCTCTTCGAGTTGGAAACGAAGCAGATCAATCTCACGCACGCGAGAGCGTTCGTCGCCACCCATCTCGTCAAGGCGGGTTCGGGCCAGCTGCACCTGCCGGCGAGCGGCTTTGAGGGGGGCTCGATCAATGCCAGCGAACTGATCAAGCGCAGCTCGTTGGGTACGGGGCTGCAACAAGGCTTGCTGCGCATGTTGGCCGTGAAGTTCCAACAGTTCTCCCCCAATCTTGGCCAAGGCCGCAGCAGTTGCGAGCTCGCCATTGATATACGCCCTTGAACGGCCAGATGCTGGAAGAATGCGCCTCAGCACCCACTCGGTGTCACCCTGAGCAAAGAGTCCCTCCACCGTTGCTTCAGTCGCACCGACGCGAACCCGTTGCGGGTCAGGGCGACCACCGAGGAGCAGGTTCAATGCCTCAACAACCATGGTCTTACCCGCGCCGGTTTCTCCGGTCAACGCAGTCAAGCCCGGTCCGAGTGGTATCCGCGCTTCTTCAATGACACCCAGGTTTTTCACCACGAGTTCCACCAGCATCAACGCTTCATCGTAGGTGACCGATCACCCCTCAATTGGTACCTATTTTTTGGCTCCTGCTCTACAGGAACTCCACGGGCCCTGACGGAGTGAGCTAGAGAGGTGTCAGGCCAAACTTTTCGCGTAACACAGAGTGAAAGTCCTGACCGCCAAAGGTCACGAACTGCGCAGGATGCTCGCTCGCCGTGCAGGCCACGGAATCTCCCGGAAGTAGGGCCGCTCCTGTGCGGCCATCCACCGAGACGCCGGCCGAGCGGTCGCCCGTGACGCGCACGGTGATGCTGCAGTCGGGCTGCAACACCAGAGACCGGTCAAAGAGCATGTGTGCAGCGACGGGGGCCATCAAGATGGCGCGATGCCGCGGGTCGATAATTGGGCCACGCACCGAAAACGCGTAGGCAGTCGACCCCGTAGGGGTAGCAAGAATCAGACCATCACAGACGTAGGTGGTGAACAACCTACCGTCGAGTTCCACCTCAAGGCGCACCGTTCGACCCATCTGAGATTTCTCGATGACAACCTCATTAAGCGCATCATGTTGCTCCACCTCGCCACCTTTTCGAGTGGTGACAACTTGAATCCGCAGGCGCTCCTCAAGTGTGTAGGAACCCGACAAAAATCGCTTCAACGCCATGCGCAAGCCAGCGGGTTCGACTTCAGTCAGGTACCCCAACTGCCCAAGGTTCACCCCGAGAACAGGGACACCCTCTCGAGCAGCAAGTTCAACAGAGCGAAGCATGGTTCCATCACCACCCAAGCTCAAGACGAGGTCTGCGCCGATGGCGAGTTTCTCCGGTGGGAGTCCAAGCTCGGATCGCTCCAGAGCATTGGCTTCCTGGGTAACGAGTCGCACCTCATGGCCGCGTGAAGTGAGCCACTCAATGGCATCGATCGCAAGGGTCTCTGCCCGTTCTCGATGCATGACAAGCCCAAATACGCTCATGTCTGCCTAGTTTCTGTTTCGAGTTGAGTTTCTGTCAGAAGTAGTGCATCTACTAAGGATTCGGCTCGGAGATCCTCCTGAGCCGTGCCCATTGTGGCACTACTCGGTCGGCGGAGATGCAAGAGAAACTCCAGATTCCCTTCCGAGCCTCGAAGCGGCGACTTCCGCAATCCGTGAAGTTCAGCACCAGCGGCGGCCGCTGACGCAATGACACTCAGCAGTGTGCTCCGCCAGACCAGTGGGTCAGTGATGACTCCGTTACCGTGATCAGTCTCCGCTCGGGTTGCTTCAAACTGTGGCTTGACAAGCAGCACAAGCCATCCGCCGGAGGCGCAACAGTCCAAGAGCACGCCCATAACAGCGGTAAGCGAGATAAACGACAGGTCTGCAACAACCGCATCGAACACACCAAGCGACCCAGACTGCACGTGGCGCAGGTTCGTTCTCTCGAGCACCACCACGCGAGGGTCGTATCGAATTCTCTGATCGAGCTGGCTATGACCCACGTCGAGGGCCAGGACTTCTTGCGCTCCAGCCTGCAAAAGACAGTCGGTGAAACCCCCGGTAGAGGCTCCGGCATCAAGTACTCGAAGTTCTGCGGGGTCGAGAGCGAAGTACTCCAAGGCAGCTGCGAGCTTTTCACCACCTCGACCAACGAACTGCGCTGGCGGGCTCTTGAGCTGCACTGATTCTGAGGCCTCGACCTGCCGTTGAGCGTTCAGCGCCGGAGCACCTCCCACAAACACGAGACCAGCAGAGATACAGATCTGGGCCTCTTCCGAACTCGAGACCAAGCCTCTCCGAACAAGTTCAGTGTCCAAACGGCGACGCACCTGACCAGACTACCGAGGCAGATCCCTGCCACCCGCCAACAGCATCGGAACAATCTCTGACAGATTCTGAGCCGTATAGGTAGGTGTGGGGCTCACCGGTAGGTCTGAAGCAGAGGTAACCCCGCTCAAGACCAACGCAAACGCCGCCCCGAGGCGAACCGCTAATTCTCCGTCCGTCTCAGCCTTATCACCTACGACCACGTCAATTGCCCCGAAGTGGTCAAGCAGAACTTGGGCCATGGCGGCGTGGGGCTTTCCGGCAATCTCAGCCACCACGCCCGTGGCGGCGGTGATCGCAGCCACCAGAGACCCGTTGCCGGGCAAAATGCGCGGCCCGGCTGTGCTGCTCGCTGGAAAGGTTGCATCATCGTTGGTGGCCACGAATCTTGCTCCACCTCGAATAGCGTCAGCAGCCAAGGCAATTCGTGAGCGGTCCCACACGGTGTAGGCACCAACCACCACCAGATCAACTTCGGGCGCTGGCCCATCTTGGGGAAGATCATCCACGTTCAGAGTCAAAATTCCGGCCTCACGGAACACTTCACTAAGCGACTCATCACCAAGAATCAATACCGACTCCCCAGAGGCGCAACATGCTGCTGCCGCCTGAGCTGCGGTGACTACCGCAATTCCAGAGATACCA